>JACZCT010093072.1_pt1 | contig 14271 bp, 11 predicted proteins | sample 8641871 | NCBI WGS metagenome assembly JACZCT01 (sample SAMN15324604, study PRJNA640507) | soil metagenome | isolation source: monocropping sugarcane control | place: China: Luxin town, Laibin City, Guangxi Province | collected 2019-07-25 | depth 10cm m | reverse complement strand
GGCGAGTCGGGCGACCTGGCGACGGCGGGCGATGCTTACGAGCGGGCCATTGACGCGGCGGGCGGGGTTGACCTGCAGGTGCTCGGTATCGGCAGGACGGGGCACATCGCCTTCAATGAGCCCGGCTCCTCCCTGGCTTCCCTCACGCGCGTCAAGGCGCTCGCCGAGCAGACGCGCCGTGACAACGCACGGTTCTTCCCCTCGCTCGATGCAGTGCCGAGCCATTGCATCACGCAGGGGCTCGGGACGATCCTCCGGGCCCGTCACCTCGTGCTCCTGGCTTTCGGCGCGGGCAAGGCCGAAGCGATTGCGCGGGCTGTCGAGGGGCCGGTGACGTCGAGTCTTCCCGGCTCGGTCATCCAGCTGCACCCGCAGGTCACGGTCCTCGTGGACGAAGCGGCGGCCTCCGAACTTGCGAATGCCGACTACTACCGGAGCGCCTGGGCGAGCCGACGCGACTTCGGTGGGGCCTACGGCTAGACGACGATTCGTCCCGACGGCTCTGGGACATCGTGGTGAAGGGTCGTCAGCCAGCGCTATTGCGGCGAACAGCGGTGAGGTTGGCCGTGAGCGGCTCATAGTGCGTCACGACGGAGGCGATGTAGCCATCGAGATCACCGGCTTCCGCCGCGACGAGCATGCTCCGGTGCGCCTCGGCCGTGACGGTGAGGTCGGCGGGCATCAGTACGTTGAGCCGGGGGAGCACCGCCGTGTGGATGTCCCAGAAGGCCGTCACGAGCTGCCCGATGAGCGCATTGTCGACCTTCGCCAGCAGTTCGGTGTGGAAGGCGCGGTCCTGCTCGGTGAACGACTGTCCTGCGTCAGCGCGGGCGATCATCTCGTCGACGAGGTCGTGGAGCCTCTCGTTCATGCTCCCTTTGAGACATTCGGTCGTCTGCGGTGCCATGGCGATGTCGAGCGCCTGGCGCACATCGATGATCTCCCGCAATGCTTGGAGGTCATCGCCGGGGATGAGCGCGCCGCGGAAGACAAGCGTCTCGACGAGTGCGTCGAGCGAGACCGAGCCGACAAAGGTGCCATAGCCGTGGCGCACTTCCACGATGCCGAGAGTGGAGAGCGTGCGGATGGCCTCCCGGACGCTTGATCGTGAGACACCGAGCATCGCGCACAGTTCCGCCTCCGTCGGGAGGCTGTCGCCCGGCTTGAGGTGCTCGGAGAGGATGAACTCTTTGATCTGGTCCACGGCGGTCGCGCGCCGAGAGGGATGGACATCATGCATACGACCCATTCTGTCGGCAGCGACGAGCCCTGGGGGGCGAACTCCGATATTCATCCGCTTGACTCCTTCCGTGTCACGCACCTAAGGTACAACAACAGACATCAGTTCTCTTCCCACACCAGGAGTATCAATGAACATTCCTATCCCACGCGAGAAATTCAAGCGCAGGGCGGTGGTGGCTCTCACAGTGGCGACCGCCGTTTCCCTGGCGCTCGGCGCCTGCGCAGGCTCGGCCCCCACGGCGCCGAGCGGCGCGGAGATCGACCCCGATGCGATCATCGAAGCCGGTATCTCCTACGCGCTGTCGGGAGCATTCGACCCGATGCTGACGACGGATGCCGTGACGCTGAGCGCCAACTGGCACACGATGGAAGGCCTCACCGAGCTCGACCCGGCGACACGGGAGGTCTATGCAGCCCTCGGAAAGGAACTTCCTCAACAGCGCGACGACCTGACCTGGTCGGTCGACGTGCGGGAGGGAGCGACCTTCCACAACGGCGATGCCGTCACGATCGACGATGTGGTCTTCAGCTTCGAGCGCGTGCTCGATCCCGAGAACCTCTCGCTCTACGCAGGCTTCATCGACTTCATCGAGGGCGTCGAGGCCGAAGATGAGGACACCGTCGTCTTCCACCTGAAGTATCCGTTCAGCCTCGTCCCGGAGCGACTCTCCGTCGTGAAGGTCGTTCCGAAGAAGCTCGTCGAAGCCGACTACGCCGCATTCGATGCTCTTCCCACCGGAACCGGACCGTACCGGATCACCTCTGCAGTGCCGGAGGACCGGCTCACCTTCGAGCGGTTCGACGACTACAACGGTCCGCGTCCGGCCAAGGCCGCCGGCATGACCTGGTATCTGCTGGGCGACTCCGCTGCGCGCGTGACAGCGCTCAGCGCGGGAACGGTTCAGGCCATCGAGGACATTCCCTACATCGACATCCCGATGCTCGAGCAGGAGCTGATGGTCGAGTCGGCACAGGCGTTCGGACTGCTCTTCATGATGTTCAACACCGACAAGAAGCCCTTCGACGACCCCCGGGTGCGCCAGGCCTTCTTCTACGCATTGGACATGGACAAGATCATCAACACGGGACTCCTCGGCAACGCCAAGGCGGCCACGAGCTTCCTCCCGGAGACGCACCGGAACTACCACGAGGCATCCACCGTGTACAGCTATGACCCTGATAAGGCTCGGCAGCTGCTGAAGGATGCCGGGGTCGACGGTCTCGACTTCAACCTGTGGTCGGTGGCAACCGGCTGGGTAGCGGACATCGCTCCTCTCATCAAGGAAGACCTCGACGCGGTCGGCGTCAAGACCAACCTCCTCATCGCCTCGGGTCTCTACGCCAAGGTCGACGCCGGCGAGATGGATGTGATGATCGCGCCCGGCGACCCCTCCGTCTTCGGGGATGACCCCGACGTGCTTCTGCGTTGGTGGTACGGCGACAACGTGTGGTCGCAGAGCCGGTACCGGTGGAACGACACTCCCGAGTTCGCGGAGCTCTCCAAGCTGCTCGACTCGGCGGTGCAGGCGACGGGTGATGAGCAGCAGAAGACCTGGAACGAGGCCTTCGACCTGATCTCGGAGCAGGTCCCCCTCTATCCGCTCTTCCACCGTCAGCTGCCGACCGGATGGGACGCTGACCGGCTCGTCGGATTCAAGCCGATCCCGCTTCCGGGGCTATCGTTCCTCGATGTGGGAGTGGCCAAGAAGTAGTTCCGGTTCCACTGCGAGGGGGCTCCGGCCGGAGCCCCCTCGCCTTAGTTGCATCACCATTTCTAGGGAGTTGTCGTGACCGTCGTTCTTCGAGTGATCGGGCGCAGGCTTCTCCAATTCCCCGTCATGGTCCTCGGCATCACGCTTCTGGTGTTCGTCGTGATGTCGTTCTCGACGGTCGACCCTTCGATCAATGCACTCGGTGAAGGCGCCTCCCTCGAGGCACGGGAGAAGTATCGGGAGAGGCACGGGCTCAACGACCCCTTGCTCGTCCGCTACTGGAACTTTCTCCTCGGGATGCTGCGCGGTGATCTCGGCGAGTTCAGCGCCCGGCAGACATCCGTGGCCGAAGCGGTCGGCAGGGCTTTTCCCATCACCCTGCAACTCACCCTTCTCGCGCTCGTCATCGCCGTGCTCGGATCAGTCATCCTGGGTGTGCTCGCGGCTCTCTACCGCGATGGCTGGCCGGACCACGTCATCCGGGTCGTCTCGATCGTCGCCCTCGGGACTCCGTCGTTCTGGTTGGCGGTCCTCCTCATCCAGGGCTTCACACTGGGGCTCAAGTGGCTTCCCGGCAGTGGCGAACTCCCCGGCATCGCCGAAGATCCGGTGGGCTACCTCGCCCGCATGAGCCTGCCGGCATTCGCGTTGGCGGTGCCCGTCGTCGGGCAACTCACCCGCGTGATCCGAACGGCCATGGCCGAGGAGTTGGATCGGGACTACGTGCGCACCGCGATCGGTGCGGGGATTCCGCTTCGCGTCGTGGTCGGCAGGAACGTGCTGCGCAACGCACTCATCACCCCCATCACTGTTCTCGGATTGCGCATCGGATACCTGTTGAGCGGTGCCATCGTGATCGAGGTCATCTTCTCCCTACCGGGCATGGGGACTCTCATCCTGAACGGGGTGACCAGTAATGAGCCGAATCTCGTGCAGGGAGTCACCCTCACGGTCGCGCTCATCTTCGTGATCATCAACACCGTGGTCGACCTGTTGTACCTGCTCGTCAATCCCAGAATCCGGACGGTGTGACATGCGACGGTCACTTACTCGACGCCTCATGGCCCCAGGACTCCGCCTGGGACGACTTCCCGCGATGTCCAGAATCGCCCTCGGCGTTCTCCTGGTCCTGGCCCTGATGGCGATCGCCGCCCCCTTCGTGACGTCGTACGACCCGCTGGCGTCGGGAACTCCGGTGCAGCCGCCGAGCGCGACTCACTGGTTCGGCACCGATCGCCAGGGGCGCGACATCTTCGCCCGGCTCGTGTACGGCGCGCGCTACTCGCTGACGATCGGACTCGCGGCGACGACGATCGCCCTGGTTGCGGCCGCCATCCTCGGCTCCATCGCTGCGACCGCGCGCAAGTGGATCTCCGAAATCCTCATGCGTGTCCTCGACATCGTCATGTCGTTTCCGGGGATCGCTCTCGCCGCGGTGTTCGTCTCCGTGTTCGGACGCTCGCTGCATGTGCTCGTGTTCATCATCGCATTCCTCTACGTTCCTCAGCTCACGCGGGTGGTCCGCGCCAACATCCTCTCCCAATACGGCGAGGACTATGTCGCCGCGACGCGTGTCATCGGGGCGAGTACGCCCTGGATCCTCCTCAAACACGTCGCGCGAAACTGCATCGCCCCCATCATGGTGTTCACGACCGTGCTCGTGGCCGATGCCATCATCCTTGAAGCGTCGCTCTCGTTCATCCAGGCCGGGGTTCCCGACCCGGACCCCTCCTGGGGCAATGTCATCGCCGCCGGCCGTAGCCTCGTCATGAGTGGTTACTGGTGGGCGACCTTCTTCCCCGGGGCGGCGATCATGCTGACCGTGCTCGCCCTCAACATCCTCTCGGAGGGGATGACGGATGCGATGGTCGCCCCGAAATCCGCCATCCGGGCTTCCTCCGCGACGCTCGAGCCCGAGACTGCGGACTTCGTGGAGAAGGATGTCGTCTCGGCGGCCGGGGCCACGATGCCGCTCGTCACCATCGAGGAGAGACTTGCCGAGCTTCGCTCCTCGGAAGCCCGGCGATTCGACCGGCTCCGATTCGAGGGCGAGAGCGCTCCCCTCCTCGAGGTCAAGAACCTCTCCATCCGCTTCCCAGAACAGCATGGTGAGGTCGACGTCGTCGACGCCATCTCGTTCTCGGTCCGGCCGGGGGAGACGATGGCACTCGTCGGCGAGTCGGGTTGTGGGAAGTCGTTGACGTCGCTCGCGGTCATGGGGCTGCTTCCCGCTTCGGCACGCATCAGCGGTGAGATCCTCTATAACGGCACGAACCTGCTGGAGCTGGATCCCAAGGCGCGAAACGCTCTCCGCGGTCATGAGATGGCGATGGTCTACCAGGACGCGCTCAGCTCCCTCAACCCCTCGATGCTCGTCAGGTCACAACTGCGTCAGCTCACGAGTCGAGGCGGTATCCGCACAGCCGAGGAACTGCTCGACCTGGTCGGGCTCGACCCGCGGCGGACTCTTCGCAGTTATCCGCACGAGCTCTCGGGTGGGCAGCGACAGCGGGTGCTCATCGCGATGGCGTTGACGAGGAACCCGAAGCTCATCGTCGCCGATGAGCCGACCACCGCCCTGGATGTCACGGTGCAAGCCCAGATCGTCGAACTCCTCAACGAACTGCGCGACTCGCTGGGTTTTGCGATGATCTTCGTGAGCCACGACCTTGCTCTTGTCTCTCGGCTCGCCCACAGCGTGACAGTGATGTATGCGGGACAGATCGTGGAGCAGGGACCGACGGCGAGTCTCATCGGCGACCCCAGGCACGAGTACACGCGGGGGCTGCTCGGCTCCGTCCTGTCGATCGAATCGGGTTCGTCCCGGCTGCACCAGATCGCGGGGACCGTGCCGTCACCGCGCGACTTCCCGCCGGGGGACCGCTTCGCTCCCCGCTCCTCGCAACCCGAGCTGGGCCACCATCGCCGTCCTGAGATGCGGCGGGCAGCAGACAGCGGCCACATCTACGCCGCGCACGGCGAGGCATCGAAGGTGAGGGACAATGTTGACTGATCTGGGACGTGCCGAGCCGGGAACCCGGTTCACCGAAGGACCACCCGTCATCGAGTTGCGCGACGTGCATGTCGTCTACCGTGCTCGTACGGGCAAGCTGTTCAGGACGGATCGTGTCGCGGCAGTGCGCGGAGTGAGTCTGTCGATTCGGCGCGGTGAGACCCTGGGGATCGTGGGGGAGTCCGGATGCGGCAAGTCCACGACCGCGAAAGTGCTCGTGGGCCTGGAGAGGCCGACCGCGGGCGAGACCTATTTCAACGGGGGTCGCGTCACCTCGTATTCCTCCTCCGTGCGTCGCGAGGTCGGCCGAGTCGTCTCGGTCGTCTTCCAGGACCCCGCCACAGCGCTCAACGCCCGCATGACGGTTGCCGACGCACTCCGCGACCCGCTCGACGTGCACAGGATCGGATCTCGCCGCGAACGCGAGGCGCGCGTTCGCGAACTCATCCACATGGTCGGACTGCCGGTATCCGCGCTCGACGTGCTTCCATCACAACTCTCCGGCGGTCAGCGCCAGCGGGTCGCTATTGCCCGTGCCCTTGCGCTCGCGCCGGATGTCATCGTCGCCGACGAGCCGACCTCCGCGCTCGATGTCTCGGTGCGGGCACAGATTCTCAATCTCCTCATGGACTTGAAATCGGAACTGGGTCTCGGGATGGTCTTCATCTCACACGACATTCAGACCGTACGGTATGTTTCCGACCGTATCGCCGTGATGTACGCGGGGCAGATCGTCGAGGAAGGACCAACCGAGCAGGTCTTCCAGTCTCCGACGGATCCCTACACGAAGACGCTTCTCGCTGCAGTGCCATCGTTGCTCTGACGGTACCGGACTCGCCTCAGGAGGCAGGGATCATGCATATCAAGGAATATTTCGACACTCTCGCGGAGGAGATGTCGGGCGCACCCCTGCCCGAGATCACGGACGCGGCCGAGCTGCTTCGCTGGCAGAGCGAGCGTCGATCCCTGCTGCGACGAGCCTGGAACCTTCCCGACCCGGACAGTGACGAGGCACGTCGGCCGCCGGCGATGACGGTGACAGGCATCACCGAAGCCGAGGGCTATCGCATAGAACGACTCTACTTCGAGGCACTCCCGGGGTTGATCGTGACTGCGAACATCTACGTGCCCCGCGGGCTCGTCGCCCCGGCGCCGGCGATCCTCTATGTGTGCGGTCACGCGCCGCGGCAGAAGCTGCATTACCAGGAGCATGGCCGTCGATTCGCCCAACTCGGCTTTGTCACGATGATCGTCGACACCATCCAGCACGGCGAGGTGCCTGGCCTTCATCATGGGCTGTGGGATCAGGGCCGGTTCCAGTGGGTGAGCCGGGGTTATTCGCCGGTCGCCGCCGAAGCCTGGAACGCCGTGCGTGCAATCGATCTTCTCTGCGCACGCGACGACGTCGACCCTCAGCGCATCGGCGTCACCGGGATCTCGGGGGGCGGCGCCGTCACCTGGTGGGCTGCTGCGCTGGACGAGCGCATCACAGCGATCGCCAGCTCGTCGGGCACCGGTATCGAGCATTCCCACCTCGCCGAGCACACACTCGACGTGCACTGCGACTGCTTCTTCCCGAACAACCCCTATGGCTGGTCGGTCCTTGAGACCTATCTGCTCGTCGCACCCAGACCCACGCTCATCGTCGCTGCCCGGCATGATCACGTCTTCACGACCAGCGCGGTCGACACGGTCCGCCAACGGCTCGGCGAGGTGTATGAACGCGTGGGACATCCCGAATCGCTCGATCTCCTGGTGACCGATTCTGAGCACCAGTACACGTCCGGATCTCGACGGGCGATAGCCAGTTGGATGCTCAGCCACGTCGCCGGCGTGCCCACGAGCCCACAGCAGGTGGAGGACTTCGACGGCGTCACGCATCCGGATGCAGAGCTGCTCGTGCTGCCGCGGCCGGGCCGGGCCGTCGACATCGGAGAGCCGGGGGAGCAGGCGCGCTTCCTCACCTCCAGGCTCGATGAATGGTTCGTCGCGCGAGACGTCACCGAGCGGGACGACTCCCAGCTCGCCGCTGCGATCCTCGAGGAGTGCCTCGGATTCTCCCCCGTGGCTCCGCCTGCGCTTGACGTGCGCATCGACCATGCGTTCCAGCGGGCCGGGCGGCTGTTCACCGAATTCAGTTTCGCCTCGGAAGAGCCGTGGCGGCTTCGCGGACAACTCCGATCCGACGTGCGCGGACTCATGGATGGTCCCCTCGTCGTCGTGCTTCGCTCGGCATCCGATGGCCAACGCCTGGCGGCGCACGGGTTCGCGGATGCTCGGCGGCCCGGCGGCCCGCAAGCAGTCGTCGACGTGCGCGGGTCCGGGGACACGGCATGGCATCCGAGCCTCAACTGGCATGTTCGGCGCGCTGCGCGCGTACTCGGCAGGAGCATCGCCGGCATGCAGGTCTATGACGCATTGCGGGCTGTTCAGGCGGTGCGGGAGCTGAGCGGTGAGCATCGGATCGAACTCGCGGGGGAGGGCGACCTTGCCGCAGTGGCACTCGTCTGCGGCATTCTCGACCCGACAGTGACCGTGATCGTGCGTGACACGCCACCGAGCTTCGACATGGCAAGCCCGCCTGACGGCACCGAGGGGATGATCGAGGTCACGAATATCCTGCGCTTCACCGACATCCCGGATCTGCAGGAGAGGCTGACGGCCGCAGGGCGATTCGTGCCGCTCGACGACTGGGTGCGGGAGCGCTAGGTGAAGCTCTAGTGGAGCCGGGGTTCGCTCTGGCCCTGCTCGTTGCGTTCGTTGCGGGGGGAGTTCAGCGGATCACCGGAATGGGATTCGCGCTGTGCGCCACACCTCTTCTCGTGATGATCTACGGCGCGGCAGACGGCGTACGGATCGTCGTTCTCCTGGGGCTCATTCTCTCGTTGTGCCTCCTGCTCACTCAGCGGGCCGCCGTCGACTGGCGATCGGCGTGGAGGCTCACCTGGCCAGGACTTGCCGCATCGCCGCTCGGCGCACTCGCGGTTGTGTTCCTACCGGAAGCAGCTCTCCTGCTCCTCGTCGGCGGCGCTGCGATCGTGAGCCTTCTGGCCGGTCGTTCGCAGTGGCTCGCCGGGATCATGGCGGGCAGGGGCGCAACGATCAAAGCGGGAAGCGCGGCGGGCCTGCTCAACCTCACAAGCGGTCTCTCCGGTCCGCCTCTCGTCGGCTATGCCGAAGCGGTGAAGATGCCCGTCGTGACCTTCATCGCAACCGTACAGGTCGTGTTCATCGCACTCGATGCCATCACGATCGCCTGGCGCGGCTTTCCGCAATTGCCCATCATCGACCTTGTCTGGTTCGGACTGGCGATGGGCGCAGGGCTCACGGTCGCCTCATTGCTCGCACGATTCGTGCCCGATCGCTGGGGTCGCCGGCTCATGTTCGCAGTGGCCTGGCTGGGAACTGCGGCTGTGCTCGCGAAGGGGAGTCTTGCAGTGGCGAGCTGACGGTGACCTGGAGGATGCGGCGCCCGCGCCGATCACGAGACTGAATGGATGGCCTGTGCGAACCATTCGGTGATCGTCGTCGGGTGGGTGATGGCAGTACCCACCACCACGGCGAAGGCGCCGAGATCCTTGGCCTGCCGAGCTTCGAGAGGGGTGCGGATGCGGCCCTCGGCGATCACGGGAACTTCGAGAATGCCCACGAGTTCGCGCAGCAGATCGAGGTCTGGTCCGGGTGTCTTCGGCCTCTCCCCGGTATAGCCGGCGAGAGTCGTTCCGACGCAGTCGGCTCCGGCTTCGGCGGCGGCCACCGCGTCATCGATCGAGCCGACATCCGCCATGATGAGGGCCTCGGTCTTTTCGCGGATGCCGGCGATCGTCTCGGCCAGGTCGAGCCCATCCGGGCGGGGTCGTCGGGTGCCGTCGATTGCTACTATCTCCGCTCCGGCGCGTGCGACGGCGAGCGCGTGCCGAAGAGTGGGAGTGATGTAGACCTCGTCGGCGCCGTCTTTCCATAGCCCGATCTGGGGCAGGGCGACATCGCGGTGGATGAGCTCGATGTCGGCGATGCCCTGGGCTCGGATGCCGGCCGCGCCGCCACGCTCGGCAGCAAGAGCCATGCGTGACATGATGCGGGCATCCTGCAGCGGCTCTTCGGGGTATGCCTGGCACGAGACGACGAGGCCACCACGAAGACGCTCGAGCGGGTTCATAGCACGACCTCCACTAGCGGGAAGGCCGCACGGGCGGCCCCGAGAATGGCTGCGTCGCCACCGAGCTCTGCTGGACGCAGCGGACAGTTCGCGAGGGAGGGCAGAACGTCGTGCGCCACGCCAGTGGTCACCGCATCCCACCACAGGGAACCGCTCTGCGCGACACCTCCGCCCACGACCACGAGGTCGGGGTCGAGGGTGTTGATGAGCCCTCCGAGGGTTCTGCCGAGTGCGAAGCCGGCGACCTCGATCACGGTACGGGCGAGCGCATCACCCTCCTCGGCGAGGGCCGCGATTTCTTTCCCGTGGGCGGCGATCCCGCCGCCGCGCTCGAAGGCCGCCTGGATACCCGGCCCCGCGGCGAGTGCCTCGAGATGACCGGAGCGTCCGCAACTGCAGATCAGACCCGATGCCTCCACACAGGGCACGTGTCCTAGGTGCCCTGCCGCGAATTGCGCGCCCAGCCAGAGCTTTCCGTCGATGAGCAGGGCGCCACCGATCCCGGTGCCGACGGCGACCAGGAGGAGCGAGCCAGAGCCTCGCGCGGCACCGCGCCATGCCTCGCCCAGCGCGTGAGCGTGCACGTCGTTCATGGCGGTGACCGGGAGGGTGAGGGCCGCCGAGAGTCCGGCAGTCAGGCGCGTGCCGGCCCAGCCCGGTAGAGCATCGGTCGCGGAGAGCACGATTCCCGCTCGAGCGTCGATGACGCCGGCCGAGCCGACGCCGACCGCCGCGATGTCGCCCGTCGCGGCGATCATCGATCTCGCCAAGTCGATGACGTTCGCCAGGACAGCGCGTGCCCCCCGGCTCGCAGGCGTCGGCCGCTCCGCTCGCCGGATGAGCGAACCTTCGCGATCGACCACCCCGACGGCGGTCTTCGTTCCGCCGAGGTCGATCCCCAGCACGTGGCTCATTGAGCGAACAGACCGGCTTCGGCCACGATGTCGCGAATTCGGTCGACCACAGGGCCGGAGATCCGGGGAATGGGCTGGGACATCGCATTGCTGTCGATCACGCTGAGGAGAACGAGCGCCGTCTTGAAGGCGCCGAGGCCCGCTGCCTCTCCGCTGAGCTGGGTCGGCTGGAAGACGATGTCGAACAATCGCACGAGGCGATCCTGCTCCTTGCGTGCGAGTGCCCAATCGCCGTCGCGCGCCGCGCGGTACATCCGAACATACCCAGCGGGATCGACGTTCCCGAGACCGGGAACCACACCATCGGCTCCGGCCAGGAAGGCGCCATCCGCGACGACTTCGTGGCCGGTGAAGAGGGCGAGGGGGCTTCCGGCCTCACGATTGGCGACAACGAGTCGCCGGAAGGCCACGTCATCGCCGCTTGAGTCCTTTACCCCGACGAGCACGCGATCGAGTCCGAGCCGCACGAGCATGTCGATGTCGAGTTTGCGGTGGACGCGGACGGGAACGTCATAGGCGAAGATCGGTAGCGAACTCGTCGAGGCCAACATGCGGAAGTGGGCCTCGACTTCGGCTGTGCCCGGCAGCGCGTAGAAGGGGGCTGTGGCGACGATCGCATCCGCCCCTTCCTCTTCGGCCAGGCGGATCTGATCCAGGACCCTGTTCGTCGTCATGTCGTTGACCCCCACGAGCACCGGTACGCGCTTGTTCGTCGTACGCACCGTCTCGCGGAGAACATCCCGGCGTTGGGTGTCGGTGAGGAAGGCGGCTTCTCCCGAGGAGCCGAGCACAAAGAGTCCATCCACCCCGCCGTCGATCAAGGACTCGATCAGCCGGCTCAACGATGCGACGTCGATCGCACCATCCTCTGAGTAGGGGGTGAGGATCGGTGGGATCACGCCGGTGAATGACGGGGTTGCCATGGGGACTCCTGATTATCGATAGATCAGACGTCAGACTAGCAGGAAACCGAGTCGCAGTAATGGTGGAAATAGTCGGGGAGGCACTGAGTCAGTGCTGACTCGTCCGTGGCGCAGAGCTACCGCATGCGCAGGCGATCTCGCGAGTCGAGGGTCTGCTTAAACCTTCAGCGCACGCCTCCGCGCCACGAGGAACAGCAGCCCTGCACCGAGGAGCAGCAGGCCGCCGGTCACGGGGACCACGGCATCCGCACCTGTTGCAGCGAGCCTCGCACCCAGTTCGACCGAACCCATGTCGAGGATGCCGACCACGCGGGTCTCGCCGCGCTGATCGGTCGTGAGCCCGGTGAAGGCGGGATCGCCTGCACCCACCACGGGGCTTGCGTCGGCGGGAAGGTGTGTCATCGTCGGGCCGCGGTTGTCCGCGAGCGGGCCGAGGTCGGGGTCGATGCCCGTGAGGTTGCCGGCACCTGCCGTCAATGCGGCGTCGATGGAGGCGTCAGGCACCTGAACCAGGCTGTGGTGGATCGTGACCGTCGAGCCCTCCGATGCGAGATTCGATGGCCCGGATTCGCCCGCAAAGATGCTGTTGGCGATCGTCACGATCGCGTCACCGAAGACGAACTCTGCTTCCGCTGAAGGATCCGAGACGTCCGCCACGATCGTGCTGTTGGCGATCGTGACGACGAGAGCATCCGGGTCGCCCCCGCTGTTGACGATTCCGCCAACGCCGATCCCGGCGGTGTTGCCCGAGATGGTGGAGTTGACGATGTCGGCGGTCGCGGCCCCGTCAGAGGATCCTCCGATGCCGAAAATGGCTCCGGCAAGAATGCCTGTGTTGCCGGAGATCGTCGACGACTGGAGGGAGAAGCTCGTCGCACCCTGCTGGACGAGGAAGATTCCTCCGATCAGACCATCGTTCCCGTCCACAGTGGTCCTTTGGATGAGCGCTTGTGCTTCGCCTGCGAGAGCGAGGGTGATGCCCCCTCCAAGGAACCCCGAGCCCGCCGGGTCGCCGTTTCCGGTCACGGAAGAGTCACTCAGACCGAATGCGCCTTCGAGTCCGCCGCCGAAATCGCCCACGACCCCCGTCTCACCGTTTGCGCTGATCAGTGCGTGACTGATGTCGATCGCGGCATCCGGGTCGATACCGGCGACCGATACGCCCGAGGTCGCATTCTGGTCGGCGATGAGCCCATCGATGGTGATGGACGCGGAGTCGGAGGCGCTCAGCCAGAACCCCATCTGCGAGTTCCCGTTGGCGGTGAGTGCGCTCGCCGCCACAGTGGCGTCGCCCACCGCCCCAAGGCTGATCCCGGCAGCGGCATTGCCGTTCGCGGTCACGTCGGTGAGAGTGGCCGTACCGTCGTTCATTTCGACCCAGATCCCGTCACTGGCGCTTCCGGACGTCGTGATGCCGGTGAGAGATACCGTGTCGGCGTCGCTGCCGCCCTCGTAGTAGACGGCGTAGTCGACCGTCCCCGTTGCGTCGATGTCGGAGAGGGTGAGGCTCCCACCGACTGCCGAGTGCACGGCGTCCTGGCCGGCCTTGATGGTCAGCCCCGAGATCGACACGGTGGCAGGCCCGCCGAACTCGAAGGCGTTACCGACGGTGTTCATGGTCAACTTGTCCGAACCGGGTCCGATGATCGTGACGTCATCGTTGATCACGGGGAGAGCGCTCGCACCTCAGGGAACGGTATCCGCGTTTCGCCCGAACCCGTTCCCCGAGGAGGGCCGCAGGCCCGTCACGAAGGGAACCAACAAAGCACCCCAGGCGAGTCACCTGGGAGCTCCCTTCGAGACGCCGACTCCGTCGGCTCCTCAGGGAACGACAATCAGGGAACGGCGGTCAGGGGATGGCGACTGGCGCACCGTTCGCCCAGACGCGCTGCACGTGCAGACCGCTGTCGAGGATGACGGCGTCCGCCGCGTATCCGGGGGCCAGGCGGCCCAGCCGATGGTCGAGTCCGAGGGCGCGGGCCGGCACGGTCGTGAGCGCTCCGACAGCGTCGACCGGATGCACGCCGGCGAGCTCGACGGCGTTGCGCAGCGCGGCATCGAGCGTGAGGGTCGACCCGGCGATCGTGTCGGTTCCGCGCAGTACGGCGAGGCCGTCCCGCACGGTCACGTTGAGCGTGCCGAGCGGGTAATCGCCGTCGCTCGCCCCCGCGGCGGCCATGGCATCCGTGACGAGGGCGATGCGCCCGGGGGCGGCGCGGAAGGCCATGCCCGCGACATCCGGATGCACGTGCAGTCCGTCGAGGATGAGCTCGATCGTCACGCGCTCGTCCTCGAAAGCCGCCACGAT
>JACZCT010259631.1_pt1 | contig 14290 bp, 7 predicted proteins | sample 8641871 | NCBI WGS metagenome assembly JACZCT01 (sample SAMN15324604, study PRJNA640507) | soil metagenome | isolation source: monocropping sugarcane control | place: China: Luxin town, Laibin City, Guangxi Province | collected 2019-07-25 | depth 10cm m | reverse complement strand
GGATTACGTTTGATGATGCCTGCATTATTTACAAGAATATCAATAACAGGATGGGCGCTTTTTATTCTTGAAATTGCATCATAGATTTCTTTCCTGTTGCCCAGGTCCACCGCATAAGCAGAAAAATTCTTTCCTGATTTTTTTACTTCCTGTTCAGCACGGCTGCCTGGCCTTAGTGTTCCGGACACGCCAATCACATCTGCGCCGGCTTGCGCCAGCCCTATTGCCATAGATTCACCGATGCCGCGTGAGCATCCCGTAACCAATGCAGTTTTGCCGGTAAGATCAAACAGTTCATTAAGTTCCATCGTGTTTTTTTTTATCGCTTTATCAATGATAAATTGATTATTTAAAAAATAATTGTTTTGTAGTTGATTTTCCGGCCTCCATTTTGACCGGAAGATCAATAGAAATTTCTTTATTGTTCAGCGCCAGGCGAACATTTCTCAACTTGTGTGTGGGATCTGCTACTGTAACTGCCCAGCCGATTTTTTTCCTTGTAAGCAAATATAGACCCAACTGATTAAACCGAATGGTCCCGACATCCTTAATTGAAACCTTCACAGGTTTGTAAATCACAAACATGAGTAAATCGTTGTTAGCTGAACGAATTGCCTGCACAGAATCACTGTTTTTTATTACTGAAAATGAAGGCGAATAGTTCTTCATTTCTTCAAGCGAAACGGAAGGAAGAATTATAAAGGAATAAGACTTGTGATTCGGCTCTATGCCGTGCTCAATTTCGGCGGTAAATATTTTTGCCGATTCCTTTTTTGGTGGATACAATTTTGCTATTTCATTCCAATCGCCGCTTTGCATTTTGTTCGAAAATGAAAGTTGCATTGGTTCTAATGGATAATAGCCAATATTATCATGATAAATCCATTTGACCGAAGGTGGAGTTAATGTTGATTCTTCTTTCAAGCTATCTATTCTCCCTTTTTCATTGTAATACACTTTTCCTATTAAAAAACATTGGTTCAAGGTAGTGCTGACCGGTTCATTTTTATTAGAAGAAATACCTGCACCGAGGCATACCAATGCATTATCAATAAAAAACCATGCTTTTTTTGCATTGAGCGAATCCCTTACAAGGTGGAAGGCGGTAATTCCATTAAAGCCATCTGATAGCCCGCCTGTAAAATCGTTATTGTTGCGATATCCCTCAATGGTAAGTACAGGAAGGGATTGAGGAGATTGATAACAAGTAACACCTGGTAATTTCTTCCAATTCCAGACGGGAAAGATATCGTTGTATTCATCGCCATTAATCATCACATAAGTTGCGCCATCAGCCACATAATATCCTTTTAAATTTTCGCTGTTCAATGCTTCCGCGCCTTTGATTCTTTCGGAAGACATCTTGATCGATGAGAACCACGAAGCACCGCGGTGAACCGTCATATCAGATCGCCAAAAGTGTTTATTTCCGATAAAAGCGGGAGTGTAAGGAGAAGAAAAATTTCTCGAAATAAAATCCAGATATATTTGTTTATTTACTGGATCAGTGGCCATCATGTCTGCCGCTGCGTACCCGGTCGCTACCGACTTATTCACTTGCGCTTCTTTAAAAAATTGTCTGCCTAATGAATTTACATCGAAATAACCTTTCCAGTTTATCCAATTATATCCGTTGCAAAATAAATTTCGCAAGATTTGGATCTGTTGCTCATCAAAGGATAAGGCAGTTCCATGGAAAATTCTTCCCCAAAAAGCCATACCGGTCATGAAGGCAAGGCCGTAATTGCCAAATTGCTGCTGCGGCCCGTGTTGGTGAAAGCTATAGTCTGGCTGTATACCTTCGTTGTCAGTAATCTTAATTTCTGACGCAATCGTATCCCGTGCGCGCCGGGCAAGCGCTAAATCATCCTGCAGAATGGCCCTAAAAAAAATATTGCCCGCAAGCCATACTTTATTTTGGCCGGTCATTTTAAATTCCGAATGATTCATTACCGCAACGGCATCTTTCATTTCAGACGGAGAAAGCTCATCTTTCAAAATGATGAAAGCGGGGCCTAACGTTTTCGGTACGCCAATTTCATTATGCCACCAATTTGGACACACGAGCTTTGCATCAAACCAATACTTTAAAGCACGGTGAATGACAGCGCCCACATTTTTATTTTTATAAAATTCAGAATGAGCGTTACGATACACTTTCGTGAGAAACAAAATTCTTTGAGCGTGCTTTGCAGGCTCCCATCCTGACCTGCTCTGGTCTCTATAGTTTATGTCTGGCCATGATCCATCCTGCTGAATGGTGCTGACATATTGATGTATCAAATCGTCATCAGGGGTTCTTTTTTGATACACTTCAAGCGTCACCTGGTCGGAAGCAGCAGAATCTGTGTGCAGTTGATCAACGATTTTTCCAAGTTCCTGTTCGCCTGATTTTTCATTCAAATAATAGTCTTCTATGTTTTGTTTCAGAGCTGAAAATGTAGTCTGTTGCGCAGTGCTATAGAAGAAAGAGACACAAAGTGATAAACTTAAAACAAGATATTTAATACATTTTATCATGCGTTTTTTATTAATTTTCTTTTGCCAGAAAGTTGTTATAATTCGTGATCCAAATCATTTTCTATTTATAGCCGAATAATGATACAAACATTTACCAACGTCAGACAGCGGAACCTGCAGCCTCCACTTTCCTTCTTCCGGATTGAAAACTTCGATAGTTACCTCACTGCCTGACTGGGAAATAATTTTCGCCTTAACTGCCGGCAGTTCATTTTCCGCGGGATATAATATCCACGCAAAAACGGAGCTGCTATCTATTTTTACAGAGTAGATGCTCACTGTATTTGGCCTGAATTGATTATACTCTTTACTGTACCATCCTTGTATAAACGGCGATTCCTGGCCTGATACCAGGCTGACTGAAAACGGCAGGTTTCCCACCGGAACTATCTCCAGGTTTCCTTTTTCGTTTTTAGAAAATGTAACCGACTGATCGGTTTCTACCTGGCAGTCAGGATGCCAATGCCACAGCACATCAATATTCCGGGGCTTGTCAGTGTTGATTTTATCTACGACTACCCAAAATTCATTTCGCACATAAAACACAGAGCGCGTATGTGAACAACTTCCACTAACCTTATCAAATTTGTCGAAAGAACTCCATGCGTTATCAAAAGAGTCAGCAATCGCAAAATGATTACCTGCAACCGGCTCTGTATTTAGTAATGGGCCGGCAGACTGTCCATTGCCGTCGATTAAAATTACATTGTGGCCAGCACTTCCTGTAGCATAAGCACGAAATTTATCGGCTACCTGGCCCCTATACGCAAATCTTCCTGCGTCTACCAGCAGATCGCGCCCATAGGCAGACACGGAAAGATGAAGCTTATCATTATGTTGGTGACCTGTTCCCCACGGGCCGATGTCGAAAAATCCCCATTGATCCATTTTGCCAAATCCGCTTCTCATTATCAACTGCCCTGCCCATGCAAAAAATTTCGAAGGAGTGCCCCGCGGGCGGATTCCACTCGCTCCGTTGGAAGAAATATAAAGCCAATCTTTTCTGGCGAAGCTATCTGCCGCATCTCTTATTTTATCGCGGTTATAATCCAGGTCTGAATCATTGTTGAGAAGGCCGTTGCCATCAGGCCTCATGGTATACGCGAGGTAGTTCCACATTTTTTCAATCTGGCTTTCGTATAATGGCGACAGTGAATTGCCGGATTTTTTAAAAATTTGCCGGAACAAACTGAAATTGTTTAAGGCTACCTGGTGATAATGAGAAGTAAGCTCTGTTTGGACCCCATCGGCATACACTTGCTTTTTAAGGCTTTGCGTCATGGTCTTTTTTGAATATGCAAGCCATTCCGGCGATTTTCTAAGTTCGGTAAATGCAGTAGCCACGTTAGCCAACCCCGACATTTCCATCGTTAACCAATTGCCCTCTGCATGAAAATTTTTCAGATAATGAGCGTGTTCCGGAATGCTGGTGAGCATCAGGAGCCTTGTGGCATCGCTTAGTTCAGGGCAATCCATTAAACCATAAAAAATTTGCGTCCAAATTTTCACCCTGAAGCTTACTTCCAGCCCACGCCACAACGCCGTATTGCTTTTTACCGCGGGATAGGGCAAGCTGCTGATAATCCAATCGCGCAAATCAAGGTCGATCTTTTTAATATACTTGTTACTTCCCGTCTCAAAATACGCTTCAAGCAAATCTCTGAAATAATAATGGCGGTTCAATGCCCATGCCCATTCAATATCATGTCCGGGCCCGCGATATTTCCAGTTGAGATGGCCATTAGCAAGTTTCGGTATCTCATCAGTCTGCAAGTAAAATGTCACATAATCTTCCATGATAGAATCTGCGTGACTATCAGTCTTTCCATTTGGTGCTACCTTTTGCTTCCTGAGATATGGAACAGTGTTTCCGTTTTTATAGTAATCAAGTAAATACTTACAGGCCAAATTGAGCTTTCCATCGGTGTATGCGGCTTTTACATGCTGTAAACCGTTTTTATTGAGATCAATTTCTTTCATCAAACAATCCATTCTTGCAGGAAATGCGTTGCAAACATCATTCACAGATTTAATCTGCTGCCAGTTTATTGTATCGCCGGCGGGGTTATCAAAAGTGAGGCTGGCTTGTGTCTTCCAGATAAAAGACAAATCTGCTGATGCTGAAAAAAAAAGAAATGAGGCAATTAGCATTATTACTGACATTTTAATTACCAGCTTCCACGGATTAAATTTTATTCTTAGATGGCTCCAATTCATTTTAGTAAACGTTTTATATTCATCTATTAATTAATCTATTTATTATTAAAAACGCGCTGTGGTTTCATAAAAAATTTATTCATGGTATCAGGCAGCATAAAGACATTTCCGTTTTTATCAGAAAAATATAAATTTAACTTAGAGGGCTTTCTTCCTTTGCCATCAGGCCAGAAAGTGTAAAAGCCTGGATTTGCACTCATCGGCCTTCGCGGATAAGATTGATTTAATTCCCAACCCCTTTTTGATTCACGCACTTTTTGCCAATGCTGCACTGATGCCTGCTGGTCCACATCGCAATGGAGCCGTCCCATATTATAAGGTTGTGGCCCCCGCCCGGTCGGGGCAATGTCGCTGTTAATTTTAAATAACATTCCCGAAAAAAGATTATTCCGGCGCTGATAGACGCACCTTAATCGCTGCCGATTTTTCGGGGAAAAGATAGGCCGGCGCCCGCACTTCTACCCTTTTCAGGTGAGGAATTTTCTTATCCAGCTTTAGCGGTGGCGGATCCATCATGACAATAGATACTTCCACATTAGCCGGAGAAAGAATTTCTAAGTTAAGTTCTTTTCCATCCTGCTTTAACAGGGCTCCGTTCTTTAGCGGAATTACATCGGCTGTCGTCATCATGGCCCAGATAAGCAGGTTGGTAGAATCATTCATTACTACATCATCCTCGATCAAAACAGAATGATCATTTTCCTGTAAGAATTTTCTTTTGGCAGATGATAACAAATTTCCATAAAGCGCCGTCATATCAAGCGTTGCTTCGGGCGTGCCAGAAGATTTGAAATCGACAATCGGAACGAAACCATTTACCTTGAACAAAGCGCTATCGACCGTCAGTGTACTGTGTCCAAAATTTGATTTGCTTAATAAAGTCCACCGTTGACAGGTTTGACACATTCCCCACAAGTCAAAGCCGGCCTGCTCCAGCTCGTTATATTCTTGCGTTCCCGGATCCACTACCCATCTTACGCCATCCAGCTCAAAAACAAATGTGCCCGCATCCAGGTTGCCATGATTGTTCGCCCCTCTGCCACCTTTTGCAGCAAAATAAAAATTATGCTTGTTTGTCGGTTCACTCCTAAAGAAGAAGACCGGGTTCGGCCCGTCACCTTTCCACACGGTGGGGAGAGAACTATTTTCCTTTTCCTGGAATTCGGAAAGCCATACCAGACCTGCGCCGGCTAATCTTGGCAGCTTGTCCATGGACCCTGGCGGACGCAAAAATTTATCTTTTTCCAGGTAAATATCATTGCCGGTTTCTTTGGCAAACCAAGCCAAAGTAATGTCACCATCTTTGCCGGGCTTATCTCCGCAATCGGAAAAATTGAAATACCAGCCAGACGGCGCAACACTTAACAACCTGAAATCAGCACTCTTTAAAAACGCCGGATAAGCAGCAATTCCAAAATCCGAACCGAAAGCGCTTCGCAGCATGGAAGATGTAATCACCGAGAAGCTGGTGCCGTAGCCCCAATAGGTTGCTCCTTCAGGATAAACTCCATCAGGCCCATATTGCTTTAACGCATACGGAAGGCCCTCCAATGCTCTGCTAATGGTTTTTGCCGCCAATGCCGGATTTATATTAGCGGTCACAATTGCGGCGGCTATCATTCCTCCGTTACATACCTGGTTCCAATTGTGTGGTGCTGTAGCCCATGAAGGGCTCTTGTCTTTGTTCCAACTGGGATTGATTCCTTTTTCGATTAATGATTTTTTGGCAAGGGACACCGTGGCTGCAGGTAAATCTTTTCCTGTCCAGTCAATGGCAATAGCCACCGCGAGAGACAGCTCGGCAACGTCAAGAAAATGGGAAGGATGCCAGTCGGCAAAATTGCAAATGGCTAACAATTCTTTATTGATTCTTTTTAAGATTTCGGGATCCTTTTCCAACCGGTACACCATAGAAAGGATATTCATTCTATAAAGCATTTCCCGGGAAGTAGCCAATAATCTGCGGCCGATAATATGGCGGGTAAGCAACGGTTCTTCCAGTATTTTCGCAGCATTTAACTTCATTGCATCGTAGTAATTTTTCACAAGCGGATCAGACTTAATCTTTCGCTTCAGGGTTTTCTCAATAGAAGGTGTGAGGACGAGCCTCGGAGTTGATTTTCTCAAGTTTGATTTCAGGTAGCTGACCGTTATTGGGTTTTCAAGGCCTACCATTGCAGACTGGTTCGCTTCACGCTGCTGCGATCTAACCTGCTGACAAAAAACTAAGCTGACAAAGAGAACGGAATATATTATTCGCATAATAGACTATTTGAATTTAATGTGAAAAACATTAGTGTCCGATTAAATTAAATTGATTTTCAATTGTTTATATTTTAGTTCTTTGACATCTTGTAAGATAGGGCTTTGAAGTAGTTGATTTAACTGGGTTTTATCAAAAAGTGAGACGCTCAAAATCTGTAATATTTCGTAAGTGGATCGGTTAATTTTGAGTTCGCTTTTTATGATACTGACCAGTGTGAAGGTTATCATTGCAATATATACCTGAGTTTTCACTGCATTGACAGAGGTTCCCCAAAAAGATTTTATTTTCAAATGTTGTTTTATCCATTTAAAGAATAATTCTACTTTCCAGCGATGCTTGTACAATGAAGCAATATCAAGGGCGGATAATGCAAAATTATTGGTAATAAATACGAAGGTTCGCTTTTGCTCTTCATCATAAAATTTAATTCGGCGCATCTTTTTGGGATATGATTTTAAAGAATAAAAACCCTGCAGCTTAACTGTTTGGTCACACATCACTCCTTTAGATTTATCTGCCTTTACTGAATATAATCTTTTAAATTTAAAGTTGTCGTTGGCTCTTGTAATAAAGAAGGCTTTACATTGATCAATAAAATAAAGCCGTTCAAAATCTACATATCCTCTGTCCATAATGTAGTAGGCATCTGCTTCATACAACAAAACATCCAGTGCGTTTACATCATGTACGCTTCCCGGTGTGATGTGCACGAAGCTTGGAATAGAAGTTTTAATATCATAAAGAGTATGAAGTTTAACAGCACCTTTTGCCTTGCGAAAAGTCGCCCACCAAAATACATTCAGGCAAAGGTCTATGGTGGTAGAATCAAAGGCATACACGTTACCATTTATATCAACAGTAAAATCCGGTTCGCTACTAATGTTGTTTCTTGCTATGGCAATCATTTCGTAAGCAAAGGATTCATAAATGCGGTAATCCCTTTGTTCATTAGCATTGGCTAAGTTGGAACGGGAAACATTTTTACCAAAACCTAAATGATAATATTTATTAGGATGAGCACTGAGCGTTACTAACAAATCTCCTAAACTATCACGTCCGCTCAGTTGGCCAAACATCATGCACATCATCTGGTTCCAACAGCTAAAATGTTTTATCCATTTATTGCCTTTAAATTGTTTAACACATCTGTCGAAAATGCGCATAGGTAAAAAACACGCCACCTGTGCAAAAACAAACTTGCCCTGATTCATAGCTTGAATTTTTGACTCAAACTACAAATCGAATTCAAATCGTCACCGTAAAAAAATTACCTCAAACCCATATCTGTCAAGAATTTCAAAGAACTTTTATCTAAATTTATCGGACACTAATGTGTGAAAAATATTTCTAACCTGGCATATGCCAATGCCAGGTTAGAATTTTAAATCAAAAATTATTGCCATCCGGGATTTTGTCCCAGCTTGGGGTTTTGGGATATTGCACTTAGCGGGATCGGCCAGAGATAATTTTTATTTTCATCAAATACAGGATTATCATAATCAGTTCCTTTATATACGTCAATATAAGTTTTGCCTGAAATGGGATCTACAGATGTTTTGGGAGTAGCGCCAGGATACCGGGCGATGGCTGCTGCATCCCACAGAATACCCAATGAATGATTTTCAAGCTTTTTTCCCTGCTTCCAGCGGCGGAGGTCGTCATAACGAAATCCTTCCATAAATAATTCCACTCTTCGCTCTCTTCTTATCTCAACGATAAGCGGTGAAACACCGTCATTTACATATCTCGGATCAACTGGAATATTGGCCAAATCCATGTGCGGCATTGCCACCCTGTCGCGAAGCTTATTGATACTCATATCAAGGTCAGTTTGCGTGATAGTGCCAAGTTCAGCCTGCGCTTCAGCATAATTTAGCAGTGCTTCGCCTAATCGTAAAGTTATTGCGGGTGTAGTAGAAGTGTTATAAGATGCATGAGCCGGCCCGGATTGATACACTTTGATGATGTGATAGCCTGTTGTGCTGGTTTGGCCTCCTGCCATTCCTGTAATTCTTGGATAGGTATATGCCATGCTTCCATCATAATCATAATACGCCTGATCTGCAGGATCCAGAATGGTTTGTCGTAAGCGTGGATCCCGGTTTTCAAATACATCTTCAATTTTGGCATCGCCTTTATAAAGTGGCGAGAGTGAGATGGGCAATCCATCTGTGCATAAATAGTCCTCCACTATACTTTTAGTAGCTCCTCCATTGTATCCTTTATTGTAAGATTCAACGTGGTTAGTGACAACGCCAAGCATGTATTTTCTCCAGTATATCACCTCAGGATTGCCGGTAAGGTCGGGCATCCGCTGATATGCGTTATAATCATGTGCAGGATCGCCAGTACTGTAAAGCTGATAGGGCCCGTTTTGTATCAAATCTTTAGCTGCATCTGCCGATTGCTGAAGCCACATTTCCGCATTATCCCCGCCATGATATTTTCGCCAGGTTCCTTCAAAAAGACACACTCTTGATTTAACCAATAAGGCAGCCCAACGGTTTAACCTACCGGGCGCATTTCCATCGCCCCAGTTTTCAGGCAGCTTTTCACAAGCAAAATTTAAATCGGCCAGTACACTATCCATTGCGACCTCCCTTGGCGTGCGTGGCGCATATAATTCTTCTGAATTCACATTCAGTTCATGCCCTACCCAGGGAACATCGCCAAATTTCGAAACTTTATCGGCATAAAACCATCCGCGAAACAGGTGTGCTTCGGCGGCATATTTGTCGATTACCTCTTGGGGAATTTTGGCTTTGTTATAATTATCCAGCCCCACATTAATTGCCCTGACAAAGTTCCATCCGACCCAGCCGAATCTTTGGGGATTAGAGGGAACTTGATTTTTGCCGGCACGTGTTTCCGCAAAAAACAAATGCCTTGACGCCAGCGGCGCAATATTATCTGAAAATTCATCAAGGTCCCAAATGCTGCACCAATAGCTATCAAAACCATTATGATGTCCCATCATAATAGGAACATTCACATCATCGCTTGCCATGTCGTACAAACCATTATTGTAAATCATCAGATCATTTTCGGTGTTCCAAAAGGTAGCATTGCTTATTCTATCTAATGGCAACCGGTCGAGATATCCTTTTTTGCACCCCGCTATGATGATGGCCGCAAAAAACACTAAGCTTATATTTATGATATACTTTTTCATCTTGCTATGTTTTAATTGAGGTTTTAGAAATTTAGTTTTGCGCCCAATGTGAAAATCCGCTGAAGGTAGTACTCCTGTGTGACCGTATAAACATTTTCGGGATCAAGAGGCTTGTGCATCTTTGAGTACTCCCACAGGTTCATGCCGGCAAAATACACTTGAATACCGCTGGATTTAATTTTATCGGTTAAACGGTGAGGAAGTGTATAGCTTAAGGTGATATTCTTAAGCCTGACGTATGCAGCATTTTGAACATAACGTGATTGTGGTTGTATATTTTTCTTTGTGTCAAAACCAAACGTAGGCGCCGCAAAATAAGTATTGGGATTGTCCGGGCTCCATGATTCAGTCAAAAAGTATTTTTCCACATGGCCATCGTTATAAGGGTAAAATGCATTCCAGTTACCGTTATCAGGCAGATACTGTCTTTTCAAAACGCCCTGGAAGAAAACATTCAATGAGACGCCTTTAAAACTCACATCTCCATTTAGACCAAAGCTATACCTGGGCGTTGTATTGCCCACAATTTTGAGGTCGCCATGATCATCCAGCGTTCTTTTTCCCGGATTGATGACGCCGTCATTATTTAAATCTGCATATTGCATATCACCCGCCCGCCAGTTAGCCCCCAAAGGCGACTGATCGGCAGCTGCAGCGGCTTTATCATCCGTTTGGAAAATTCCCACCGTTTGGTAAGCCCATATTTCACCTACTTTTTTGCCGACATAATAATCGGAGATTGCCCCATCAGGGTTTTGATATTTAGTAATAACTGTGCTGTTGTCAGATAAGGCCAATGTAATTCCATAATGCCAGTTTTTCCCGATCCTGTCTCTCCAGTTTGCAGATATCTCCCAGCCTTTGGTCCTGAGATCCGCGGCGTTGGATTTAGGAGCAGCAGTGCCCAAAATATCGGGGTATTGAACATTCATAAGCATGTCCTTTGTATCCCTGATATAAATGTCAGCCGATACATCCAAACGCTGGCCTAATATCGTGAAGTCCAGTCCCAGATTTTTGGCTACTACGGATTCCCATGTAAGCGAAGGGCTTACCAATCCGGCGGGTGATACATAGGGAATCACACCGTTAGACATAATATAGTTTGCAGTGCCAGTACCCAAAGTTGAGATGTAAGGATAGTAATTGCTGCCTAAAAGCTGGTTTCCCAAAGTACCATAGGAAGCTCTCAGTTTTAGGTTATCTAGCCAGCTACTCGTGCCTTTCATGAAAGATTCCTGCGAAATTCTCCAACCCGCAGAAACTGATGGAAAAAATCCGAACCTGCTATCTTTTGGGAACCTTGAGGTGCCATCATACCTGCCGTTTGCTTCCAATAAATATTTGTCCTTGAAAATATAATTCAACCGGTAAAATAGTCCCTGCAAGGCCACATGCGATTTCCCACCAAAGGTTTGTTGCGGGCCTGAAGTTGCGTTCAGATCTGTAATCAAAGGGGTAATTAATCCTTTGGCCTGCGAGCGGATGTAAGAATCTCTTCCCCATTCCTGGTTGTATCCCACCATTAATTTTACGTAATGGTTGGTAAATTGATCCATCGTATATTCTATATACGTGTTGAATACCGAATACTGATTATAATCTGTCCGGTTATTGATAAAATCGTCTCCGCTCAGGCCGTTATTCAGCATATTATTTGCCAGCAGATTTTCATCAACCACCTCAATTTTGCTGGCAACATCCTGGTACATCCGGTTATAGGTGTTATAGGAAAAATCGCTTTTAATTATTAAGCCCTTTGCAGGATTGAGCGTAAGGCCTTGCGTGAGCCAGGTGTCCGTGTTGGTATAAGTTTCCCGGCCTCCGTCTTCCAGGTAAGGAAAAAAGTTGGTCGTACCAAAGTACTTTCCAATGTATTGCGCATACTTATCATGATCACCGGGCTCTACATAGTACGGAAGATCAGGAAATTCAACCAGCGAGATAGGACTTTCCCGCGCTGTTGAATTGATGTTGACATCCCAGTTATAAAAATGGGGCTTATTGCTCACCTGTGAATTGAACACAATCTTTTCATCTAGGCTTATCCACTTATTAACTTTAATGTCAGTCTTTAGTAAAATGTTATACCGCTTAAACTTTTCATTTTTAGACTTCAATTTAAGATATCCATCTTTATTAAGATAGCCAAACGAGGCATAGAAATTAACCTTGTCTGTTGAGCCTGATACAGAAAGATCGTATTTCTGCTGTGGAGCAAAATCAGTGATCAGGCGGTGCTGATAATTGTTATACCCGTAAAAACGCATGTTTCCTTTATACACTTTCCATGCATTTTCGAACGTAGGATTTTCAACCCACTTTTTTGTACCCGCTACATAGTCACTGTCAAACTTAGGCTGGCCGGTAGTTCTCATAGAGGCTTCGTTATAAGCGAGAACATATTCATAGGGATTTGTAATCGGATCCATCAGGAAGATAGGCTTGGCTATTGATTGCTCTGTGCTTAAGGCGACATTTACCTTCTTACCCTTACCCTTTTTGGTTTCAACCAGTATCACCCCAAAAGCTGCTCTTGCTCCGTAGATTGCCGATGCGGCAGCGTCTTTTAAAACGGTAACACTGGCAATATCGTCCGGGTTTATCAGCTCTAGTTCCATCGGAACTCCGTCTACTAAAATGAGCGGGCTACCGCCATTTATGGAAGTGAAGCCGCGTATATTAAATGAAGCCTTTGTAGTCGGATCGCCATTTCTGATTCCAACATTGAGATTTGGGATTACCCCCTGCAAACCTTGCCCCACATCCACGATGGGCCGTTTTTCTAATCTTTCACTGGAAGCGGTACCAACAGCGCCGGTTAGATTTACCTTTTTTTGCGTTCCATATCCTACTACCACCACTTCATTGAGTGAGTTGTTTTTGAGCTGCAGGATAGCGTCGATAGTAGATTGATTATTCACAGGAATTTCTTTCGTTTCATAACCTGTGAAAGAAAGTTCAAGGGTGCTGTTAACCGGTGCAGAGATGCTGAAACGGCCTTCAGAATTTGTAGTGGTTCCGTTGGTGGTATTTTTCACCACCACAGACACACCGGACAGCGGACTTCCTGTGTTATCCTTTACCGTCCCTGTTACCCTCTTTTGTGCATCAACAAAAGAGGGAAAAGCGCTTAACGCAAGTAAGCAAAGCAGGAAAAGAATATTCTTTTTCATGCCTGAATTTCGAATGGAGAGTTGTTTTTTCATAACCATTACTTTGAATTGATGAATAGATGATGAATGAAGAATGAATAGACGAAAGTGAAATTCTTATTTATATATTTTGTATAAAATCGAACCTTTGCTGACTGGCTTTTTTAGTTGCAATAAAACCCGCCAGATATCCCGCCCCTCCCAGGATTCTTTCAAACCCTGATCTTCCGGCGTTGCTAACGCTATCTTTTCTTTACTGGCTTTCCAGATTTTTGCATCATAATCAAGAAAAACTTTTTGGTCCCCGGGAAGGTAGAAGATGATTTTGCCGGGGGAAGTAATATCTGTTTCGCAAACCGTCATAAAAGTTTGCGATATATTATTTGTTGTATTCTTCAATTCAAACCGGTCTTTTATCCAGATGTTATTTGTTGATTTGTCCAATTTTACACTACGGTTCCAACTTTCAATTCCGGCTTCGGATGGATAGGCATTGGCAATATCCATTGAAAGCTGCGAACTGCTTTTTGTCTTTTGATAGGCGACATCGCCGGCTGCATAACGGCCGCCTTCTCGTTGTTCTGTATTATTTACTGTAGGTAAATTATGAAATGGCGAAGTATTGAACCAGAGCTTATAGCGGTCTTTTGAAAATGTGCGGGCGGTATAAGTACCCGAACCAACATCAATAATCACGGGGCTTCCATCTGAATAAACCACAAAATCTCCTACGTCGTTGTGATTGTGGCTCTCTCCATTATTTCCCGCGTGTGAAGCCACGAACAAATTGTTTCCGGTACGGGAAGCCATTAGCTGCACATCGCTGTACCACACGTCGTTCACCGGGTTTTCTTTGTATGGGTAAGCGGCACATTCTTTTATAGCCGGGAGATTATAAAGCGTCCGTGTGCGGTGAAAGCGCCCTGAACCCTTTTCATCATATGTGTGAAAAGCCCAGCT
>JACZCT010138548.1_pt1 | contig 14576 bp, 22 predicted proteins | sample 8641871 | NCBI WGS metagenome assembly JACZCT01 (sample SAMN15324604, study PRJNA640507) | soil metagenome | isolation source: monocropping sugarcane control | place: China: Luxin town, Laibin City, Guangxi Province | collected 2019-07-25 | depth 10cm m | reverse complement strand
TGTGCTCGTCAGTGCGTCCGAGCGGGTGGATGGAATATTGCGAGTGTCCTCGGTTATCCTGTCCATGACCGCCGCGGCTGTCCCACTTGAGCGACTTACCGTCCATCTGCCATTTATTCATCCTGTTACTCCTCTCTGTTTATCAATCATGCACTGAGCGCGGGAATTTTCCCATGCCCTGAGCGCACGCAAGTCACGCCGTTCCTGCACACAGCCCATATCGAAAGCGGAAAGCTGAACAGGGTCGATGCCATGCGGCGGCTCTGGAAATCCGTTGCCGCCTTCGAGCATATGGTCGACCGAACGACCCTTGCCCTGACGCAGTGCGTTCAGCGAACGATCGGAAAGCTGGCACCCAGGGCGAACGAGATATTCTTGGAACTGCTCGCGAAGGCGGATAAGTCTGAACCCGCCGCCGAGATTGTTTAATGCTGGACAAATCATTTCAGCCCTTTCGGATTGCGGTGCAGGTAAAACCAGCGCCAAGCTTCGATCACAATCTCTCGATCGGTTGGATCAAGTTTGCTGATGTTGCGCTTGAGCACCGTCAGCAGTCGGACGAAGCGAACGTCCATTGCGCTGCCGGTTTTCATTCGTTGCACTCAGGGCAAGGGCGCTCGACGAAATCAGCGTCAATCGCTTCGCCCGCAATGCCGACTGGTTCCGTAACAACTCCAGTGCCGCCGCATCGTTCACAGCGGGCCTCTTCGATTTCGCGCTGGTATTCGTCCTCGTCGGCTTTCTGGTTCAGTTCCTTCTCGAAAGCCTCGCGGAACGGTTCGAGAATTTCCCAATCGAAACCCTCTTCCAGACAGCGGCGAACTAACGGTGCGCCAAAACTGTTCCACTTGTCCGCCGCCTCGGCCATGACCTTCATCTCGGCCCAGAAATTCATCATGACAGTGTTGGGGTCTTTACCGTTTTCTGGATCGGCCTTATCGCGGGTCGTAACCTGCTCGACCATGAACCGCCAAGTCGGGAGAATTTCCGACCATTTGGGAGTTAGATCAATCGTTTCCATTTTGCGACTCCTTTGGGAACACAATTCCCTCTCCGAACTTCCACTCGAAGGCGATGCAGTCACCACCATCTGTGATGATCACTCGCTGAGTGAAACCCATTCGTGCTCCAACGCTCTGCGTGTAGTGCGCGGCTGCTTTGGCGGCTTCCTCAGCATCAACGTAGCGCCGGACGTATTCGTAGCTGTCGTCTTGGAAGAACTGACAGACTGAGAACTCACCAGCCATTGCGTATCTCCTGCTCGAGGATCAACCCACGCAACTCGTGCCCGCGATAGATCGCCTCGCTCGGTGAGCTTGTCGGCAATGCACAGGCAACGTCCGCGACACAGGCTGTGAAAAGTGGCGCGGCTGGATAGCGGGAAATCTTTTTCCCTGTTACCGGAAAGTTCATTTTGCGACTCCTTCAAGTTTGATCCGCTCTTTCAAGATCGCGCCCTCTCGCGGATGATCGCGCAGCCATTCATCCGTCCACCCTTGCAGAATATCATTGCAACGGCTTGGAACTCCAGCTTTGTCGGCGATGCGTTTGAGTTCGAGCATTTCGCGAATATGACAATCGCGAGCTGCGATCGCTTCGATCAGTTTTAAGGAAAACATTTTTGCGACTCCTTCTCCCTTTCCGCGCCCATTATGGCACAAAACCCCGTTGACTTCAATCGACTTGATCAGCTCGATCGGTTACGTTTTTCCGCTGTTGTGTCGGCTCGCGTAACGCGCTGGGGAACCCTCGGGCTTCGTGTTTTGGCGCGATTGCCACGTTCACCAGTTCACGGATGGAGCCATATCGCCCTCGCGGCAAAGCCGCTCTTTCGCAGCTTGTTCACCTTTCGTTCTTCTGCTGAAAAAAAAAAAACTCTTAAAAGAAAAGAAGTCCAAGAGCATTAAGGCAAATCGAAAGCTTGAGTTTGGATATGGTCCTATTCTTCAAGAATGAAGCCATACAGGCTTGATATGGTTCCACCCGCGAAAAAGGCAACGTGCCGGACGGTGAATAATGGCTGGCCCGAGACATCCCCAGCGCATTACGTCAGCCGCTACGTCAGGCGCGAATGGTGCAATCGAAAGCTCGCAAAGAAAAAGCCCCCGACGCGATCGCCGAGGGCAAAAGAAAAGGGCCGGAAGATTGCTCCTCCGGCCCCGTAGTTTTAGAGGTCGATTGTAAGACCGCTTGCCGCCTTGGCTTTTGCCTTGGCTGCGTCAGCGCGGCGCTTTTGTTCCGCTTCAATCAACGGATCAAAGAGCGCGCTGTTCGCCGCATAGGTTTCATCCAGCTTGGCAAGCTGCTCCTTGTCGGACAGGCCCGTAAACTTGGCCCATTCCGGCGACTTCGAGCCGACCTTTTCCTTAATCGCCTTCCGCACAATACTGCGTGCAATGAGCGTCCGAGGATCGGCTCCCGTTCCATCGCCGCGATGCGACCATTCGCCCGCGATAATCGCCGCGAGCGCAGTCTCCATCATTCCTTGCGCGACTTTAGCAACGTCTTCGCCTGTGTCAGTCGCGACTTTACTCGCCGCGCTTGCACTGTCGCGAAGCTTTTGCCCGACACCATAAAGGAACAACTCGGCGCCCAAGTCGGCAAGCTTGGCCGTTTCGACGGTGACACTCGCGCCATTACGCATGGCAACAGTGAACGTCGGCTCCAGTTCAATGGTAAGCTTAGTCATGTAACGACTCCTTCGATTGCCCTTCAAAGATCGACTCGGGGATGGGCCGCCGCCCGAGTCGCGATAATGCCATAAACTATGGCGCTACCTTATGCAAGCGGAACGGTGTCCGCTTGCAAGAGTTAGCGTCAATCGAAAGCTTGCCGAAACGCAAAGCCGCTAACGAACGTCAGGCCAAGCGGAATGATCGGGTTCGCGGGTTCAAAGATCACAATGAACTGCCAAGCGATAGCGAACGCGACACAGGCTGCAACGGTGCAAATGATGGTTAGGGCTTTTGTCATGTCGGACTCCTTGGATTAGAGGTAGCGCCAAGATTGCGGAACGGGGACGTTCCACCAGTCGCCATTGGGCGCATCAACGGTGACGGAGTTAAACGGCGCTTCGATGTAGCAATCCAATCCGCAAATGGTAGCGCGATCAATGGCGCGCATGAGGTAGAGTTGGAATAGTTGCTTTGCCGCATAGCGAACTGTGCGAGGGATAGGCATTGGTGACGACTCCTTGCGTTGAACGGTGCCCGCACCGTAAATCCGCCCGCACCATAATGCAAGGGCCGAGCCGCGAAGATCGAAAAGCTTTCATGTCCCATGCTGGCACAATTTTTCCACGCCCCGAGCCACCCCCACTTTCGCCGGTGCCGCCCCTCGCGCGCGCCGACCTGGCCGTTCTCCCATTTTGTGGCAGTTTTTCGATATGGCACTACACCGAAAAGCCGCAATTCGGCTCTTGGCCCGACCGGCCCGCCGTGGTATAAGGGGGCATGGACTTGTCAGGCGAACTGTTCCGAACTCGAGGGCGAGCGCCGAAGCCGATCGCAGCTGTGGTCGTGCGCGAACTGGAAAAGAATGACCTGCTCCTGCTCGACGGGGAAAAGGGATCGAAGCCCTCGGCGCTGAAGCGACTGACCGAGCGTCACCACGCACTTGCCAGGAATATCGCAAGCGGAATGGCTCCAGGCGAGGCCGCGATCATCCAAGGTTATTCTCTTTCGCGGGTAAGCATTTTGCAGAATGATCCGGCGTTCAAAGAACTGCTGAAGTTCTATCGCGAGGATGCAGAGCGGCCGTTCCGTGACCTCCACAATCGGCTCGCCGGTATGTCGATGGATGCAGCGGAAGAACTTGCTGCGCGGCTGGAAGAGGATATACAAGCCGAGGATAAGAAAATCTCGATCGGCCAGTTGATGGAAATCACAAAGCTTGGAGCTGATCGCACCGGCTTCGGCCCACAAAGCTCACAGCTTAACGTCAACGTCGATCTCTCGGGACGACTTGAGGCCGCTCGGAAGCGTGTGGCCATGCGTAAACTCAAAGTGATTGAGGGCGGCAAGGAGGAAGAGAAATGACGATCGTAGTGATTTTGCTGATCTTAGCATTTATCTGTGCCGTGCTGGCAGCACTTGGCGTTAGTTCGCGAGTTCCGCTTACGGCTCTCGGGCTGTTGCTTGTTGTCATTGCTCTGCTGATCGGCTCAGTCGGCTAGTGGACTTGATCGAGGAACTAGCTTCCTACTCCGACGATCCTTACGGTTTTGTCCTCTTCGCCTTTCCATGGGGCGAGGCGGGGACGGAACTTGAGAACTACAGCGGGCCGGACCTGTGGCAGATCGAGGTGCTTAACGACCTCGGCAATGGACTTATCACAATCGAGCAAGCAATCCAAATTGCTCGAGCATCCGGTCACGGCATTGGCAAGTCGGCGCTCGTTGCTTGGATCATCCTGTGGGCGATCAGCACGTTCGAGGATACGAAGGGCGTTGTCACTGCCAATACTGAAAATCAGCTGAAAACGAAAACCTGGGCCGAAGTTAGTAAATGGCACAGGATGTTTATCGCTCGCGACCTGTTCAAAATGACAGCCACGGCGCTGTTTGCAAACGATCCGCTGCATGAACGAACCTGGCGGATTGACATGGTGCCGTGGAGCGAGCGGAACACGGAAGCGTTCGCAGGTTTGCATAATCAAGGTAAGCGCATTCTCGTAGTCTTCGATGAGGGGTCAGCCATTCCCGACCTCATCTGGGAAGTCACCGAGGGTGCGCTTACCGACAAAGATACGCAAATCATCTGGGCCGTGTTCGGAAACCCAACGAGGAATAAAGGCCGGTTCCGTGAATGTTTTGCTGGCGGCCGGTTCGCGCACCGTTGGCAGACCGCAACGATCGACTCGCGCACTACAGCCCTCGCGAACAAGGCGCAGCTTCAACGCTGGGTGGACGACTACGGTGAGGACAGCGATTTCGTCCGCATCCGTGTGCGCGGCGTGTTCCCGCGAGTTGATGCCGAAAGCTTTATCTCTTACGACCTCGCTAACAACGCGGTGGAACGTGAGCTGCTTCCGCAAGCCGGCGCGATTATCCTCGGTGTTGACGTTGGCAGGTTCGGTGATGATCCCTCAGTCATCTATCCCCGCTGTGGTCGCGACGGAATAACGCGGCCGATAGAGATTTTCTACGGCCTTGACACTATGGCGTTTGCTGGTAAAGTAGCAGCTACGTTCATTCGTTTGGGGGCAACTGTCTGTATGGTGGACTCAGGCGGTGTCGGTGGCGGAGTTGTTGATCGGCTTCGTCAGCTGCAAATTCCAGTCATTGAAGTTGACTTCGGCTCAAAGCCGGATGAGTTCAACTCTGACGGAACAAAATATGCCAACAAGCGGGCGGAAATTTGGGGAGCCACACGCGATTGGCTTGCCACAGGCTCCATCCCGAACATTTCGACTGGCGAAAACATCACGCTTATCGACGAGCTAACCGGCCCGACCTACGGGCTGAATAAAGCTGAAGCGATCCAACTCGAAAGCAAGAAGGAAATGCGTTCGCGAGGTATTCCGTCGCCGAACGTAGCCGACGCGCTGAGTTGCACTTTCGCTTTCCCCAGCTACGAATATATCCCGACGCCCGCGGATCAGGAACGGATGCAGCCGACTGTCATGCCAGACTACGATCCGTTCGCTCGTGATAATATCTACGAAGGAGTCCACTAATGGCTTTTATGAAAAAGCTTGCTTCGTTCAGCGGCCTCGGTGTCGCCGCCAACATTCTTGACAAGAACAAGAAGAAGGACAAGCCTGTCGCTCAGCCGTCGCTGATCACAGCTGCTCCACAGCAAGGCGCTGGTTCACTCGTCACCGGCACCAGCACTTCACTTTACTAGGAGATTTGTCGTGGGATTTTTGATGCCCAAGCCGAAAGTGCCGAAGCCTGTTCCGCCAGCGAACAACCCGATCATTGCTCGTGACACGCCTCAGCCACTTGCGGACTCCCCATTCACTCCCGCGAGTTTGATTTCAACATCAACCTCCGGACTTAAACGTCGTGCTGACACTCAGCGAACCTCTTTGATTGGCGGCTAATGAACGTCTCCGACACCGAGAAGCGTAGGCTCGAGACAATCCTGTCACAGCTCCGTTCGGATCGTTATCCGTTCTGGACTCTGTGGCGGGAGTTGGCGGATTATTTCCTGCCGAAACGCTACGTCTGGCTTCAGTCGGACAAAGAGCGGCGCATCCGCAACGCAAAAAATCCTTACATTCTGGACTCGACTGGAACTAAGGCGGCGCGGGTTCTCGCCAGCGGAATGATGAACGGCATCACCGCTCCGTCTCGGCCGTGGTTCATGCTGCGAGTTCCAGGCTACAATGATGAGGGCGGACCTGTCACGGTGTGGGCTGACGAGGTTGCTCGTCGCATGATGAAAGTCATGAGCGAAAGCAACTTCTACAATTCCCTTGCGGTTCTGTATCTCGACCTTAGCGTCTTCGGCTCGGCCGCGAACCTCATTTATGAGGATGATGAAAAGGTTATCCGCTGTTTCAATCCTGCGCTCGGCGAGTTTTATCTCGGACAGGACCACAAATTGCAAGTGGATATGTTTGCCCGCGAGTTCTGTCAAACAGCGCGGCAACTTGTTGAGTGGTTCGGTGAGGAAAACGTAAGCGATACTGTCAAGGGCTATAACAATTCTTCCAATGCTTCGCAAGCCCTGACCAGCGTTGAAATTGTTCACCTGATCGAGCCGAATATTCATGGCGCTGTTCCTTCCAAGTTCAAGTTCGTTGAGACTTATTGGGAAAAAGGAATGGCAGGGAATAAAGTCCTTGCACAGCGTGGGATGAACGAACTCCCAGGCATCTTTCCTCGATGGGAACTTACAGCCAACGACAGCTATGGAACGTCACCGGCGATGGATGCTCTGCCGGACGTTATCCAGTTGCAACAAGAAACAAAGCGTAAAGCCCAAGGGCTGGACAAGATGATTAACCCGCCCGTCGTGGCGGACATTCAGTTGCAACACCGTCCAACGGCGCTGATGCCGAACGGGATCACTTACGTTGCTGGCGCGAACAGCATCGGTGTCAAGCCTCTCTACGAGGTTCGTGCTCCGATCCAAGATATGACTATGGATATCAGGGATATTCAAATTCGTATCCGTGAGACTTTCTTCAACGATCTATTCCAGATGATCTCGCAACTCGACACCGTTCGCAGTGCCACTGAAATCGACGCTCGGCGTGAGGAAAAACTCGTGTTGCTCGGTTCGGTGTTGGAGCGGTTCGAGAACGAGGCCCTCGACCCAGCGATCAATCGCATCTTTGCTATTATGCAGCGGCGCGGAATGTTCCGTGACATTCCTATCCCTGAGGAAATCGAAGATAAGGAAATCGAAATCCAATACGTCAGCATCCTTGCGGTGGCTCAGCAAGCCCTTGCTGCTGCACCGACGGAGCGGTGGGTTGGACTGATCGGCAACCTTGCGGGTGCAGTTCCTGACGTTCTCAAAGTTCCAGATTGGGACGCGCTCATTCGCAACTACGGGCTGGATATTGGTGTGGCTGCGAAAAATATGCGGCCGCGTGAGGATGTTCAGCAAGATCAGGAAGATGCGAAAGACAACGAAGAAGCCGCTCAGGCGGGTGCGACGGGGCTGGCCGCGGTGCAAGCGGCGAAGTTGCTCAGTGAAACACAAGTCGGCGGTGGAGCTAATGCGTTGCAAGGAATTATGCCTGAGCAATGATACGGCTCATAGACAAACGGGTTTGGATTTGCTATGAATGAAGAGAAGCTAAAACGCCGCTGGCAGAAAGAGGATGAGTTCAAGATCGAGTCGGCGGTTAGTAAGTTCATCACTGATGCTGAAGGACGGAAATTCCTATGGTGGTTGCTGGAGATTGGGCGGATCGGTGGACAGCCCTACTCCGGTAATGCACTCAACACCGCGTTCAACTGTGGTGAGTTGAATGTCGGGCAAAGAATTTTAGACCGGATAATCTCAGTCTCCCCTGATGGTTATCTTAAAATGATGAAGGAGAATGAAGATGAACGTAAGGCTCGGGACACTGAACTCAACCAGCTTATCGACGGAACCTTGGACGCTGAGGCCGACGAGCCTGGAGAGGAAACTCGGTAGGCTTCTACGTTCACCTGAGGGCCACGAAGGCGACGATCCGCCTCCGCCCGATCCTTCACTCGTAAACGAGCCGCCAAAGGAAGAGCCACCGAAGGAAGAACCTCCTAAGGAAGAGCCTCCGAAGAAAGAGGACGAGCCGCCGGCTGCGGCCGAGCCGCTTACGCTCGAAAATCTGACAATTCCTGAGGGCTTTGAAGTCCAGCCGGAGTTGTCCACAAAGTTTCTTGAAATTCTGAACGACGGTAAAATGTCGCTTCAGGATAGGGCTAACGCCCTTCTCGCACTGCATGGCGAGACACTCAACGCAGCCTCGGAAGCGGGTAGCAAGGCGTGGGAAGATATGCAGACCGAGTGGAAGGATGAAGCGAAAGCGGACACCGAGATTGGTGGCGCCAAGCTGCAGCCTACCATTGATAACATTGGGAAGCTCATCAACGAGTTTGGTAACGATGATCTCCGCAATGTGTTTAACTTGACTGGCGCTGGTAACAACGTCCACATGATCAAATTTCTGAACAAGATCGCGGACGTTCTGACGGAGGGCAAGTTCTTCAAGGCCGGTTCGCCGGCTGGCGGGGATGATCCTGACGCCGGAGCCAAGCGTATGTTTCCCTCAATGAAAGGATAGGGTAAATGGCAACTCTTGCTGACACTCATCCCACGCTGCTCGATCTTGCTCGACGGACCGATCCCGACGGTAAGATTGCTGACATCGTGGAAATTCTGAACCAGACCAATGAAATCCTTATGGATATGGTCTGGCAGGAAGGCAACCTCACGACCGGCAACAGGACCACGATCCGCACTGGATTGCCTCAGCCGACGTGGCGTAAGATGTATGGTGGCGTCCAGCCGAGCAAGTCTCGCTCGGTGCAGGTCACTGACAACACCGGTATGCTGGAAGCTTACGGTGAAGTGGACAAGGCTCTTGCCGATCTTAACGGCAATACCGCTGCGTTCCGCCTCTCCGAGGATCGTCCGCATATCGAGGGCATGAACCAGGAAATCGCACAGACGCTGTTCTACGGAAACGAAGGAACGGAGCCTGAGGCGTTTACTGGTCTGTCCCCGCGCTTTAATGATAAGTCGGCCGCGAATGCTGACAACATCATTGACGGCGGTGGAGTTGGCACTGACAATGCCAGCATTTGGCTTGGCGTATGGGGACCGAATACTGGATATGGCATTGTGCCGAAAGGCTCAGTTGCCGGACTTCAGCAGCAGGACCTCGGTGAAGTCACCATCGAGAACGTCGATGGGGCCGGCGGTCGGATGCAGGCGTATCGTTCGCACTATCGTTGGGATGCTGGTCTTACGATCCGCGACTGGCGGTATTTCGTTCGTATCGCCAACATTGATCGTTCGGCACTGACCGCCGACGCTAGCGCTGGTGCGAACCTGCCGGACCTCATGTTCCAGGCTTACGAGCGTCTTCCGAACATTACCTCGGGACGCGCTGCTTGGTATATGGACCGCGGACTGGTCACTAAGCTGCGTCAGCAGTCGGCAAATGCTGTTAAGAACAGCACGCTGTCGATTGATAATGTCGGCGGAGCGATGGTTACTTCCTTCAATGGAGTGCCTATTCGCCGTGTCGATGTTCTTTCGCCTGACGAAGCCCTCGTTGCCTAAGGAGAAATCGAAATGATTATGGACGACAGGCTTGAATTTGCCGATGCCGTGAGTGTAGCTGCAGCTGCAGGAACGGCTCTTATCGGTGATGTTATTCCTCTCGGTTCACCTCATCGTGATATTGGAGCGGGTCAGCCGGTCTACCTCGTTATCACGGTGGACACCGAGATCATCACCGGAGGCACCGCAGGAACGGTTAAGTTCCAGCTCGTCTCGGATGCGCAGGCTGCGATTGCGACGGATGGTTCTGCCACTGTCCACATCGACACCGGCAATTTCGTGACTGGCGCCGCAGGTGCTAACGACAACCAGCTGAATGCTGGCGGGGTTATCTTCATGGGTCCGCTCCCAAGCGAGGGAAAGATTTATGAGGCGTTCCTCGGCATTCTCTGCGTCACGGCAACTGCGACTACGACAGCCGGCAAGATCAACGCGTTTCTGACGACTGATCCTGCTTCGTTCGGCAAGAAGGTCTACGCGGAAGGAGCTAACTAATGGCTGATGGAACGGTTCTTGTGAACCTCAAGAGGGACTGGTTCGGACCGGACGGCTCCCTCTACGAAGCCCGCGATAATCCTCATGAGTTTCCCGAGGAGTTCGCGGAACCCTGCAAGGACAAGGACAGCAAGCAGAAGTATGCTGTCCTTCCGTCCAGTGCTGAGATTGTCGAGGGCGGTAAGACCGTCGCGGTGATCCAGAATACTGGCGGCGGTCAGCAGGTTTTGATGCCGTCTGAAGTTCAGGACGACGCGAAATCTGTCGGCGGTGCTGTCGGTAAGAACGGTCTTGAGGAGCCTGATCAGTCCACGACCGAGGCGGCGAAGGTCGCTAAGGATGCTGGGCTTGATCAGACCGGCGGAAAGCCTCGTGAAAGCGGGCCGCTGCCGGCTGGCACCAAAAAGAACGCATAGGGAGTTCGGTCGGTGGCTACAGATGTTGTGGTGCTCTACAACTTGGCACTCGATACAATCGGAGCGCGTGCACAAATCTCGCTACCGACCGAACAATCTCGGGAAGCTGAGGCTTGTAACTTATGGTTTCCGAACATTCGGGATCAGGTTCTTGCCTCGGCTCCTTGGCCTGAGGCCACAAAGATGCAGCGGTTGTCCCAATTCTCGCTGCAAGATGATGAACTTTGGGTGCAGGGCGATCCACGGCCGGACCTGTTGAACGCTTACGGCGTTCCAGTCGACTGCCTTCGTCCGCAATATCTTTCAGATTTCAGTCGGTTTACAATTCAGAGTTACGGCGCAGAGAATAAGGCGCTCATGACGAACGCGCCCTCGCCTGTTCTGATCTATACTTTCCGACAGCCGCTGATCCAACTGTGGTCACAGGAATTGCAAATGGCAATTATGTATGGACTGGCGGCGAGCATTTGCACTACGCTGACAGGTAAAACATCGCGGGCTAAACTCCTGCTCGATCAAGCCAATCAGCAAATCACCGCCGCTCGTGAAAGTGCTGCGAACACCGACGACCAGCGGCTGGACTCCCTTCCTGATTGGATAGCTGCGAGAGGATATGTTGATACGACAACTGCACAACGGTTCTTCTATCCGTTTGGCTCTTTGTTGACCTCTGCCAATGTCGGCTGACGTTGTAAAATATGCCTTCATAGCGGGGGAGATTTCTCCAACGCTGCTTGGCCGCACCGACCTGACCAAGTATGATTTGGCAGTTGCGGAAGGGCGAAACTTTTTCGTCGATTATCGCGGTGGATTGAGTTCACGACCGGGCACCGAGCTGGTCGATACCGTTCATCTTGGTAATCTCACGACTAGAATGTTTACGTTCAAGTTCGCTCCGAATATTGCTAACAGTTATGTCGTGCTGTTTGGCGATCATTACATTCGGTTCTATCAGGATGGTGGAGTTGTGCTCGACGGCGATGTTGCTTATGAGGTTGCTACGCCGTTCGGTGCTGAAGATTTGAACAAGTTAACCGTTCGTCAGTATCGCGATCTTTTGCGGATTACGTCGGCTGATTTTCCGACTTACAACCTCGTTCGCCATGACCACACAAATTGGGAATTGGCTGAAGAGGACATTTCGCCATATGTTCCTGGAGTTCGGATTACTGGAACATCAGCCTCAACGACTGGCGCGGCCTCCGTTGTGTTTGCGGTTACGAAAGTTCTTGCTGACGGAACGGAAAGCGCAGCTGGACCGCCTGCGAAAATTGACAACATTGTAAACTATGCGGCGACTGAAGGCGCGGTTAGCATTTCGTGGGCTGCGGCGCCGGACGCAATTTACTACAATGTCTATCGGTCAGTTATTGCAACGACGGAAGTGCTCAGTTCTGGTTCGGCGCTTGGCTTTGTCGGGCGCACTCGGGCGACCAAGTTCACTGACCCGAACATCATTCCAGATTTCACTCACGTTCCACCCTCGCATCGCAATCCGTTTGCTCCAGGCGCGATCGAAAAGATCACGATCACGGCTGACGGTTCCGGTTACACAGATTTCACCACGACCGTCGGCGTTACCGATCCAACTGGCACTGGCTTTTACGGTCATGCTGTTGTGCAGGACGATGGTGGGGTTGGCAACGTCGTTATAAATTATGGCGGCGAAGGCTACACCGGCCCTGTTGTTAGTTTCAGTGGCGGCGCCGGTGCGATCGCAACAGCTGAAGTTCGTCCATTGACTGGAACTTATCCAGCGCTTTCTGCCGTTTTCCAGCAACGCCAAATTTATGCTGCAAGCGCCAATAATCCAATTACTATCTGGGGCTCGAGGATCAAACAATTCAGCAATTTTGCTGCCAGCGATTATGTCCTTGACGACGACTCGTTTGAGTTCGATCTTGATACCTCAGCGATTTCGCCGATCTTGCACCTGCTTGTAACTCGTGGCGGTCTGCTTGCCATGACGCAGAATGATGTTTGGCTGTTAAATGGCGGGACCGCCAATACCCCGCTCACGCCAACGTCGGCGCTGGCCGAGCCGCAAAGTTACACAGGCGTCAGTCCGCTTGAGCCTATCTCGATCAACAATGACTTGCTTTTTGCTGAGGGCAAGGGTTACGCCATTCGTATGCTGACCTACAATGACGTTTACAAAACTTACAGCAGCGATGATAAGTCAATCCTGTCCTCACACTTGTTCGGCAAAGGTAAGAATATTATCCGCTGGGCGTATCAGGAAAGCCCTTACAAAGTTGTGTGGTGCGTGAGGGAAGACGGAGCGCTGCTTGCATTTACCTCGATCCAGTCCGAGGATGTTTTCGCCTGGACTCCTTGCGACACGCAGGGCCGGTTCACTGACCTCGTCGTTTTGCAGGAAGATAACGAGGACCGCGTTTATGTTACTGTTGAGCGGAAGATCAATGGGACCTGGGTTAAGTTCATGGAGCGCATGGACCTGCGCAAATATCTAAACATCGAGGATGCTTGGTGTGTGGATTGCGGTCTGAGCCTGCCCGCGACTTATCCGAACGGCGACCTTACGATCAGTCATGATGAAGAAACTGACGTTTGGACGGCCTCGGTTACGCAAACCCTTGACGCTTCGGCTGGCGATTTCATTCGCGGCGCTGACGGAATTTTCAAGATTATCTCTGGCTCGAATAAAGATTTCGTGCTGGAAATGTTCGCGGAGCCGACGAACTTTATTCCTGGATTGAGCGAAACTTTCCCGATCCCGCAAAGCGCCTGGACTTGTGATACGCCTGTTAGTTCACTCGGCGGGCTGGACCATCTGGAGGGAATGGAAGTTTCGATCCTCGGTGACGGAAACGTGTTTAAGCGACAGACAGTGATTGGCGGCTCAATCACACTTGACCACCCAGTAACTCGTGCAATCGTTGGGCTGCCATTCTCTTGCCGCGCTCGAACTTTGCCGATTGTTGTTCCGAGTGCTGGAATTGAGTCCAAGCGCAAGCGAGTTGTTGGGATCGGTGTTCGGTTGGATAAGTCTCGCGGGATCAAAATCGGCCCGACGCTCGATCGAATTTCTCCGATGCGGGAACGCACGAACGAGAACTATGGCCACCCGATCCGCGAAATCAGTGGAATGAAATATCAGCTGCTTTATTCGGATTGGAACGAAGAGGGACAAACTTATTTTGTGCAGGATGATCCTCTGCCGGTAAATATTCTATCGCTTGTATCTGATGTTGAGGTCGGCGATGAGTCAAGTTGAGATGATCACAGCTCTGCCAAACTGGCGCTGGAAGGATAAATCCCGCGAGGAGATTGATCTGACTGGCGAAGAACTGCTCAAGTATTCCGACTTCATTTGGAAACTCGGCAACATCATCGTGATGGGGCTGATTTATTCTAGCTTTACCAGCCCGCCGTGGGCGTGGTTTCTGCTGGCGGATGATATTAAGTTTTCCGATCTCGTCGATCTTCGTAGGGCCACAGATTATATCCCATCCGGTGCAATGACAGCGGTTCAAAGTGATTTTACTGTCGGCCTTCGTTTTGCAAAGTTTTATGGCTTTGTAGAAACTGGCCAAACGGCACACGCCAATTCTCGTGAATATGTTATTATGAGGAAAGTTTAATGGCTTTTCTTCCTCTTGCACTGACCGTTGCTTCAACTGCGATTAGTGGTTACTCGCAGTTTCAACAGTCGATGTATCAATCAGCGGTGGCGAAGAACAACGCTAAGATTGCTGAAAAGAATGCTGATCGTGCAAGCTACGCCGCGCAGATTAATCAAATGCGCTCGGACCGTGAATATGCACAGCAGGAAAGCGCGCAACTAGCGGCTGGTTCTGCAAGCGGACTTGATGTTCTCGGTCGCTCACAGGTTCTTGCACGATCTACGCTGGCAGCCGTTCGCGGTGAGGAAGCGAAAGATATTCGTGATAAAGGCCTGTTCGATGTTAGG
>JACZCT010119187.1_pt1 | contig 14850 bp, 21 predicted proteins | sample 8641871 | NCBI WGS metagenome assembly JACZCT01 (sample SAMN15324604, study PRJNA640507) | soil metagenome | isolation source: monocropping sugarcane control | place: China: Luxin town, Laibin City, Guangxi Province | collected 2019-07-25 | depth 10cm m | reverse complement strand
TTTTAAGTGTAAAAAAACAAAAGGGTTAATATAACTTTTCAAGGCAACGCTTGGAGTATTACCCAAAACTTTAGAAACTTTTTTTGCGACATCCATCACGGTTTTTTTATATTCTGTCATACTACTTAATCTTGACATTCCTTTCGTTAAGTCAAGTGCAGTTTGTGTTCCTTTCAATGTTCTAAAATCTTTAGGCTTAAATCCGCCGCCGTCAAGAGTTTTTGTATATGTTCTTAAATCCGAATCACTGGCACTGAATAACCTTCCATTGTCTCCCGCTAAGGCTTTTCTTTGGCGAAGCATCAATGCTAACCGGCTGTTATTAACCGGTAAGTCAATGTTTACACCTTTCTTGCCGACAAATTGAAGTCTTAAACCGTTGTCTGTTTCTACAACGTGCCGCCCTTCAAGTGTTGTAGCTCCATAAGCCTTAACTTTAGCACCTGTTTCTTTCAAAGATCCCGGTCGGATTCCGGTTTCATTGATCAAAAACATTACGTGGGCCGGCTCTGAAATAGTTTTATCTGGGTTCCCCATGTTGGCTTCATTCTGAACGGATATGTAGCCATGTTTATCAATCAATTCTTTATTTCTGGCAAATTTTACTGCTGCTGCTTTCATTGTTGCGTTTTCGGAATAGATATATTGCGTTCTACCTTTTGAATCCTTACCTGTGGCGAGCAAATCCCCCTCTTTGTTCGGATTTACTTTTACATCAGTCCATGCAGGAGGAATGTTTAATTCTTTTCTGCGTTCCTCGCTTGCGGCAATAAATGAGCTTGAGCTGCCGCCATCTGTCCATCGTCCGTTTTCATCTCTTGGTTCACTTGGATCATATCTTTTATAATTATTAACGATAACATTACTCTTTGAGGTCGTAGGAGTTTCCGGCGCTCCTCCCTTCGATCCGCTACCGAAAACTTTGCCCGCTTTTACCCAATCGTCATAATATACATCTCCGCCGTCTATCGCGTCAAGTTCAGTTAACTTTCTCCATTCATTAGCCGTGATCACATTGTTAAGCCATTGAATTTGAGCGCCTGTGTTTGCATATTGTAGAGCACGACCGGCGGCTAACTTATCGTCCTGAATAACTGTGATGTGTGAGAAATCTTTTTCGATTTTCACACCGTTTTCTTCCGCTTTGAATGCTTCGCCGATTTGCTCATAAACCATTTCTGCAAACGGTATAATGAAGTCCTGGTAAAGTATTCTTTGGAATTGCGCCGTCTCAGTTCCGTTCATTGAACTGCTTTTGGTATTGGCAAGTAGTTTAAACGGATAATTAAGCGCATCACAAACCACCATTGTATCGTCTTCGGCCCATTCAGTCAGCATTAAATCTTTGTACGGAACTCCCATTTGTTGCCACTTTAATGAAGTTGAGCTAACAATAAACTTCCATTGATTGCTTTTCAGGCCGTATCTCATTAATTCATTCTGTAATACCTGCTTTTGATCTTCATCTATTGGAATATTTCCTAATGGATCTTTTTCAGGCGTTAATATTCCAAGCGCTCCCCGGTAGTTGATCAACATTCCTTTAGAATTGTAGACACCTATTAGGTTGGATATATTTTGCTGAATTGGCTTAATAGGAGAATTAGGTAAAAAAAGCGTCTCAAACCCAGGGGTTATGTCGCGAAGGATTATTACGTCCTCTGGGTTGAGATTGCTTTCTTCGTTTCCATATTTTACAGTAATCGAAGAAATAAAGCCTTTCTTAAGATTATAGAATGTCTGTTTTGCGAACTTGAATTCACACATATATGGCGGGATGATCCATAATGCAGAAGCATCTTCATTTTTGAAACCTACCGGCTTAATTGGAAGAATAACGCAGTATCCAAATAAACGCAAGTAAACTGCTATTTGCGCTTCAAATTGTTTCCCGTTTTGTAACGCGTTTGGGTTGTTTAAAAGATTCCTGACTTTATTTGCATACTCTGAATTTGCATCTTTATCCCTGGCTTTGCCTTTGATGTTGGTTAAGTAAGTCCGCCCGTTAGTAAACGCATAAGCCTGCTTATTAACAATCGAATAAACAGGTGGGCATTGTTCATAAGCCTTTACAATATCTTCTAATCCATTGTATGAAAAGTGAACATCAATACCACCGATACCAGCACTGTCAAAGAGCCAACCGTTATTACCAAAAGAAGATCCGCCGCTTTGGTAATTGCTACTATTAATAATTTGGGTGTCCATGAAATTACCGAACCCTAAAAAAGATTTTACAATGCCATTACTTGCCTTTGTTATTTTGTTTATCAGCGTCATTACGGTTAAAGCATAAAAATAATTTTAGCTATTGTACTTTTTTATTTTTGTGGGAATTTGAGAAAAAAGAAAAAATGAGACAATAAAAAAGCGGCCTGTTATAGCCGCTTCGGGGACACTGTTAAGATTCAGGTCACTCCACCACTTCATTTTTATACGGAACAAAGAAATCGACCTGATTTTCTAAAAATCAGGATTTTAAAAATAAGTTTGCCGTGACATCGCAAACCCTTTTTTGTAACACCTCTTTGCATGGAGAACTTTTATAAAAATACAATTTTTAAAAACTATCTGAATGTTATTTGCGCAGTTATTTAAATTTTACCCATATAATTCTTGACAACCTGAACGGCCATATAACACAATCCAATAAAAACCGCAATCCAATCATTACAGGTGGAGCTTTATAGCCGATTATTTTTGCTTTTTCTATGCTGTCAACTGTGAAATTAAACGCAAAAAAAATAGTTAGTATGATGTAAGAAATTATCATTATATTTTTTTAATTATTCCTAAGTATTGAAGATATTGCGCTATATACCTGGCAGGATCGCATAAATGATTTTCGCTGTCCTGTGGCTCTTCCAAAATTACACCATACCTATCAACATCGCGGCTGTAATTTTCCTGCTCATACTTTAAATTAACTGAAGTGTGTGTGTAATAAACTTTCAGGTTATTCAGTAAATCTATTCCGTCTACAATTGACCCGGAAGGCTTCATGGCCGGTATTGCAGACCACCCCGCTTTCCGTAAAGCGGTAATCTTTAACGGCCTGTTAGTATCGCATACAATAGGATTTTTTTTACTTATATTTAATTTATTGAACACAAAAGAAACTATTCCTTCATCCTGTGCGTTTATTTGCTGTAATTCAACAGGAGTTAGTTTTTCCCTGATATTATTTTCACTGAGATAATTTAGTTCATGAAGATAAAGACATCCATCATAATATTTAGCTTCCAATATTCCCAACGGATCAACTGTTCCCCAATCAACGCCGATATAAATTTTAGCATCTAAGGCCCGGTATTCGTGTTCCGGTATTTCTGTCCATCTGAATATCCTGTTTGGCTTTTCGGCCTTTAATCCTAAGCCGTAAACCATCCAGTTAAATTCATTTGCGCTATTCTTTAATTCATTTTCACGGCAACGGCTTAATTCTTTTATCTGTTTCTCCGATAAAGAAAGTGGATTCGTTTCTATATTATATTCCCTGGCTTCGCTTTCTGTTAATATTTTACTTTCAACAACCTCGCTTAATTTTATAGGCTGGTAGCTAAGTATTTTTATTCGTTGTTCATCCGGGCAAAATGGGTTGTCTTTAAAAGTTGAATGAATTACCAGCGTCCTTTTATCTTTCTTGATATCTTCAATCCAGTGGGCTTTTTTGGGATTCCAGTCTATAAAAATAAAATCCGATGTTCTTTGGTCTATTTGGTCGAACGTATCGCGGCTTATCCGGTATGGCTCATTAAACCAGGATACATCTTGCGTTAAACCATGCACAGTTTCTTCATCATCTGTGCCGTGAATTTCAAAAGTCGAACCGGTATTGTAAGTAAAGATTGATTCTGTTTTATTGAAATCCTGGCCTACTTTATAGCGCCCGGTTTTTTTAAGGTGCTTTAAGGTGTCATTGAGTATAGTTTTTTTGCAATCCACCTTCGTATCACGCCATACCGTCATGCGCTTATTCTTATTCTCTTTGGCATAACGATCATAACAATCAATCATTGAAAAGGTCTTACTGGATCGGCTGCTTCCTTCATTTACTATGTATCTGATCGACCTTTCACCTGAATCAGTCTTTATTATTGCATCCCAGTTTTTCAAAGCTATTCCTGTAACAGGCAGGACGCCACTTTGTTTAAGAATTTTTTGAATATCTGGAGGCAGCTTATTAAATTTAAGTACATCTACAAATCTCATTTTAAAGAGTTGACAATGTTCAAAATTTTATCTACTTGACTTTCAGATAAAGGCGGAACGTCGTTGCCTTCTTTATCAGTATTGGCGACTTTGGTGGGGGCGTAATCACCTTCCATTTTGTTTAATTCAGCAATGGCATTAATTCGTGCAGTGTGGCTGGCCAGTTCCATAAACTCGAATGTTTCAAATATTTTCAAGCCAGCATTATATTTTACTTCAGTATAAGGAACTTCAATTTCACCGTTTATTATTCTGGTTAGATATTCTTTTCTTTCCTCAGCGGTCATTATAGCCTTTTTACGGGCCTCAATGGCTGCTTGCTTATCTACCTCAGCCAATTCTTTTTTAAGCGCATCTTGCTTGGATATGTGTTGTTGTTGTGCAGTTTTCCAGTACCGGTCAAATGTACGTTGGCTTATTTGCCACTTTTTGCCAATAGTTGCCAATAATTTGCCACGGTCTTTGCCAATTTCAATCCCTTTTATGATTGCATCAATTACTATTTGTTTGTTTGGTTTTGGCATCACTGTTGGTTATTTTTGGTGCCCCATGTGAGGCCATAAAATGCCATAAGGCCTTTTTTTTATCCTTGCTTAATCCGTTGGATTTAACCCACTTTGCCGCATCGGCTATTGTATCAAATTGTAATGTCCCAAAGCTACCTAATACTGAAATAGGCTGTGCCTGAACGGCATTTTTATAGCTTTGGCATCTTATTGCATTTTGACTGTAGGTTACACATTCAAGGTTTGTAACACTGTTATCCGAGGTATCACCGTTTATATGCATAACTACCTTTTCTTTCCCGCAACTTAAAAAGGTTTCTGCAATAAGTCTGTGAACATCTTTGGTAACTACACGGCCCTTAACGCTAAGATTAACCGTGTAGTACATTCGAGATGAGCCATATTTTTTCATTTTTTGAGTTAGGTATTTGTCTTTTTGCAACCTTCTAACTCCACCTCGCGTTGATACTTCATAATGAGAGGTAAAACCTGAGCATGGCTTCCAAACTTCTATCTCTAATCCTTTATCCATTTACCAATTCTTTATAAACATTTCTTCGCTCTTTATTTACCTCAATTTCATCTTTCATATTTAAGTAGCCGCTCCAAACGCTTGTATGATCCCGGTTAAATAATTTAGCAATACTGCGAAAAGAAATAGACAAATCATGTTTGCAGACTACCCAAACCAGCCCCCTGGCAATGCAGCATTCTTCTTTTTTCCCCTTGCCTTTGATTTCAGTTGCCGGTACGTTTAGAATCTCACTTGCTTTGAGGACTAAATTCTCAACAATCTGAATCTGGCAATTATTCATGAATTCAAATTTCTACTAATTATTTAAACCGGCAAAACGTTTTACTAAGAAACTTAGTGATAAGTAATAATTTCCTGTGAAATAAAAAGATACAGGTCGTCCACCTGGAGCACTTCGCAGATTTTTGATAGATAAAACAAGTTCGGCTCCCCCCGGCCCTCCTCCCAGGCGGCATATCTTTTTTGTGAAACACCTATTTCTTCAGAAAAGGACGCTTGTGTAAATCCTTTATTTTTTCTTTCACTTTTTAGATTAAATGCGAATATTTTCATCTTAAATAATTATCAATTATACTTTTGCATTTTTCGAACCCGATTCCGAAACAAGCCTCATAGCCAAGCCTGGTTAATTCCTGTATTGTTTTGTGCTGCTCGCGGACATGCCCATTATTCTTTAATTCCATCTTCTTTGTAAAGACATCTTCAACGCTTACTTTTACTTCAATCACAAGGCCGCATTTCCCGCTCACAGGCTTTAATATTATCAAGTCATGTATCTTGTATTTTTTGCACCTCTTTTTCTTCAGTTCAATTGCCACGCCTATCGATACTTTTAAGCCGGATGGGTCTGATAGGTAAATTACATCAGGATATTGAAGGTTTATGTACGAGCAGATTTGCAGGTGTAAATGTTTTTCGGCTTTATTCATTGAGATTTGATTTTACCCAGATCATTAAATACGTGAGTAGATTATTTGGATTATTTAACTACTATAATGACTGATATTTTATTGAATATTTTTAAGTTCCTCTTTATAATAGACTTCGTTCTCATAGATATTTTCATGTGATATTGTTCCTTGTGCCCACATTTCTTTACATATCTTCAAACCAGTTAAAATACCTTCAATTCTGGATTTCTCAATCATACTATCTCTCCTTTCATTTACGATAGAGGCGTATTCCATCAAAAATCTAATTGCCTTCCCAGCGCTTGATTGATAGTTCGCTTGGTCATACTTTATAATCCAATCAGGGATAACCGGCAACGGGTCACTTACTTCATTTTGAAGGGCGGCAATAACATCACTTCTTAATACAAATACGTCCTCCGATGGAATGCCATTTGGATTTTCATCCATGCCGTCATTTGTCCAAGAATAGAAATTTAATTTTTTAATGTCTGTTATATTACTCATTGGTTTTTATTTTTTTAATTTAATTCAGGTTCAAAAATTTCTTCAGCGATAACAAGAAAGATTTCGTAGTCCTGATTCTCTATTGCTCTTGCATACTTATTTTTTAAACTTTCCATCATCCATCTTACATAAACTTCCCGGGCCCGGCATATTTCTTCAAAATCAGCCCACATTTCTTTTGCCGGAAGCGAAATCCTTTCGGATGCATAAAATCGTCCACGTATGAACAATTCAAGTCTCAAAATGGGGCCTTTTCTTCTTTAATCAATTCAACCATTCCATTTATTTTTGAAATAGCAACAAATTTTCCTCCTATCCAATAACCGATTGATCCGCCATTAAGTACCTGTTTTAATAATCTGTTATTGCGCATATTTACCACCCTTTTACATTCTGTTACTGCGTATTGTGGGTATTTTTTAAATCGCCATTTCAAACTATATCTTATTGATATTGATTGCATTGTTGTTTGGTTTTATTGCGTCAATATATGAGTAAGCGGTCATGCAACAGCAACGCTTTTAATGGCTTGAATCTTCGAGTAATTTTTTAAGAAATAAATGCAAGCATCTTTTTCGTCATCAGACAATTTTCGTTTTAAATCACGCAACTCAATTCTGTCAACAATGCCGCCGTGAGACGGTCCATATCCATATTCGCAATCGCAACGTTGGTAAAATGATTCATATTCTTTATTCCCGAAATACATCCATCTTAAATGCGGACAATCATTTGCAATGTCAATAATCGCACATTCGGCTATTGTAGGATTGCCGAATTTAGTTACATCACTTGTTCTGCCATAAGGGTTGCCGTAAACTAAAATAATACCCCTTGCAATTTGGATTTTTTCTATATCCTTGTTTTCGACGGCAAGTTTTTCCAATTCTTTTAAACCTTCAATTTGACGTTGCAAATTGGATTTCGCTTTCTCAAAATTTTTTATCAATTCTGATAATTCATTTTGTTTACCATCTTTTTCTTTTACGATTTCATGTAATTTTTTCATTTTATTATAGTTTAAATTGTTTACAAAAGCACGAACCGCTTACATGGTATTGGCGCTACGTGGGCAGACGAATAAGTTTTGAGCCGTTGTTCGCTGTTGGGCTTCGGTGCTGTTATCGGCTTAACGTTCATTGAATTCCCACGCAGCAGCCAATACCCGGCCCGTTGCCTGCTACTTACCAGACACAGGCTCTTTAATAATCATCCATTTTTCGACAGTATGATTTGGTAACGAATTCCATTGACCGAAATCATACCATATGACTTCTGGCTTGTGATTGACGGCCCCACATTTTTCTTTGACAGAAACCCAACAAAGGAAATGACCGCTATAATCTGGAATAAATCTATTAGGCAGCCAGTTCATGGGTGCGTCACGAACTCTTTCTTTTTTTATAATTAATTTCCTGTCTTTATCATATTGACACACTTCTGTAACAACCATTATTCCGTCATCATTATTGACCAAATCGGCATGAGCATCTTCGTAATTATCGAACCTTTCTAAAGGTTGTTCTAAATTGTTTCCATAAACTGCATAAGAAAATTTGTATTCCATGTGTTTTATTTTTTATTTGAAAATTTTTAACCACAAAAGCAGCAGGCAACAATCGCATTTATGCAAGCCTGGCAAAAGTGCGAATGATGAGCTTCTGTAATTCTATTTTGCATTTGTCCGGGCTGAAAAATCGTTACTCAGCAGACGAACAAATAATGAACATTTTTATTTCTATTCAGCTAACCTTCCGGCGAAACGTTCGCTAAATCAGGCCTGCATAAATGCGCGGCCGTTATCGGTAATTAAAAGACGAACCCTGTTCCAAATCGTATAACTGACTTTTTTCGAACTTCTTCATACCAAGACCTTCTACTTCTTCCTGTATATCCATTTGAAGTGTATTTATAAAAAACAAAATCATCTAAACTTTCAGCATACAGCCTACCAACATCATCAAGTTTTAAAGTCCCTTTACCGATTTTTTTGCTTGAATATTTTTCCATTTCCCTTGATTTGTATTTTTGCTTAATAAATTCATACGGAAATTCAAGTTCTATTTCATCGCCAACTTTTAGGTCGTTTATTCTCAAAAATTCTTTGCCATAATTTACTAAATATTCATTTTGCAGCTTGACCTTATCGGGATAAACTACCGATAACACTGCATTGGCAATACTTGGGCTAACCTGCTGGTTATCGGCTTTTAAATCGTTATTCAGCACCTGTTCAGGTTGACCGATTTCTTTTGTACTTAAATTCATAATATGAGTTTTTTGTTTGTTTACTGTGCTTTTGTTCCGGCGAAAGAGCTTTGAATGCCCAAGCATCGCCAATGCTTTTACGTTAGCCGATATTCCGGCGAACAACTAAATGAGAAATGTAAGAGCCTAAATTGTTTGTACCTTCTCCTTCTCTTAGATAGAATCTTAAAAATCTTTCATTCCTTTTTAAACCTTTTGTGATGAAAATTTCAGATGTTCTTTCATAAGTAAACCTTTCATCATTTTTTATCAACTCCCAAATTTGCCTTTTCAATTCTTCTCTATTTTCAGGGTAATAAAGACTTCGTATTCGTAAAAAAGAAGGGATGTGAATAGGGTTTTGTTTTTTTGACATCTTAATAAAAAAATCGGCTAACATTTCATTGCTGCTATGCTGGCTGACGTGCAAATTCTCAACTGTTTTTTCTTTATTCATCTTCTGTAAGTTTATGAGCTGACGTGCATCAATTCCAGCACATCAGCAATGAGTTAATCGTTATCTGCTACCTACAGACACGGCGTTGTCATTGTACCATTTTATTGCAGAAACAATTTCGCTGTGAGCAAGTTTTATATCAACTTCACAAATTGCATTGTGTATTTTAGTCAGAAATACTCCCGCAGTTGTAACTTGTAATGATACTGTAAGCGGTTCTAATGTTTTGTTTATCTTTTCAACTACAGACATTAAATCGTTCCAATCTGACTGATATTTTAAAACAGAAATATGGTATTGGCTATTATATTTACCTCCAAGTATTACCCAATCGTTCTGTATTTTCTTCCCCATAAAACCTGCTATCAATTTATTATCTTCTTCGACAGACAAGACAGCAGATAACAATGGGTTTGCTTCTACGCTGGCTGACGTGCTGTTGTAGGCTTCGGTGCTGCTTTGAGCATCGGTTTCGACTGAAAGTTCTTTGTTCAACATTTGTATAAATTTTAAAGTTTAGTAATTCTATTCGGCGAAAGTTTCGGGCTGACAGTTCGCTAAATCAGCGCAGCAGCAAGCCCTAAACGTTATCGGGCATTGCTACCAACTGGCTTTAATTCAACTTCAAACTTTTTACCTATGTCGGTTCTTTCACACACATTCCAGTATTCAGACAATGCGTTTTTCTCTGAATTTGAAACTATTGTATGCCCATCAATTTCATAAATAAAAAGTTCGGGCTGAAACCATTTCCTTTAAAATCTTGCTTATAGCTTCGTTCAAATCCGAATCATAAAACCCGCTTGCTTTTCTACTTTTATTGAAACAGGGATAATCCGGTCTGATAAAAACGTGTTTCTTTCCACTTTTTGCTCTACCTCTTGAATATTCTATTTTAATGCCTATCATAAAAATAATTTTAAAAATTACCCGCAACGCCCGATAACAATCGGTTTTCTGCTACGGGGCGAAAGTGCAAATCCTCAACATTTGTTTGTTTACTGGTCTGACGTTCGGGGCGAAAGGAACTCTAATTCCCACCTGCCCAAAGCCGCCGTCCGTTAGCTGCCATACACGATCGACAGAACATGAGTGTTCGCACGAAGTTGAGCAGCCGCAAAACCTTCTTTAATCCTGTATTGCTCATAGATTTCATTCCATTTGCCGTCCAGCCAAAATAAGACCTTAGCAGTTCGCATGTCGGCTGTACGTTCCTTACTCATCCAGACAGCAACCAGTTTATTTTTGCCATCCAGCGACATAGATTGTACGGCAGCTAACATGCCGTTTTGCTCAAGGCTGGCAGAAGTGCGATTATCAGCAGCAGTTCGCTTTTCGGCTGCGGTTCCGGCTGAAAGTTCTTTTTTCATCTTTTGTAATTTTTAGAATGACTCAATTTATTTCCCATCTATAAATTTTATAACGTGTAAAATCTTTGCGGCTTCTCTTAAACTCTCATTAGTAAATTTTATTCCTGTGGCCCGGCATTCGGTGGCTAAAGTATCTTTTTGCTCTTTATTTCTTTTATTGCTGAGATCAAATACAAGAAAGCATCTTCAATGTTTAAATTTAAAATCGCTTCATCAATAGTTTTTTTATGAGAAGAAACAAATTCTTTATCGTCTAAAAGTGTGAATTTTTTATAAGCAAGTAAAAGCCAATCCCAGGACGAATGATATTTCAAATACTTTCTGCTTTCTCCCATAAAGTTTTTTAAAATTTCATTACCTGCGTTTGTAAATTGATCCATAGCTGTAATCATTTGTAATTTATTTTATAAATTTTGTAACCTTTTTTGTAACCAATTTCTTATTGATAATCAACATTGTAACCATTGTAACCGTTTTTTTTAAATTTTTTACCCACTACTAAAAAATAAAAAGATATATCTTGTAATAATATTTTAAGAATAAAGTAAGGAATAGAGAAAAACCGGCCATTTTCGATTACAAACCCCTAAAACTCATTGCTGACGCGGCTTTCAGCCGTTATCGTTTTATTTTCTTCTTTTTCGTACTTCTTCATTCTGATATAAAGCAGGTTATTATCCTGCCTGTTTTTTTCTTCAATCAATTGATAATCAAAGTTTTCAGCACCTATTTTTAAACCTTTCTTAAATCTTTTTATACTGAAGTCTTTTTTATCAAAACCGCTTACATTTTGAAATTGAGTGTATAAATCCATGAATTTGTGCTCATTTGCTGCTCCATTACCGGAATAATCTTCGAACCAGGAAAGGAATTCCTCTCCGAACATTGATTTTATCTTTTTCTTTTTGTAATATATCCTTTGCTTCACGTCTTTAATTCCATGCTTCAAATAAAACATGATGCAGTAAAACATAAAGTTGTAAAACCGGTTCCATTCATCTTTATCCCAATCATCAAAAAGCAGGTGGCCATATTCATCCATCGGGGTTCGTGTAGGTGAAAAATAATTTGAGAATTCAATCAATCTTTGACGGCGCTTGGCATGGTTCCCGTCATCATTTACTGCATAATTTGTGGTTAGGATAACTTTTGGGCTATCTTCATACTTTACGTATAGTTCATCTTTATTTTTTTTCTCTATAGAAAGTCCTTCAGTAATGATTGAGTAGAATTTTTTAAAGTCAAAGTTTTGCTCTACGTCCTGAATAGCGATTAATTTTGTGTCCAGGGAAACACGCTGGAAAGCAAAAGTTTTGTCGGCTTTAAAATTCTTTCCATCCACGGTTTCCACATTGATCATTTTTTCAATGGCCTTTATAAATACTCCCTTTCCGGTGCCGCCGCCTTTAGATTCATCTTCTGTTTCCTCACCTAAAATAATTGCGAATGATTTTGCCGGATGTTTGTATTTGTGCAGCAGGTAGCCAATGATGGAAATTATATTTTCGAGCCTTTCCTGATCCTCTGCTGCCACTTTAAAAACAAAGTCAAGGAATTCGCATCCGTTATCATCTTCCAGTTGAATATCTACGTTAAAATCGATCAGGTCGCTTTTCCAGATAACCTTATTCACCTGGCCATGCTTCAGTATTTTCACATCGGCTGCCGTGATCTCAATAATACCATTTTTAAAAGGAATATAACAGGTGTCTTTTGTATCTCTAAGGAAATTAATATTCAGCGAAGGAAGGTATTCATAAAGGCTATCTGCAAAAATATTGTTGTTACGATACAATACTTCAAGAAGTTGCTCCTTGGTGTATTGTACCCCCTCAAGATTATAATTCTCAATATATTCCTGGGTAATCTTCTTAATTCGTTCATTGCTGGCCTCTTCGAGCCTGTTATAGTCGTTATGAACGATTTTAAATATTGTGGAAGCGGGATCGTAAAAATAAAGGCCAAAGCCACGTGACTGCAAGAAAAGCATAAACCTTGTGTAAATGATAGATATTTTTTCTTTGTCCGGGTCCCAACTCCAAAAACTGTCATCGTCTTTTTCCTCTGTTTTTAAGACAGCATCGATCACCTCTTTTGCCTCAGTCAAGGTAAGGCTATGCGTGACTGATAATTTTGCCTGCATCTTTGATTCCTCTACGCCCTCATCATTCATTTTTATTACCGACTTTCTAACATCGCGGGAAATCTTTTTGAAAGGCTCTCCAAAACCTTCTGATAACAATTTTTTTGCTGCGATCTTATAATCATTCCCGCATTCAAGCATCGCATATACAGAGGCGGGCCGGTAACCTTTATTCGGCTCAAACTGGCTTGACGTGGTAAAGACGCTGAATAACCCCATCTTTTTAGAATAATCGCCGCTGCTTTTACTTTTTGTGTCGCCTGGGCGAAGCATTACCACTTTATCGGTTGTCTCTTTTACTGTACGCCAGCCATGTTTATTTAGCAGGCCCACAATATCGCCGCGTTCGTTATAATCCTGGAAGGGGCTTTTATTAAAAGGTTTGTTTTCTATAAAAGAGTGATTATGTACTTCTTCAATCACTGAGTTGAAGGACCGGGCAGCGTCAAGGATCAGTTGTCGTTCAGCAGGTGTTATTTCGCATATATCCCGGATAGTACCCTGGATATATTTATAGCCATCTGTTGGCGCTGCAATAACATATCCAGCCTCGCCACGCGTTTCAATAAGAACTTTTACTTTTTCGTGTGGGTTATCCAGTCGCTCTTTATCTGTTGTAAACCTTTGAGCAAGTTTCTTATTCCCTTCAATAGTCTGGCACCGGTAAAAAATATGATAACCGCCTCCTTTTGTTTTTGATATAACTAATTTTTTTGCAATTTCACTATCGGTATCAACTACCGCCTGCATGAATTCTTCAAAAAGATTACCGGTAATATCGTATTTACAATCCACGTCAACAACTTCCATATTGCCGGAAACTTCGCCGCAAATTGTTGCTATTCCCTCACAACGGTTGCTGGCAAACATTGATGATATTTCTTCATCGGTGGCGATATGCTCCTGGTATTTTTTCCATTGCTGTATAGATCGCTTGTTGCTATCTGTTGCAATAACAGATATTCCGAGCTTCTTATACTCAAGGGCAGCTTTTAATAATTTACTCATAGGTCGTTGAATTCTTTTTCAAGCTGCTTAACAATTTTTTGTAATTCTTTTTTAATCAGGGAAGCCGCTTTTTCTGTCATTTGCCCCTTGTATGGCTGGCTCATTTTTTCAATAAAGGCGAGTGTATTATCGGTTTCATCCACTTTTGATATCACTTCCTGCATTTCCAAAATCTCTTTTCGTAAGTTTTGAGCCTTGTAAAATTTTTCAATTTGCATAGTTATATAGATTTTAAAATTTCGGTTTTACAACCGTATTTTTCAAGTTGTTTAATTCTGTATTTTTGAAGATCGCTTAGTTTACCCTGCTCTGTTTTTACTTCAATAAAAAAAGGATGAACATCTTCTTTTATGAGTAATAAGTCAGGAATACCGTTTTTGTTAGTTTGGATGATTTTAATTACCAGGTAACCTTTTGCTTCATAATGCTTAATAATTTTCGCCTGTAGTTCGGATTCTTTCATTTCTGTAAGTTTTTTCAAATAATATTGGGTCTCAGTAAAGCAGTAATTCTTTATAAAATCTTCCTCATTTCGTATGGTATATCATGTTCTTTTGCATAAGAAAGCCCGTATTCCATTCCTTTATACATTTCGTAATCAATATAAAAAACCTGCTTATCTGCTACTTTCTTCCATTCCAGGCCAGCGTGTATTCCCATCATTCTTTCCTCTTCTATTTCATCATTTAAAACCTGGGTGTATAAAAGATGTGATGCTATTGGCGCTTCTCCTAAGGATAAACTGTGTTTTACACACTTTCTTGCATAATCAATATTTCTTTCTATATCTCCGACGAATGGACTTTCTAATATTACTCTTATCATAAAATATTCAAATTTTCTTTGTTTGCGTTAATTCAGATTCGTAATTAAATAATGTTTGTTGTCTTATTGCCTTAAGCCCCATAATAATTTCAGTAGCTCCTTTATAATTCTTTTGGAAATGAAAGTTTC
>JACZCT010278407.1_pt1 | contig 14862 bp, 12 predicted proteins | sample 8641871 | NCBI WGS metagenome assembly JACZCT01 (sample SAMN15324604, study PRJNA640507) | soil metagenome | isolation source: monocropping sugarcane control | place: China: Luxin town, Laibin City, Guangxi Province | collected 2019-07-25 | depth 10cm m | reverse complement strand
GGTCCTCCAGCTGGGGGCGCGGGAGGGCCCGGCGCCCCTGGGCGAACCCCCGGTTACGACCGGCGTCGAGCGCGCCGCCGCCTATCGCATCATGAACACGTTCGTCGAGCGCGACTACCTCGCCCAGGACGCGGAAACGCGGAAGTTCCTCCCGGGGCGCAAGCTCCGCGCTCTCGCGGCAGTCATCGAGGACGGTGCAGATCCGATCGAGGTCACGAAACCCTACCTGCAGGCCCTCTGGCAGGAGTTCGGCGAGACGGTCAATTTCGGTGTGCTCGTCGGCCCTGAGGTGCACTATCTCAAGATCCTGGAGAGTGCCCACCAATTGAAGATGTCGCGGTCCATGGACCTCCGCGACCCCGCTTACACCACCGCACTCGGGAAAGCGGTACTCTCGCGATTGGGTGACGACGCAGTCAGACAGGTGCTGCGGGACGTTGAGTTCGTGCGCCGGACAGAACGCACGGTGGATTCACTCGACAGCCTGCTGGAAGAGCTGCGAGGCGTACGTGAGCGAGGATTCGCGCTGGACAACCAGGAGAACGAACTCGGGGCGATCTGTGTCGCCACACCCATCGATGTCGGTGCCGACACCCGATACGCGATCAGCATCTCGGGTCCACTCGTCCGGGTCACGCCTGACGTCGTGGACCGCATGGGGTCACGCCTCCGCGAAGCTGCGGCCGAGATCGCCGAGCAGCTCGCCATCTGACCGGGCCACCGCTGTCGCATCGAGAACATCCGCTCTCAATACAGTACGTCGGCGCCATATCCTGTCGCATTTCACGCGTCGGATGCTGACCGCCCCTTCTCAGCTTGACGTCATGCGGCTTGGTATGTAAACCTGTGACTTGTAATAAGAACGGAGGGGAGTACGTGGACGGGATGTCATCCTCTCCGGTCGTCTTGGTCACAGGAGCCTCCCGAGGCATCGGGGCGGCGATCGCCCGCCGGCTCTCGACCGCCGGTTGGACTGTCGCCCTCGGCCACGAGCCGACCGCGGGGATGACCGAGATGACCGAACGCGTGCTGAACTCGATCGGCGGACCGGGCAAGACCTACGGAGCGGATCTTCGCGACGCCGAAGCGCCTGCGGTGTTACACGACGAGATAATGCACGACTTCGGTCGCCTGGATGCGATCGTCTTCAACGCAGCCGCAGATCAGATCACCCCCTGGGACGAGATCTCGCTCGACGACTGGTCACGCACCATGGACGTGAACGTCCGTTCCGTCTGGCTGCTGCTCAAGGCCTCCATTAACTCGCTGAAGCAGAGCCCCAACCCTGCCCTGGTCCTCCTCACCTCGACCATGGTCCGCACCGGTCAACCGGGTCGCCTGCATTACACGGCCTCGAAGGCGGCACTCATCGGAATGACCCGATCGCTCTCTCGAGAACTCGGACCTTCGGGCATCCGCATCAACGCCGTCATGCCGGGAGCGATCCGCACCGAATCGGAGATCGAACGCTTCGGCACCGACGTCGACGAGGAGATTCTTGCAATGCAGGCGCTACAGCGTCGCGGTACCAGCGACGACGTCGCCAGCGCTATCAGATTTCTTCTCGAGTCCGACGCATCATTCATCACCGGGCAGGTGCTCTGCGTTGATGGCGGAGCGACTTTCTCGAACTGATCCAACCGACAAAGGAGCACCCGGAATGACAATCGAGCGCGTCGAGACCCTCTACGACTCGAGCCCTGGCGCGACCACACTCACCTTCGTTCGCATCTATGACACTTCGGGCGCGATCGGTCTTGGCGAGACCTATTACACCCCTCGAACCGTAGCCGCCTACATCCATGAGGTGCTCGCCCCGGCCCTCATCGGAACCGACGCCCTGCGTGAGGGCCTGCTGTGGACTGAGCAGTACGAGGCGTCCGCGCGGCGCGGTGCCGGGGGCACCGACATGCGCGCGTTGTCCGCGATCGACCTCGCGCTCTGGGACCTGAGGGGAAAACTGCTCGGTGCGCCCGTCTACCAGCTCCTGGGTGGAGGGCAGCCGGTCGGCGTGCGGGCCTACAACACGTGTGCAGGAGCGATCTACGCCACCGGGAACACCGTAGGTCGCGGACCTCACGCCGACCAGGATGATCTGTGGCGGGCATTGAACGCGCCGGGCGAACTCGCCCTCGAATTGCTCGAAGAAGGCTATTCGGGCATGAAGCTGTGGCCCTATGATCAGTTCGCAGATCGAGACCGCGGGCGCAGCATCACCGGATCCGAGTTGGCGCATGGTCGACGGCTCATGGAGCAGATCCGCCTGGCCGCAGGTTCGGACATTGAGATCATGCTGGAGGGTCACGGAAAGTGGCAGCTGCAGCCGGCCATCCAGATCCTCCGGTCTATCGAGGATCTCGACATCCGCTGGGCCGAGGACATGGTCCTTGCCAACGACCCAACCGTCCTGGGCAGGCTGAATCGTGCCTCGCGCATTCCCGTCGCCGCCAGCGAGTATCTTGTCGGCCGCTGGGAGTTCCACCGCGCGCTCGAAGTCGACGGTATCGGGTACCTCCACCTGGACCCGTCCTGGTGCGGAGGCATCAGCGAGGGGCAGCGGATCCTCGCCCTTGCCAGTACCTACGGCGTGGTGGCCTCGATGCACGACTGCACGGGACCGATGAATCTCCTTGCGGGTCTGCATCTGGCGGCAGCAAACCCGATCGTCGGGTATCAGGAGGTGCTTCGAACCTTCCTCTCCGATGTGTATCCGCGCATGGTCGATACGCGGTTCCGTGTGGAATCCGGACGAATCGCGCCACCCGAAACCCCAGGTCTCGGCGCGAGCCTGAGCGACGAGTACCTCGCGTCACCGGCTCTGACCCGGGAGGTCTCGTGAAGAACGTCGCGACGAACGAACAGTCCGTGAAGATCATCCAGTCCTGGCCGAACTCAGAGGCGGCGTTCCGCCGAGCGCAGAAGAGTCTCGGCGGCGGGGTCTCGACTGGTCTGCGTGCGGGCGCTCAGCCCCATCCGATCTTCTTCGAGCGCGGTCATGGTTCGAAGCTCTGGGATGTCGATGGCAACGAGTACATCGACTATGTACTTGGCTGGGGCCCGAATATCCTCGGGCACGGCAATCCTCGCCTTGTCGATGCGGTCTCGGAGCAGATCCAGCGTGGGGCCACCTACGGATCCGGGCATCGATTCGAGTACGAGGCTGCCGAATGGCTGCTGAAGGCGTATCCACAACTCGATCGGGTGCTCTGGTCGAACACCGGCACGGAGGCCGACCTCACCGCATTGAGGCTTGCGCGGGCCACCACCGGTCGGCAGCACTTCGTGCGCTTCCGTGGCCACTACCACGGCTGGTCAGATCAGATGATCGTCGGCTACCGTCCGCGCACGGGTGTCGCCGACACCCGCGGTCAGCAGGATGATGTCGACGACTATGTTCACCTCGTCCCCTGGGGCGACGTGGGGGCGTTGTCCGATGTGCTGAGCCGCCGCGATGACATCGCCGCGGTGTTCCTCGAGCCCATCCTGGTCAACTCCGGGGTGATCGCTCCACCACCAGGCTTCCTGGCAGCGGTTCGCGAGCTCTGCGACCGCCATGGTGTGATCCTGATCTTCGACGAGGTGATCACCGGATTCCGGATCGCGCTCGGTGGGGCAGTGGAGCGATTCGGCGTGGTACCCGACCTCGTCGTTCTCGCCAAGGCCATCGCGGGTGGCGTGACGCTCTCTGCGATCGTCGGAAGAGCCGCGCTGATCGATCAGGTGACGACGGGTACGACGCATGCGGGCACCTACAACGGAAACCCACTGTCGCTGGCCGCGGCCTGTGCAACGATCGCCGAACTCGCCGTGCCGGGAACCTTCGACCAGCTCGAGGCGGCTGGAGCGCGCCTCGCGACCGGCCTGAGGGAGGCACTTCGTCGGGCGGGCGTAGTCGGTGCAGTCAACCAGATCGGTCCCATCGTCCAGTGCGGTCTCGGTGTGACGGAGATATGCACCTTCGAGGACTACCTGGGAGCGGACGTGGACCTGTACAACCAGTTGCTGGTCGAGCTTCTGCGGCGAGGGGTCTTCACGCTGCCAGGAGGTCGCTGGTACCTGTCCACGGAGCATTCCGACGAGGACATCGACCGCACGCTGGACGCGTTCGACGCGGCCCTCGGCGCCGTCCGGCCCTGATGTCGTCGGCAGCTCGACTTCGAGTCGGCCTTCTCGGCTTCTCCCACGAGGCGAACAGCTTCGCACCGGTCAAGGTCGATGCGGAATACATTCGGTCTGCGGGCATCTGGCGGGGCAGCGACCTCCTCGACGAGTACCGGGGCAGCGAGAGCACGACCGGCGGCTACATTGCCGCCGCCGATGCCGCCGCGGACGTCGAGCTCGTTCCGCTGGTCATGACGACCCTGGTTCCCGCGGGGGCCATCACCGCCGATGCCCTGGAAGAGAGGTCGCGGGACTTCCGGGACAGCCTGCGGTCGGGCGGATCATTCGACGCGGTCCTGGTGGCACTGCATGGCGCCGCGGTTGCCGACAACATCATGGATGCCGACGGGCACCTCCTGAGCGTCGTGCGCGCTACGGTCGGACCCGATGTGGTGATCGGGGTCTCCCTGGATCTGCATGCCAACGTGAGTGCGCTCATGTGCGACGCGGCCGACATCCTCAACACCTATCGGACCAACCCTCACATCGACGCGAGCGTCGTCGCCGAGGAGGTCGCCCAGCTCGTGTTCGAGGCGGCCCGCGGCCGGATCGAACCGGTGATGACGCACGTCGCGATACCGGCCTTCATCAACATCCTGCGGCAGAATACGTCGGAGGAGCCCATGGCGGGCATCCTCGAGGCGGCCCGCACGGAGGAAGGGGCGCCCGGCATCCTCTCGGTGTCGATCGCCGAGGGCTACCCGTACGCGGACGTCCCGGAGATGGGGATGAGTGTCGTCGTCGTCGCCGACGGCGACGAGGGACTCGCCCGCACGGTTGCGAACCGTCTCGCCCAGCGCGTGTGGGAGCGTCGAGAGGAGTTCGACGTCCCCGCGCCCGGTCCCGATGAGGCGATGGCTCTCGTCGACCGGCTCGATCAGCCCGTACTGCTGCTGGACGTCGGCGACAACATCGGCGCCGGCTCACCGGGTGACTCGGTCGAACTGCTCCACTCCGCGATCCTCGTGGGACGCGCGGATGTGTTGACGATCGTCGCAGACCCGGCAGCGGCGCAGAGTTGCCATGAGGCCGGAGCCGGGAGAAGGCTGTCCTTCGACCTGGGCAGCTCCGTGCACGACTATCCGCGAGGGCCACTGCGCTGCTCTGGCGTAGTCGTCTCGTTGAGTGATGGAGTCTTCGAGTCCGATGAGTCGCTGCATGCCGGGTTTCGCCACTTCGACGCCGGACCGTCTGCCGCGTTCCTCCTGGACACGGGGCAGACGGTGGTGATCATCTCGTCGCCGGTACTGCCGCTCACTGTCGCGCAGTTCTCGCCGTTCGACATTGACGTCGCGGACTATGCGGCGATTATCGCGAAAGGTGTCCATTCACCGCTCGCGGGGTACCTGCCTCACGTGCGGTCGATGCTGCGCGTCGACACGGCGGGTGTGACGAGCGCCAGCTGCACCGATCTGCCGTATCGACACCGACGCCGACCGCTCTATCCGTTCGAACCCGACGCCGCGCTCACATCGTGAGACCTCGAGATCACCCCTCATGCGGTCGGTCGTGGACGGTCCCCTCCGTGAGGTCGGCACCGTAGCCGCTGCGGGCATAACCCCGCACAATGGGGGGTCGAAGGAAGCGCATCGCATCCTGCGCGTGGTAGGTCTCCGTGATCTCGTCCAGCTGGTCGGCGACGAGGTCGTCTCCGAGGTTCCCGCCCGCAACAAGCGCATCCTGGATGACGCACCGGGCGAGGAGGAGACGCCAGCGCCAGGAGGACCGCACATCTTCGTCCAGCTGTGCGTCGATCTCGCGTGCGGCGTCAGCGACGGGTCGGTAGGCGCCACCGGAAACCTCGAGCTCGGGAGCGTGATCCAACTGGGATGCCTCGTAACCGGGCAGACTGAATGTCGTCCGCTCGAGTTCGAACACGATGGAGGCAATCCCTTCCGCAGCGTTGGCACCGAACATCGCCGCGCAGTATTCCGTGGCAATCGTGTCGCCATCCTCCCTTCCCCACATGAGTTGAGCGATAACGGCTTTGTTGAGATCCTCGAAGATGCCCTCTGAGTACACGACACCTCCGTCGAGGATGGGACCGACCTCGCGCCACATCTCGGTGATCTCACGTGGTCGGACGTTGGCACCGATCGCACCCCACGGTCTCATCCCGTTCATGCTGACCTCGGGGAAGGAGATCATCGGCAGACCACCGGGAACTCCGTGCTCGCGGGGATACTCCGGGAAGGGCAGTCCCCCGAAGTCACCACCGAGAAGGTAGTCGATCCAGTCCGGCCGCTGTGAGAACGCTTTCGCGAGGCCCGACCATTCTCCATCGATGAAACGGTCGAAGTACCAGGTCGACAGGATGATGTCGATCCCCGGATGGCGGTCGCGGACCGTCCGTGCAATGCTCTCGGCCGCCACGAGGAACCCGTTCGCTCCCCAAGGGGTGCACGACTCGCAGGTGCATCCGCCCTGGTCGTACGGCCAGAGGATGACGTGTCGAATGGGCCCGCGCTGCTGAAACGCATCGATCACCTCCAGTGCCTCGGTGACGATGAGGTCGACCGCGCCCGGCTGAGATGGGCAGATCTCCACGTGGTAGTGGTCGTACGGTTCGGTGTGATATCCGTTCTGACCGGCACGATACTCGGCCCGCAGGTCGACGGGGCTGTTCGCGTAACCCTCGTTCGCGATCATCGTGATCCCGACATCCAGCCCGAGCGCGCGGGCAGCGTCGAGGATCACGGTGAGGCGCGTGATCTCCCTCTGCGCCGCATCACTCTGTATCCCCAGATGCTCGTGACGGTCGAACCAGATGACGATGGTGTTGTATCCCCACAGCGCACAGTCCTCGACGTACCACACAACTTCTTCGGCCGGAGCCGACTGATAGAAGTTGTTGAAATGCGTAGCGAGATACAGGGCGCGGAACGGCCGGGTCGGGGCTTTCGCCGATACGGCGTGGACGGAGGTGGGATCGATGCACCCGTGCGAGAAGCTCACGGTGTGCAGGAACCGTCCGATACCGTACAACAGGCCGAGCGCTCCACCTCCGCGGATCCGTACAAGTCCCATGTCGTGCGCGACAGCGTAGCTCTCGTCCGGGAGGGAGCGATCATCAACGAGCTCGATGACGAGCGTCGACTCCCCCGGGTCCGAGGTCACGGTGACAGCGCGCTGCCGCAGCGTGCGCTCCAGGAGCACCCGTGTCGCGGGAAGGATGGATTGCCCAGCGGCGGATTCGCGAATGAGTGCGGATGTGAACGGCAACCTGAATGTCTCCTTGTTTCGATGCGGCGCGGTGTTCAGTTCGGGCGCCAGGGGGCAATGGAGGCGCCTCGGACCGGCGTGCGGACGGCGAAGAGGTTACCAGCCTGAGGAAACCGCGCCCCCTCAGCCTCGGTCATTCCCTCGGTGGCCGTCGTAATCAGGAGCAGGTTCAGTTCAGGTCCTGCAAAGGCAACACTCGTTGTGTTCGGAGCAGGGACATGCACGAGCGCCGCCAGCTCGCCATCCGGCGAATAGCGACGCACTTCGCCCGCGCCCCAAATCGCGACCCAGACGTGGTCTTCCTCGTCGACGCATATCCCATCCGGAATCCCGTCGGAGATCACAAGCCACTCGGTGCGCGGGCCGATGGAGCCGGAGTCCGGATCGTATGCCCTGCGGTAGATGCAATGGCGATGGCTGTCGACGCTGTACATCGTGGTCCCGGCACTGGACCAGCCAAGACCGTTGGAGAGCGTCAGATCGTCGTCGATGATTGTTGCCGGCCCTTCGGCAGAGAGGCGCAGGAGCACCTCTTCCGCGGAGCCACCTCCATCCCGGCAACTTCCGACAAGGTATCGCCCCGCCGGGTCGGTCCCGCCGTCGTTGAGGCGGCTCCCGGGGGGCAGTGGAATCCTCTCCCGGCGCTCGACGGTACCGTCAGACTCACGTAGGACGCACTCGTCACCGATGGCCATCAGCCATCCGCCGCCCTCGGCGATCACGACCGAGCTCACGGGCCGACCAACTTCAACCGTCTCGCGAACCGCCACTGCACCGCCGGACTGCAACGTCCCGACCCGGACGATGCCGGCATGCACATCCACCCAGAGCACGGTCTTCGCGATCGGATCCCACACCGGGCTCTCGCCGAGCATGCTCACCGTGGCGTTGGCGACGGTTGCCTCAAGAGCCAGAACGTCAGCGCGCATGCGTTGGTCTCCAGAAGCTGTGACAGGAAGAAAGTTTTTATTACAAGTTCAGAGTTTGTAGTATGGCCACCACGAAGTCAAGGAGTACTGGGGCTGCCCGGAGAGCCCTGAACAAGCGAGCCAATCGAATCGGAATCAAATCGAGACTTGCATAGCAATCTGATCGTTTATATTGTAAAAGCGTTCGGAAGTTCCGGGCACCAACGAAGTGGCCATCACGGAAGGAACTTGCACCATGAGAAAGACAATGAGACAACGCCTTCAGGTGTCCGCGGCCATTGCCGCTGCCGCCTGCCTCACGCTATCGGCGTGCTCCGGGGCCGGAGAGTCAGGTGACAGCCAGACCGATGGCGAAACCTCGGCGCGCCAGCAGAGCAACAGCCTTGTGGTTCTGGCGGAGCAGGATCCGGGAACGCTCGACTACACCACGAGCCTCTTGACCGCACTTCGCACCTGGATCCCGAATATCGTCGAGCCCCTTGTGTACATCGACGACGAGGGCCAGGCGACTGGGGCCGTCGCGGAATCATGGACGGTGAGCGACGACGGTAAGACCTACACATTCACGCTTCGGTCGGGCATCAAGTTTTCAAACGGGGCAGCCGTCACGATGGACGACGTCATGTACTCCCTCGACGTGATGCGCAAGAGCAGCCTCTCCGACCAGTCGGCGGTCTACTCGAGCGTGGAGTCGATCACGAAACTGGACGATCGGCAGTTCCAGATCGTGCTGTCGGCCCCGTCGCGGACCTTCTGGGCGGGCATGGGAAGCGTCGGTGCGCTCATCCAGCCAGAGTCTGAAGCCGCAACGATCGCCACGAACCCGATCGGGACAGGCCCGTACATGGTCGAGAGCTATGTCTCGAATGGCGACCTGAAGTTGACGGCGAACCCGAACTACTGGGGTACGCCACCCGCCATCAAGGACATCGACATCAAGATCGTCCCGGACGGCTCCTCCCGGATCAACGCCATGAAGGCCGGAGAGGCCGATGTCTACGTCCCGACCAGGGACTGGGATCAGGCGGTGGCAGCCGGTCTGGACAAGAGCTACCAGATCGTCAGCAACCCGTCCGGCGGTGAGCCGTTCTATGTGGTCGTGAACCAGAAGCTCGACCCGGACCTTCGGCAGGCGATCGCCCACACGGTCGACCCCACCTCGTTCTCGAAGATCATCGATGACTCGCCGTGGCGCATCGTCGAGAGCTGCACGTTCGCGATGCAGAACCGGCCCTGGTGGCAAGCCGCCTCGGCGACGTCGTGCCCCTACGACTTCAACATCGACACGGCCGCCGAGATGGTCGCTGACGGTGGATTCGGCTCGACGACGATCGAATTCGTCGGGATCAGCGACATCCCCTTCCCCGCTCGGGACCTGCTCGTAGCCAACATGAAGTCGGCCGGGCTGCAGGTGGACTTCCAGAACCCGGACCTCGCGCGCTACTCACAGACCATCTTCTCGGGGAACCCGCCGGACTTCGACGTCACCATGATGTCCGGACCGGATGCCCTGACGCAGTGGCTCTGCAGCGACGGCAAGACCAACTGGGCGACGTACTGCAGCCCCGAGTACAACGCCCTGCTCGCCAAGGCGGATGCCGCAAGCACTCCTGAGGAGTACAACGACATCATGGCGCAGGCCGTGGAGCTCCTGCAGAAGGACGCTGTGGTCATCACCTGGGGCGCCAACTCCTCCGGTGGTCTCATCAACAAGAATCTGCAAGGCTGGTCCGACCCGCTCGTTCCGAAGTCGATCAATCTCGCTTCTCTCAGCTGGAAGTGAGCGTCTCATACGGGCGGGCTACCGAGTGGCGGTAGCCCGCCCGTATGATTCGGAAGGTACCTAAATCATGGCCCGCTACCTACTCCGACGAGTCGGCTTCCTCGTCATCGCTCTCATTGTCTCGTCCGTCCTGGTCTTCGCACTGATCCGGTTCGCGGGGGGAAGCGTCGCAGCGGTGGTCCTCGGGCAATCCGCCTCGCCGGAGGCGGTCGTGGATCTCGAGGCGAAGTACGGCCTCGACCGCCCCCTCGTCGTCCAGTATTTCGACTGGATCTTCAAAGCACTTCAAGGGGATCTCGGACATTCGTTCCGAACAAACGAGGCGGTGTCGACGATGCTCATCGACCGCCTGCCACTGTCGGTCCCGCTGGGGCTCAGCGGCCTGCTGCTCGCGATCATCCTGGCGGTGCCCGCCGGCATCATCGCCGCGCGGGGGAGGGACCACTGGTCAGGGACCGCCGTCACCGTCATTACACAGGTCGGCATCGCCGTACCGGCATTCTGGGCCGGGGTGCTTCTCGCACGATGGTTCGGGGCCGATCTCGGCTGGCTCCCCACCGGAGGGTGGACAAGCTGGAGCGACCCTATCGGTGCGATCCGATCCCTGATTCTCCCCGTCCTGACACTGAGCCTGCTGATGGCGGCCGCGCTCAGTCGCTTCATTCGCACAGCACTGCTCGATGTGCTCGAGGAGGACTACATGCGGACGGCACGCGCCTACGGAATGACGCGGAACCGCGCGCTCTTGACCATCGGCCTCCACAACGGGTCGCTTCCGATGATCACGGTCGTGGGCCTCCTGCTCGTCGAACTCGTCGGCAGTACCGTCATCGTCGAGACAGTATTCTCCCTCCCGGGACTCAGCCGGATGATCCTCGCGAATGTCCAGGCCCGGGAACTGCTGGTGGTGCAATCCTCCGTGATGGTGATCGTGGCCTTCGTGCTCGTCGTCAACCTGCTCATCGACATCGCCTACGGCTTCGCCGACCCGAGAGTGAGGGTGGCGAAATGACGGCGTCGACAGCGATCGAGGCTCGGCGACGCCGGCGGTACGCCAACTTGCCCCTGGTGATCGGTTCGGCATTGACCGGGGCCTTCGTACTCGTCGCCGTGGTGTCGCTCTTCTACACCCCGCACGATCCGAACTCCATCGACGTGGATCGGCAACTGCTGCCGGCCGGCTTCCCCGGCTATCCCCTCGGGACGGACTTCCTCGGCCGAGACGTCGTCTCACAGTTGATGGCCGGAGCGGGAACATCCCTGCTGATCGCCAGCGCGGCAGCGACGACGAGCCTTCTGCTCGGGGTCGTGTTCGGCGTCATCGCGGCGTCGCGCGGAGGCATCATCGATGAGATCCTGATGCGCACCGCTGACATCTTCCTGGCGATGCCCGGTGTGATCACGGCGCTCGTGCTCGCAGCGACCATGGGGTCGGGCCCGATGGTGACGACGATCGCCCTCATCACCTTCTTCGTGCCCTCGTTCGCGCGGGTCACCCGCGCCGCCGCAATCGCCGTCCTCGAACAGGACTTCATCGGCGCGGCACGTCTGTACGGCCGCACGCGCGCGTTCGTCGTTGTCCGCCACGTGATCCCCAACATCATTTCTGTGCTGATCGTCCAGTTCACGCTGTCCTTCGCCGCGGCGGTCCTCGTGGAGGCGAGCCTCTCCTACCTCGGCGTCGGTATCGTGCGTCCGTCAATCTCCTGGGGGCTGATGCTGAACGAAGCGCAGGCTCAGGTCGGCATCTCTTCACCGCTGGCGATCTGGCCAGGTCTGACGATCGTGGTCTGCGTCGTCGGTCTGAACCTCCTCGGTGACGGTCTGCGCGACCGGTTCGATCCGAAGTACGCGAGGAGGAGGTAGTGGTGACGGTGAGCATCGACACGCACTCGTCCCTGAAGGGTGATCAGGGACCCGCCTTCGAGAGCGCCCTGACGGTTCGCAATCTGACGGTCTCTAACCATGGGCTCACCGCTGTGCGGGGAGTCTCCCTGGACATCCCGATGGGACATCGGCTCGGCGTCGTCGGAGAGTCTGGTGCGGGCAAGAGTCTCACCGCTTTCGGCATCATGGGGCTGCTGCCGGCGGGGTGGTCCGCCACGGGCGAGGTCATTCATCGGGGCGACAACCTGCTCGAGATGACGGACGGCGAGCTTTCGCGCGTGCGCGGTCGAACGATATCGATGGTGTTCCAGGACCCGCTGACATCGCTGAATCCTGTACGCCGTATCGGATCGCAGGTCGAAGCCGTGATCCGGCGACACATTCCTGGAATCAGCGCCGCGGAAGCCGCGGAACGCGTGAAGCAGACCTTTGAACAGATGCAGCTGCCGCGCGTGGACACCCTGGTCCGTGCATATCCCCACGAGCTGTCCGGGGGGCAGCGACAGCGTGTCATGATGGCGATGGCCCTCGTCTGCGCTCCAGACCTCATCATCGCCGACGAGCCGACCACAGCACTGGATTCGACCGTACAGAAGCAGGTCCTGCAGCTCATCGACACGTCGCTTCGGGAGCGAGATTGTTCGCTCCTGCTGATCACTCACAACCTTCCCATCGTTGCGGCGATGTGTGATTCCGTCGCCGTGATGTATGGCGGGCGCATCGTCGAGCACGGCCCGGTATCCGAGGTCTTCACCACCCCAAGGCACCCGTACACACGCGGGCTCCTCGACTCCCAGCCGACAATGGACAACATCGTGGATCGATCAAGTCGATTGCCATCGATTCCGGGAATGGTGCCGCCGATCCAGGAGCTGCCCAGTGGATGCGGTTTCCGCGACCGATGCAGTCGTGCGACCGATGCGTGCCTGACCACTCCCGAGCTGGTCGGAGATCGGCATGAGTTCGCGTGCTGGAACCCGGTCCCGACACGGGAAGGCTCCTGATGACCGAGATCGATCGCGTGCCGATTCTCGCCCTCGAGGATGCCGTGAAGACGTATGCGCTTCGCCGCAAGGGTGTTTTCGGGCCGCGGGCGACGCTCCGAGCCGTCGATGGAGTGACGCTCGACGTCATGCCGCGGTCCTCCGTCGCCATCGTTGGAGAATCGGGGTCCGGCAAGACGACTCTGACCCGCATGTTGATCGGTGACACCCAGCCCGATGAAGGGTATCTGCGTCATCGTGGTGAGGAGGTCTGGGCCCACCACCGAGAGCAGTTGCCCCGGTTGAGACACACGGTCCAGATGGTGATGCAGAATCCGCGGAGTTCCTTGGATCCGCGCATGACCGTGCTTCAATCCCTTCTTCAACCCCTGCGCGCATTGGACATCGCCGGCAACCACTTCGACCGAATCCGCGAGATCATCGACCAGGTGGGCCTCGCTTCCGCAGCGCTGCAGAAATACCCCCACGAATTCTCGGGAGGCCAGTTGCAGCGGGTGGCGATCGCCCGCGCCCTGGCGCCCCGCCCGGCCGTCCTTGTTGCCGACGAGCCGGTATCTGCACTCGACGTCTCGATCCAGGCGCAGGTCCTGAACCTGTTGAAGGACCTGATGAGCGAGCTCGATCTGAGTCTGGTGATGATCTCTCACGACCTAGCCGTCGTCGCTTATACGACAGAGATCGTCCACGTGATGGCCGGTGGACGGGTCGTGGAGACCGGTGCACCGACCGAGATCTTCCGAAACCCCCGAAGCGAGGAGACCAAAGCGCTTGTCGACGCAGTGATCACCGTCGAGGACGGGCTCGCGGGAAGGGCACTGTGATGGTGAGACAGTCCATCCACACGATCGACCGGAGGAAGCAATGATCGACACCAGTCATCCTCGCACCCGCATCGCCGTCATCGGATGTGGACTCATGGGTGCGGGCATCGCACACGTGCTGTTCGCCGCAGACCATCAGGTGACCGTATTCGATGCCGACCGCCGGCTCGCCACGGATCTCGCCGCACGTTTTCCCGGAATCCGGGCCGGCGATACGCTCGAAGACACGGTGAGCGACGCGGAGATCGTGTTCGAAGCCATCGCCGAGCACGAGGGTGTGAAGCGTGACCTGTTCCGCCGGATCGGCATGGTCGCACCGCAGGCGATCCTGGCGTCGAACACGTCAAGCATCCTCCCGTCGGCGCTGGTCGAGGCGGTTGCCGCACCCGAGCGCTTCATCGTCGCCCACTTCTTCAATCCCGCGGATGTCGTCCCCCTGGTCGAAATCGTCCCGACCCCGTCCACATCTGCTGCGACCGTGGCCACCATGCGGGGCCTTCTGGCCGACGCCGGTAAACAACCGGTGGTCTTGGGGCATGAGATTGCCGGATTCGTGGCAAACCGCCTGCAGGCAGCATTGCTGCGCGAGGCTTTCGCTCTGGAGCGCGCCGGTATCGCATCATTCGCTGATATCGACGATGTCGTGCGCGGCGGCCTCGGCTCACGCTGGGCAGCCGCAGGGCCTTTCGCCGTCGTCGACCTCGGAGGGCTGGACATCTGGACCGCCGTCACCACGCGGCTGTTCCCAGACCTCGCCACCGATACAGAGCCCCCGGCCGCACTCGCGGACCGGGTCGCGGCAGGCCGGCTAGGCGCCAAGACCGGCAGTGGGCTGTACGACCACGATGAGGCAACCGATACCGCATTGCGCGACCGCATCGACGCGCACTTCGGCCTCGAATACCCTCACCGTCGCGGCACGAAGGGGACAGGGTAAGCTGGCCACTGCACGAAGCCCGCTGTTTCAAGAAATAGGGCTTTGCGCGAGTGTAGTTCAATGGTAGAACTCCAGCTTCCCAAGCTGGTAGCGCGGGTTCGATTCCCGTCACTCGCTC
>JACZCT010057235.1_pt1 | contig 14872 bp, 15 predicted proteins | sample 8641871 | NCBI WGS metagenome assembly JACZCT01 (sample SAMN15324604, study PRJNA640507) | soil metagenome | isolation source: monocropping sugarcane control | place: China: Luxin town, Laibin City, Guangxi Province | collected 2019-07-25 | depth 10cm m | reverse complement strand
TCTGCAAAAAGATGAATACCACGATAAATATTGGCATTGGTTGTGGTATAAAATTCAACGATCGCATCGATTACCGATTGCGGTTTGTGCGTTGTTGATGCGTTATCACATGGCACCAGTGAATATCCATTAATTTCTTGCGATAAAATGGGAAAATCTGATCGTAATTTTTTAAAATTATTCATTGCTATCTACCTTAAGGCGATTTTAATATCAATTTTTGCGCTTCACAATATATACATAAAAATGATTTTGCATTGTAATACTTTTATCATGTACGCGCTTGATTCTTTTAACCCAATCTTCGCTTCGTTTCTATTGGATAATCGTCTGAAGAACTGAAGGTAGGCTTAAGCTGATAAGCACGAGGAAGATTAATTTATCGATAATATTAAAATGCTTGAAGTGAGCAATCATCCACCACATCAGAAAAAAATGCTTTCAACAAAATCTCTTCCGCTTTTGTATCATCAATACCACGGCAAGCCACATAAAACAATTGCTCTGGATCAAATCTGCCCACTGCGCTGCCATGGAAACATTTCACTTCATTATTCAATACTTCTAAGTTAGGCACTGACACCGCCCGAGCACCATTGCTTAGTAATATATTTTTGTTATCTTGTGATGCATATGAGCCGCATGCGCTTTTTTCTATGCGGATAGTGCCCTGATAATTCACGCATCCTTTATCACGCAATGCTCCTTTCATGAGCAATGTACTACTGGTATTGGTAACTTCATGATGTTGCAATGTATCAATCGTAACAGAATGCTGCTCAGATAATATATATGCTCCCTGAATATACGCTTGTGCACCTTGTCCATCCAAAATACACTCGATTTTTACCTGCATGCTTGTATGCAAAATAAGCAATTGCATTCTGAGCGTTGCATAGGCTCGAATATAAAAGCGCAAAAAAAGTTCCGGTTGTGATGAGCTCTGATCAAATACAAAAGTAAACTGTTGTTGTTGGTTTTGCTCAACAACATATTCCTGCATGTTATCCAATTGAATCTTCCATTTCCATTGCAATAAGACGATTAATTTCTACTGCATACTCCATCGGTAATAATTGCACAAAGGCATCAATAAAACCATTAACAATTAATGCTCGCGCAGATTGTTCAGTAAACCCGCGAGATTGCAAATAAAAAAGTTGTTCATCACTTACTTTACTCACTGATGCTTCATGTCCAATATCAACCTGATCTTCTTTGATATCAATAGTAGGATACGTATCAGTACGCGATATATCATCGAAAATAAGTGCATCACATTGCACCTTTGATTGCACATGATGAGCGCCTTTAATAACCTTTAATAAGCCACGATAACTTGATCTCCCACCATCTTTACTAATTGATTTTGCAATGATATTGGAAGTGGTATGTGGTGCTAAATGAATTATTTTGCCACCAGAATCTTGGTGCTGTCCATTACCTGCAACTGCAAGAGAGATAATGGATCCTTTCGCTCCTGATTCCTTGAGCACAATACACGGATACTTCATGGTTATTTTGCTACCAAAATTACCATCAACCCATTCAACGCGAGCATCTTTATAAGCGATTGCGCGCTTGGTAACCAAGTTATACACGTTATTTGACCAATTTTGAATCGTGGTGTATCTAATATGTGCACCAGGCAATGCAATAAGCTCCACCACTGCACTATGCAGTGAATTTTTTTTATAAATGGGTGCACTGCACCCTTCCACATATTCTACAAAGCTGTCCGGTTCGGCAATGATTAACGTTCGTTCGAACTGACCCATCTGTGATGAATCTATTCTAAAATATGCCTGCAATGGCATTTCTATTTTAACGCCTGCTGGAACATAGACAAAACTGCCACCGCTCCAAACAGCAGAATTGAGTGCAGCAAATTTATTATCATGCGCGGGAATTACGGTAGAAAAATATTTTTTTACCAACTCTTCGTGATCTCTCAGAGCTGTAGACATATCACAAAAAATAACGCCTTGATCAGACCAACGTTTTTTTAAATTTTTATAAATAACTTCTGAATCAAATTGCGCACCTACCCCAGCCAAGAATTTCTGTTCAGCCTGTGGAATACCCAATTTTTCAAACGTTGTTTTAATCTTTTCTGGAATATCTGACCATTCAGTCTGCTGATTTATAATAGGTTTGATATAATAATAAATATCCTCAGGATCAAGATCGCTTAAATCAGCACCCCATTGTGGCATTGATTTGCTCTCAAAAATATCCAATGCTGCAAGACGAAAATCTGTCATCCATTGCGGTTCATTTTTTTTGTGAGAAATAGATATAACAATATCTCGGTTAAGGCCTTTTATATTCATTATATCCCTTAGCCTCTAATAAATGCGCAACCATTGCATTGCCAGAATGCTGCATACGTCCCTCACACAACACATGAACATAATCCGGAACGAGATAATCCAAAATTCTTTGATAATGAGTGATAAGTATGATACTCAGATCAGGATTTTCTTGGCGCGCCAGCTCTATTCCTGCCGCCACGATTTTAAGAGAATCAATATCAAGACCAGAATCGATTTCATCAAGAATTGCAAGTTTTGGTTGTAATATCAGTAATTGTAATAATTCCAAACGCTTTTTTTCACCACCAGAAAAACCGACATTTACTGCTCGCTCGGTAAAAGAGAAATCTATACCCAATTGAGTACAGCGATTGTTCAAAAACTGATGGAATTCAGCAGGAGAAATATGATTGCCCGTAACTGCCATATACGCTTCCTTGAGAAAAGAAGCCACCGATACTCCCGGTATTTCAATCGGATGCTGAAATGAAAGAAATAAGCCGTGACGAACACGTTCATGTATTGGCATGACAATAAGATCGTTATCATTAAAAACTATGGATCCGACTGTTACCGTGTAATTTGGATGGCCTGCCAAAGCATAGGCTAACGTGCTTTTGCCTGAGCCATTGGGCCCCATAACAGCATGAATCGTTCCACTATTGATTTTTAAATCAATATCATAAAGTACTGGTTTATCAAGAACTGAAACAGAAACGTTATTCAGCGACAAAAGTGCATATTTTTCCATATATTTAGTATAACAGGAAGCAGTATTTATGCTATTTTTTAGCCTCATACGTAAATTATTGCGCATGAGAACCTCTTAAAAGACATTGCAATAGATATTTTTTTGACAAGCCAAACATATGGGCCGCATCTTCCTAAAGAAACATTTTGAGCAATTATTTTTCTCCGATCATCATTTTGAGATATAATAAACCACAATACAAATATTCTAAAACAGATAGTTTCGGAGCAAAAATGACATTTCACGCATTCTTTATATTCACTTGTATACTTTTCTCTATGAACTCTTTTCTCACCGCGATGGATACACCCACAACAATCTCTGGGAAAAAAAGCGTTTTTTGTGGAAAATTATTCATTGATCAAGACGAATATTTGCAAAAATACCCACATCACACCAATAAACATGGTCATGCAATAGCCTATATAGTACAAAAGCATCGCCAAAGATATCCCTATACAGAAACATTTAAAAAGGCTCCTTTACGAAGCCCTTTTGTACACATAAAAATTATACTGAATACCGATCCTCATAAAAAAATTTTGACGATAATTCCCGCTCAAAAACTCATTAATTGTACTGATGAATCTGGAATTGATCTCCTTTCTGGTGACTTTCTATTCCATTTGATTTGTACTAAAAATGAAAAATTCGTTATAGATCAAGAATATTTTCCTACAGATATTCTTAAAAGTAGAAATGAAAAAATTAAAAACTCATTTGAAACACAGTTTTTGAGCTGCATGAATCAATTTTATAAAAGCCCCGCTTATTGCCCATTTCAATCGAGCATACAAGAATTGCTTTCTCAGAAGGTGCTTATATTTACCCCATCTTCTGAAATATTCGAAACACAAGATAGATACTTTGTAGTAGAATATGGCTTTTATACTCATGGATTGAAAGGATGTTCAAGTGAAAAACATCTTATTGATCTAGCAACCAATATCAAAACTAAACATGATAATTATAGCCCATTTAATTATCTCACCAGAAGAGAATATGCAAACAAACCACAACCAAAATATCATCAATCAATTGATTTCGATTTTATTCTTACCACCTGCCTCAGGGAAATGGAATATGAAGATAAAGCTTGTGAAAAAATCCTTAATGAATGTATTGATGAATTGATCGCCAGAAATTTGTTAACGAAGATATGTATTAATCAGTTTATGATGCGGACTTTTATACAATTTATTATTAACCAACAATTACACAAAAAGTAATTTACGCAATAAAGCGTATAAATTCAGCCAAGGAGATAATTCCATCGGCAACTTTATGCGCTGCATCTTCTTGCAATGTTTTCATGCCATCTTCTCGTGCTTGTCTATAAATATCATCAAGATCATTATTGGCAATGATTAAAGATCGCAATGCTGGTGAAATTTCAAGAAATTCAAATATACCTACTCGTCCTTTATATCCTAGATTATCACACGAAGGACATCCATGAGCTTCATAGATTGTATCACCAGCAATACTGAACTTTTTCAATAACTTTTTTTCTTCGCTGGTAGCCTTACTATTTGTTCGGCATTCCGTACATAATTTACGCACTAAACGTTGCGCAAGCACACCAGAAAGTGCTGCATTAAGCAAAAATGGCTCAATACCCATATCCATTAAACGCATAACTGCACTCGGCGCATCACTCGTATGCAATGTACTTAAAACAAGATGCCCCGTAAGCGCCGCTTCAATAGCGATACGTGCAGTAACTTTATCTCTAATTTCTCCAACCATAATAATATCAGGATCTTGCCGCACTAAAGAACGTATCCCTTTTTCAAATGTAAATCCCGCAGGAATATTTATTTGTGCCTGTGTTACACCATCCAACGAATATTCGACAGGATCTTCTAATGTGACTATATTGCGTTCAGAATTGTGCAAAAAAGAAAGGGCTGCATAGAGCGTCGTTGTTTTGCCAGAACCAGTGGGACCAGTAACCAGAAAAAAACCGCTATGCCGCTCAAGTAGCTGTTTGAATCGATCAAGCATCATTGATTCAAAACCAAGGCTTTCTAGCGTTATTGTTTGTAACACGCGATTTAAAATACGAACAACAATTTTTTCGCCATATAAACAAGGAAAAGTGGAAACACGAATATCAACTTCATCAGCTTTGTGCAACAGACTGAATTTACCATCTTGCGGAATTCTGCGCTCAGTACTATCAAGAGAAGCTAAAATCTTCAGACGTGCTATAATTGCTGAACTTAATTCAGCAGAAAAAGACTTTTGATCGATTAGAATACCATCAATACGAAAACGCACTCGCAAATCTTGTTTGCTCGGTTCAAGATGAATATCGGAAGCTCGGTGTTCAATTGCATCATGCACTAGTGCTTCAACACGAGCAACAATTGAATGATCTTCCACGAGTTATCTCCTATTCAAAAGAATCTTCCTCATCATCATTCATTAAAGGATAGGGCGCTTCGTTGCTATCAGATGGATACACAACAAGATTTTCTTCATCTTCCATTTTATGAAATTCCTTCACCAATAAATGTTCTTCTCTCAGATCTTCATTTTCAATATCTTCAGTATCGGCTTTATCATAATATTCTTTTACTGCATCACAAATATCACGTGCAATGCCAACATAAAAACGAACATCATATGAAACATTTTCACCGATTTCAAACAATAGTTCCGAATTATCAGGATTTGCTGCAACGACTATCATAATGTTTTCGTCAACCTGCATAGGAATAATTTCATTTCTCAACAACATGCTCTTATCAAACATACGCAGAAGATGTGTTTCAAAAAAATATCCAACTACATCAAATGAAGGAACTTGATAATACTGAGATAAAGCTTGCAAAAGCTCCTCTTGTTCGAGAATACCTTCGCTCAAAAGAAATTCATCGAATTGATCAACATCTGATTCATCATATCTTTTAAGTAATTCTATCGCATCTTCTGGGGTAATAAATGTAAGTTGAACTAAAACTTCTAAAAAACCCGCTTCAAAACCTTTTTTTACGCTCATTATTATCCTTTTTGTTTACGCACATTTGAGTCCAACTAAAAATCCAACAACAAGACTTGCTGCTGCAGGGACATTAGACTTCATCCACATTATGATTAACGAAGCATATCCTTCATTGACTACAGCAATAGATTGCAAGCCAAGTATCTCATGTATTTTTACTGTATTTACATCAATAGAAATATATCCAAATTGTTGTAAAACTGCCAACCCAACAATAAAAAGAGCACACGCTATAAAATATTCACTATATTTCTTTAAAAGAAATCCAAAGATAAAACCTATCGTTCCGTATATTCCAATATCAATCAATGTATTTTTATCCATTCCAAGCTTATTGGCAATAGTCTCTGGCTGTACCGCACTTTTGAATGAATCAATAAGACTGTGTTGTTGTATTGGAGTTTCTACTGCTGGCAAAACATTACCTTCATTAACCATAATTAAAAACCTTTCTTTATAACCCCATCCTCATTCTTCGTATGGGGACCCCCATTAAGATTAATCGGAATTGGGGATAAATTGTGGACCCCTATAAAGAAGTCTTTATCGGGATTTAGCGTTTTTTCTTTATCATTCTGCTTTAAGTATACTCGCCCAAATTCTTTATAATCAAGAAAAAAACATGTTAATCAAAAAAAGAAGCGTCCGGAGACGCTTCTTTTAAAATGTAAACGGGGAAAAACTCAAAGCTTATTTGATCATAGCTTTAAGAGCTTTACCTGGTTTGAATTTTGGAACTTTCTTAGCAGCAATTGTCATTTTTTGACGAGTTACTGGATTAATTCCTGTACGGCTTTTTCTTTTCATTACTGAAAAAGTGCCAAAGCCTGTAAGAACAACCTGTTTTCCTTGTTTCAATGCTCCGCTGACAGAAGAAAGAAATGCTTCAAGCATATCTTTGCATGCTGCTTTTGACTGCTTAGTAGCTTTAGCCATTGATTCGATTAACTTTGCCTTGTTCATATAAACATCCTTATACTTATTAACCCACGGCAAAGCAAACAGTAACAAAACGATACTATCTGTAAACTAGCCATAGGAATATATGTTGTCAAGTAATTTGTTATTAACTCTAGTGATTTACGATTTTGACGCTCAAAGAACTTTGGCTTTATTACTAAGAAACTCTTTTTTTTTAGACCCCACACTCATTCTTCGCATGGGGACCCCGGCTAAGATTAACGAAGCTGGAGACAGAGATTGGATTAAAAAACACTGGCCGGCCAGTCGAAGCCTTATCAGTCCGTTTACGTTCTCATAAAATGAAAACTACTTCGGATAGTCTTGGCTATCTACTATCAAAAGATTTTATTCGCTAAGCAACTCTCGCTGGCGGTAGCCAGACGTAGCTCGCTAGAGCGAAGACTGGTGCCGAGAGCCGGACTCGAACCGGCACGGGCGTAAGCCCGAGGGATTTTAAGTCCCTTGCGTCTACCTATTCCGCCATCCCGGCAACACAATTTTTGGAGGCGGCACCCGGATTTGAACCGGGGATCAAGGTTTTGCAGACCCACGCCTTACCACTTGGCTATGCCGCCATATACAGATATTTCAATAGAATACATTCAAAACATTTTAAATGTAGCATAAACTATGTATTCTGCAAGCTTTTTTAGAGCAATAATTCGTCTGAATTGCGTTAACTTATGATTTAATAAAATCTACCATAACATTGAAACATTTTGATGCATTATCTCTCTGGAACGTAGAAACAGCAATAACATCTATCATTTATAACGATAAATAAGAGTTATTGCTGCTTTAAAAATAGCAAAAGGATTAATTCATTATCTGGAAGAACCTACTCCAACGAACTCGCTGCCAGAAATTAATCGGATGTTTAATCAAATCAACAATCCACCACGATTCATCGCTATCAATCGACCAAATACGAAATATGATTCTTCCATGAATTTCTTCTTGCTTGATAGGTCCAAAGAAACGACAATCATGGCTTCCTAATCTATTATCACCCATACACCAATATTCATCTGCACCAAGCTTAATGTAATACACATCTGATCCGTTCCAATTATTACGCATCTCATCTGGTGCGGTTTTACTATTTTTTAATGGTAATGGCATACCAGGAATACGCAATTCAACATTACCTTCTTTATCACGGACAACTCGATCTTCTTGTAAATCATAAAATGGCTGCTGATCATAGGCAACAGTTGAATCATATGATCGATGTAATTTCTCATGTTCTAAACGTTGTTCAACATACTCAGCAACTCTTGATTTATCTATTCGATAACCACGAGCCGCTTTTTGTATTTCAGCTTCGATTGTTTCATAAATATCGGCAAGATCTTGCTTATATACCGAGATTAATGGATACGCATTAATATATGGCTCATCTAATTTTTCACCATTACGATAAACAACCGGTTTACCATCCTCAACTGTTCCACGGATAATATCACCAGGAATACCAATCACCCGTTTTGTCCAATTCGATGGCCCCCAAACATATTTCTGAAAAAGCTTCATCAATGAGTTTGTTGAATATCTAAAACTAGGGTCATTAAATGCTATAATTTCTCCATGACGCGGTGATCTAAAATTGTAAGAAAGTTTATCAGCAAAAAAACGCTCTCCCACTAACATCGTTGTTTCCATTGATCCTGTTGGCACTTGATATAATCCAAATCCAAAGGTACGAATTAAAAAAACAACGAGCAGAAGAAAACAAAATTCGGTGATACTTTCCAGCCATGTTTGTTGCTTTTTGTTCTTATGTTGTGTCATTATGAAATCCTTATTTTTATGTATTTCTCTACGTCATCCGTGGCAAACAATGCAATGGATTAATCCGCTTACCATGTTCACATACTTCAAAATGAAGATGTGAACCATCTTTACCTTTTTTTCTAATAAATCCTGTCTCTCCTACAGTACCAATGATTGCTGATTGTTTTACTTTTTGCCCTACAAAGGTACGAATGGCATTCAAATGAGCATAACGTGTTTTGAGCGTTTCATTATGCTTAATCACTATCGTATTACCGTATCCAGTCTGAAAAGACGCTTCCACAATAGTTCCTGCCCGCACAGCTTTAACAGGAGTTCCTTTAACTGCTGCCATATCAACTCCATGATGAAAGCCCCATGTACCATCAATACGTTTTCGCGGACCGAATAATGAACTTATCCAAAATTTATCCGTATCAATTGGCCACATAAATCCACAATCTCTGATAGGTCTACGGATAGCAGAAGTTCTTTTTACATCTTTTTTTTGTCTATTATCTGAAACGTTGGCAGCAATTCTTTTAGATTCTTTTTTTATCGCTGTCTTGTGTTCTGGAACCTTATGCACAGGAGCGCTAAAAGAATCTGTGTAATCAGACCAGCGATCAATATCGATTGCCGTCATAAGTGCATTCATCTCTTGCGATTCCATATAATCAAGCGTTGATTGTTTAAGATAATCAGGGTGTCTATTGATCACTACAAATGAATCATCCATATATTCATCATCATTATCAGGAGCATCACTACTTTCTGCCGCAATTATTTCATCTATAATCAAAGATGATTCTTCAGCCATTTCCTCTGACATTTCATCAGAAATATATAACAGATTTTCTTCAACAATAGTTTCTTCTGATTCATCACCATCCACAGTCTCTCTGCTACCATTGATTTTTTTATCGAGTATTTCAATGTAGCAACTATATTGCTGTTTTAATGATAACAATTCATTCGTTTGAGCACAAAAAAAACGATATTCAATAAAAAGCAGTATCATGAGTAATGTCATGATACTGATGAAAAAACTTAATAATACCGAATAAAAAATAGGAAAACGCTTATCAATCATAATAAAAATACTTAGTATTTAAATAACTTGAATAACATCTGACTCAACCCAGCCAATCATATCAGCATATTGAACTTTATGCCACCCCGTTCTTGTTTCTTTAACAGCGGCACAATCAGCATAGGCTATAGGAGCAAGTATGTGAAAACTCTTATCTGGTCCAGCAAAAAGCTGCGCATCCTTTTTAACAACGATAGCAGAATGGATAGCATCTTGTGTATAATGAACACCCAATGATATTGCACAGATAACAATACAAAGAGATAAAATACCTTGTATTATTTTTTTGTATCCGGTCTGCTTCTTACGTATTGCTACAATAAAAAAGCTCCAACAGAGTAAAAAAAAGAGTTGCAAAACAAATAATGATATATCAGGTAGTTTGGATTGTAGAAATTCCACGATCTGCCACCACCATATTTGTTTTTTTTGCTTACCTAATGCTGTAAAGGCACGTTCTTTATTATGCTGAATACGACTATATTCATCACTATTTGCTTCAACTTCTGCTCGTGACCAATAAACAAGAGCGTATGCATATTCATGCTTATTATAATAACAATTACCCATATTGTATAAGACAGCAGATCCTTTCTTGCTAATCATATCATATGTTTTTAATGCATTATCATAATCTTTTTCTACGTAATATTTATTAGCACGCAAAAAAAGCTCTTGCCCTTCGCCTGCAAAAACTCCAAGTGCAGCAAAACATTGTAAGAATAAAAACGTGTATCCTGCTATGTATTTTTTTCTAAAAACTCTAACCATCGCTTTGCCATCCCACTCAATTGATTAGTATCTTTGCTATCCGACTGTGCATAAGCAGCATGTGTAATGTGCTCGTAAAAAATATTCCACTCATTAATAAGTTCTGCATTATTATTTTTTGTGTGATTACTATGCTGCAACAATTCCACAAAAATAGAATAGAGCTTTTTATCATCATTATTTTTTATGCACTGCTTTATTTGTTTGCGAGCTTGTTTAAATGCACGTCTACGTGATAATCGCGCTGAATTACTCGTAAAAACCACAACTCGTTCCCACACAAATGGATAGAGAACATACAAACATGGCAACAAAAGTAATAATTCAAATAACCACCATGGCAGTGGCGAACGCTCAGCAACAGGATACCACGGACCGTTTTTATTGATATCTTTCAACTCATTATCTTCATGCGTTTTTGGTGCTACGCTTGGCGTATGCATTGCTGTATCTTTTTTTATAGTTGTAGCAGCACCGGGCATAATTGATATCGTAAGTGGTGATGTAGCAAGTGTTACATATGAATTTCTTTCAACATCAAAATACGTAAATAATTGTTCGGGTATTTCATAATTCCCAGATTTCAATGCCTGCACAATAAATTCAAATCTTTTTTTGGGTAATTCATCAGCATGTCGCGGTGCAATGATCGTATTATTGGAATCATAATATTTCAAAGAATCAGGCATCTGTAATTTTGGCATAGTGATTGCGGGCAAATTACCAGTCCCTTCAATTTCAATCGTCAATACCATTCCTTCACCTTCTTTTGCAATGCCAGGTTGTATGTCAGCAGAAATACGCTCAAATGAACCAACGGCACTCACATGACCAGCAAAATAAGGTAATGGTGATACTTTTACCGTTACTGCATTGGAATAAACTCGTTTACGATCAACGCGATTGCCCATAAGTATAAAAAACCCACTCAACATACCATTATTGTTACCCTTTATTGGTATATCGTAATCAGCATTATAAGCAGGAATAATAAACTCACCTGGTTGCGTTGGATACATATCCCATCTCCATTGTGCATAGCGATACTGCATACCATCAATTTCTGCTATTCCTGTTTCTAATTTACCGGCTTCTTTGATGTCAAAGCCTGATAACTCAGGAATACTCACTGTTTGCAGTGAAATTGATGGATCTTGATAATAAAACCGCAATGTACAACCCATTTTTTGTCCAACAAAAGGAATTTCTGTATCAACCATTAATCGTAAAAACGCTTTTGCAGGTGTGCTTGCATTACCTTTATTTTTTTGTGCAACAATACCAAGGTCTTTGACTACAGCAACTTGTAGTTGATTAGAAACAAGTTCTTGCTGTTGATGATGTATAATTGCTGGCCCAATAGTATGTACACCAGGTTTATCGATTCTTACATTATAGGAATAACGTGCAGTGGATTTTCCATTGATACTGCTCATATACGTACCTGCAAGCCGACAAACACTTCCATCAAGTCCTTTAATGATAGGGGCTTGCACTGATCCATATACATCGTCTATAACAACTTCTAAGGTAAAAGGTTGTCCGATAACCACTTGGTTTTGAACGCCATTTTCAGTACGAATTTCCATGGTTATTCGTGCATTCAAGCATATCGCAAAAAAACTTAAAAAAAATATCAGAACTTTACCAACAATTTTGACCATTTTCTCCACCATGTTGACGAATTCTTGCTTCCATTAATTTTTTATTTACCGCTTTATCATGTAATTCTTGATCATTCAAAATACCTTGCAACCATGGATCTAACTTCGCTAAAGCTTCCGACTTGGACGAGGCTTGGTCAGACACATCGTCGGACACGTCTGCGGACTTGTCATCGAACTGTCCATCTTGCTCTTGTTTGTCTTCAGGTGGTATACTATTTGATGACTTAGTTTTGTTTTGTTCTTGAGGAGCTTTTTCATGTTGCTTACCTTGCTGTATCTCTCGTTCATTTTGTGTGCGCTCAGATTGTTTATCAAGCTCTTGTTCACCATTCCGCTTCTTATCATTGGTGGAATCTTGCTGATCCTTATCTGTATCCCCTTGCTCTGCTCCCTGTTCACGTTTGCTATCTTGATCGGAGCCTTCTCCTTGTTTACCCTTGGACTTTTGATCTGATTTTTGATCTGATCCATCTTGTGACGAATCATTATTTTGTTGTTCATCACTTTCTTTGTTTTGATCATCTTCTTGATCATTATCATCTTTTTGCTGATCATTCTTATCATCAGATTGATTATTTTGGTCTTGCTTATCTTTATCCTGCTGATCTTTATCATCTTTCTGGTCTTGTTTATCTTGTTGGTCATCATTTTTTTGTTGCTCTTGCTGATTAAGCATTTGTGCAACCTGATCTCGATTATGGCGAGCATATTCATTATCAGGATCTAACACAAGAGCCGCATCATAATGCTCTAATGCTTTTTTTAGATCTTTATTATCAACATATGCATTACCCGCATTATAATGTGCACGGAAACATAAATCTTTATTCTGATCCGCTGCACATTGCGCAGATCGATTAAAATATGCCGCTGCTTGACTATGATTCTGTAATTGAGAAGCTAAAACTCCAGCATCATATAAAACATCTGCATCATCGGGTGAATTTACCACGATACTACGCATTTGTTGATCGGCTGTTTTTATATCTCCATTTTGTGCGTTATAGATAACGGAATCATATGAAAAAGGATGAGTGATGAAAAAAGAAAAAAAACACGTAAGAATAAAATATATATTAAACTTCATAATAACCACTCAAGAGCAAAACAAATAAAACTCACCAACAAGAAATAATGATACTGATCTTCATAACGAGAAAGTTTTTGCTCAGCAAATTGTTCTTTTTCAAATGATTGCACGGCATTCACAAAAGTAGCAATGTCATCATCATTATCAGCAGTACGAATATACTTGCCTCCCGCATCTTGAGATAATGCACTCAAAATATCTTCATTCAAACGGGATATCACCACAGCTCCTTTTGCATCCTTTTGATGACCAATAATATTTCCGCAATGGTCAAACAATGGCACAGGTGCTCCTTCAGGTGTTCCTACGCCCATAGTGAAGATAGAAAGATGCGATTCCAGAGCTTGTTGTTTAATATCATTTAAATTGTGTGAAAAATCTTCCCCATCAGTAAACAGTACTAACAATTTACTTTTTCTCTCTGCAACAGAAGAAAATGATGTCAATGCCTGCTGTATTGCTTGATCAAGCGCTGTGGTTCCTGAAGAAATTAATTCCGCATCAACAGCATCAAGATATAAGAAAAACGCTCCATAATCAGTTGTTAGCGGACATTGCACAAACGCCGTTCCAGAAAAAAGAATAAGGCCAACTCGTTCACATGATAGTTTTTTGATTAACCGTTTAATTTTCTCTTTTGCGCATTGAAGTCGATTCGGCACACAATCAGTAGCAAGCATACTCCGAGAAATATCAAGAGCAATATATAAATCGCGACCTTTTTGCATAATAGTTTCTTCTGATTTATTCCACTGTGGACGCAAAGCTGCTATACACAAAAACAAAAAACCGATACAGAAAAGCATGCTTTTTACTATTTGTTTCTTTGCTGAATGATTACGTAAAAATTCGAAATGCGTTCCCACCAAAAGCTCTTGTGCCTTACGTTGCTTGCGATAACGTAGACTGAGAAGCGCTGCCACAACTGCAAACAGAAGGAAAACCCAGATATTTTGAGAAGACGCAAAATGAATTGTATTCATAATCCAAACCACACATATGTTGAAAGAAATAATTCACCAAAGAGTAACACCATCACCGCAGCCACAAATGGTATCAGTAAATCATAATACAAACTAAACATGGGCACTTCATGTTCTGTTTTTTCTAATGCATCAATTTTATCATAGATACGACGCATGTCTCCTGCATTACGTGCTAAGAAATAATAGCCACCAGTTTCAGTAGCAATTTTTGTCAGCAACTCTTTATTTACTTTTGGCTTTGCAACAACTCCATACATTGGATGCATAAATACTTGTTCTTGCTCATTACCAATTCCTACGGTATATATTTTTATACCTAATTTTTTAGCAACATCAATACCAACTGAAGGATCCATATCACCTTCACTCGGTTCACCATCCGTTAATACAATCATAACTTTACTTTTTGCTTGAGAATGCTTTAAGCGATTTGCTGCCGTTACAATACCCGTG
>JACZCT010004743.1_pt1 | contig 15022 bp, 13 predicted proteins | sample 8641871 | NCBI WGS metagenome assembly JACZCT01 (sample SAMN15324604, study PRJNA640507) | soil metagenome | isolation source: monocropping sugarcane control | place: China: Luxin town, Laibin City, Guangxi Province | collected 2019-07-25 | depth 10cm m | reverse complement strand
TGAGATCGCTCGAGAAGCGGGATGCTCCATTCCCTCTGTTCAAGAGGCGAGGGAGCGTTTTGGTCTTGAGATCCCTACGTTGTCCGAGGCCAAGGCGGGCCGACCAGCGCCCCACAAGCGCAAGGAGGAGGGGGAGAAGATCAGTCGAGCGACGTCCCATCGACGTGCCAATGAGGTGTGTAAGCCTGGTCCCTGCGTGGTCTGTGGAGGTCCTGGAGAACACGTCAATCACATCGACTACGATTGGCAAAACAACACTCCTGAGAACTTGGAGCGGCTCTGCTCCCCCTGCCATGTCCTACAACATTCAGTAGAGCTGACCGTGATGATCGACTGTCTGGCTCAACTCGGGAAACCTTACAGGGAAATATGGGCTCAAGCGCGGGAACGTATCGTCAACGGAGACATGAACCAGCGCCTGGGAAGAGTGCCAGGAAGATTGACCTTTGAAGGACGTTCTCAAACCATCGCTGCTTGGGCGAGTGAGAGAGCGATTCCTGAAGGAACCCTTCGTCGACGTTTGGTTGCAGGCTGGTCCGTTGAAGAAGCCTTGACTACCCCCATCCAAAAGGTGGAGCCGATCTTGTTCCAAGGGATCCTGGCTACGGTCGCAGATCACGCTCGTCGAGTAGGGATCCCCGTGGGTAACGTGTACTCCCGGATTGCTAATGGCTGGACAGCCGAACGCGCCCTCTCTGTCCCCATCCGGCTCGAGTAATCCCAGTACACCCTCAGGGTAGCCGTTCTTTTTATCACAGCGCTCCAAGTGGAGAGCTGTGGCTGATAACACGACCCTAAATCCAGGTAAGCGCCGATGATGTCGTCGCCGTTACTGAGCAGTGGGCCTTCGAGGCACGTTACGAGAGGGCCTCGAACGACGTTCTCACGACCTTTGATGACGTCATCGTCCGGTTGTTGAACGATACCCCACAACCTAGCATCATCGTTCTAGGGCCGGTTCATCGACGCACATTCCAGGGCATCGGGACCAGCTCTGCGTGGGCGTATCCAAAAATACGGCTGGGAGTAGCACCTTCGCGTTTAAGCCCTTTTTAGGTTGCCTAGGTAGGTGCAACCATGCCCGATCTGAGTACGAGTGCTCGTAACGCCGCGGCGGCTGCTGTTGTGGCGTTGATCGATGGGGGATCCGGTCCAGGAGACATCGTCATACGTGCGAGCACGACGGTGCTTGTGACGTTCCCATTCGACGACCCTTCGTTCGGTTCGCCGTCCGGTGGCAGCGTGTCCGCTTTGGGTTTCCCAAAATTTGCGAATGCGGTAGCTGCCGGGGTAGCTGACAACTACCTGATCCGCGATAGCAACGGGACCACCATCTTGTCGGGGTCTGTTGGAGAATCCGCGGCCGACCTGATTTTGGACAACACCGACATCGCGAACGGGCAAGAGGTCCGGATCTCGGCGATCATCTACACGCAACCGGTAGGAGTCTAAGATGGCCGAGAAATTCGCTAACGATGCCTACTCTCCGTTGGCGGCCGATATCAACGGGGTGCAGACAACGCTCACGGTCACGTCCGCGACCAAGTTTCCGACCTCGGGCAACTTTCGTCTTCGAATCGAAGATGAGTACCTGCTTTGCACCGGCGTAAGCGGCACGACCTTTACGGTGACTCGAGGCATCGAAGGTTCGGCGGCGACCTCGCATGTGACGGGCAAGCGTGTCACGCAGGTGGTCACTTCGGGGGCGCCCGCACAATTTGCCGCCGACGCCGTGTCCTTGATTGCCCCCAAGAGAGGGACGGATCTCACGAACTCGAACCAGTCGATCACGGTAAGCGTCTCGTCTGGGAACACTTTCGTTATGCCCGCGGGGGTGCAGACCGCCGATCGCACCATCACTTTGAACCAGCCCACCGACGCTTCCAAACCGTGGGTTGTCCTTTTGGTCAATCAGGGTACGACCTTCAACTTGGTGGTTGCAAACGGCGGAACTTTGGCTGACACCATGACGTCGATTGGTCCTGGGTGTGCGGGATCCTATGTCTGGGATGCTTCTACGGCCGCAGAAGGCGGCTTTGACTGGAATCCTGGGGGTTATTGGGTGCTGCCTTGATCGGAACGATTCACGGCAAGTCTCGGCGTTTTCTGGCTCGTAGGGTTCCCAACTGTGTATGGTGGATGGATGCCACACGAGGCATCACCCAGACGAACAGCGCAACGCTGACGAGCACCCTTACGTCATGGACCGCGAGCCAGGCGACGGTCACCAACAACGGGGACGGTACTTACAGGATTGCGGTCACGAATACGGTGCCCCAAGTTACGGGCACTCCGACCCGCGTTCGCATAGAGACAGCCGACCAGCCTCCGATCATCTACAAGTTCAAGTTCAAGTCCACCGCCAGCGTTGTTTGGGTCTTGGTCGAGACGGCGAACACGGGAGCCGCCGCTAGCCGCGTCTGGTTCGACATTTCGACGGCCACTCTTGGAACGGTGGGCTCAGCGCAATCGGACGTCTCGATCTCCGCTCCGGATGGGAACGGTCTCATGACGTGCTCGATCACGGTGAACGCGCAGGCCACGGCGGCTCGCCTACGCTTTCGTCCTGTTACGGCCAACGGAGGTACGACAGCCCCTGCCAACGGCTCGACCTTCGATGTGCAGTTCAACAGCATCGAACAGTTCCTCATCACGGGCGCCAAGAATCGGGTATCCAACAACACGTGGAACACTTCTGGGGGTGCCCTGACGTTGGACAATCGTCCGTGGATACGTCGGCTGACCCGGTTGGCTATCAAGTTCGACGGGAACCAGCTCCTCTACTCGACGACCGATACCAACGTCACCGCGGCGATGCAAGCGAACGACGGCCCTTTCACGGCGTTCCTAGGGCATCGGGCCTTTGACGGCACCAACCAAGCGATCTTGAGTGGGACCAACTCAGGGGACGCGGGGTATGCGTGGACCTGTTTTCATAACACGATTTCCGCCGCTGTCCGGGCGGCTATGTTCATTCGAGATACTGCTGGGGTTACGGCCGAAGTAGATGGCCCTACCCATGCGGTCGGGACCACGCGCATCCTCGAATGGGTCGGCCCAGGGACTACCGTTTCGATCCGAGTCAACGGCGGTACGGCAGTCAGCGGTGCTTGGAACGTAGGCACACGCTCCTTCAATCGAGCCGTCTTGGGGTCGCTCTACCGAATCGACACCGTGGGCACACCATCGACGGCCGCGGTGTTTGGCGGGTCGCTGTACTCTCGGGCACTCTCGACGGCCGAGTGCTCCTATCTTCGACGCCCTTTGGGTAGAAAGCTCTCGGTAGCAGTCACCCCATGAATTCTGAGCCGGGCTATGGTCTTCCATGGAGGTTGGGAGCATCCCTTCCGGCGGACCTGATTGCGCCCGCTGGGACCCTGTCGGCAACAGGGGAGCCTATCGTCGAAGGAGACCTCAACGCGACCGCGGCTGAGGGAACGCTTTCCGCTACTGGTACGGTTCGGGTGGTTGGGTCGATGAACGCCCAATTCCCGGCGGCGACGCTTCAGATCGTTGTCCCCAAGTACTACCCGAGCCGTCAACCGGCAACGCCTGGTGCAGGGCTTCCATGGCTTCTAGGGTTCGTCTCGGGCGGCGACCTGATCGCTCCGGCGGCCACGCTCGCTGGTGACGGCGAGATCGTTTCCTACCTTCATGTCGAGGTTTCGGACAGTGCCTCGGTCAGCGACCAAATCCTGGTCGAGAAGGTGTTCCCTGCTGACGCCGTCACCCTAACCGATACGGTCCAAGCCGGCCTTTCGCGGAGTGTTGAGGCTAGCGACACCTGCACGCTGACGGACCTTGCAACGACGAACGTTTCTTACAACGTAAATGGGGGAGATTCCGTTGCTGTCACGGACGACCTTATCGTAACGGGAGCTCTCACATACAGCGTCTTCGTCAACGACACAGTAAGCCTTACCGATCAGGCTCTCCATGCGGGAGCCTTCAGCATCGACTTGGTCGACAGTGTGGGCCTGACCGACCAAGCTAGCTACGCAGGATCCTATGGAGTGGTCGTTGCTGACGCCATTAGTTCGGCCGATTCTGTTTTGGTCGAGGGAGCCTTCAGTCTCAGCGTAGCGATCAACGAGACGTTGATCCTGACTGATGAGGTCGACAGAGGAGCGACTTACGGAATACATCTCGACGAAGCTCCGTTGGGTGTTGGGGACGCTCTCTTCCAGGGCTTAGCTTTTGATCGCAACCTCAGCGACGTCTTGGAGATCGAAGATAGCGATCTCTTAGTCGAAACAGCAATCTTCTTTGACGTCGTTAGTCTTTCCGACGGGGTCCTTCGAGACGCGCTCTACACTAGAAGTGCTTCAGAAGATTTGGGCGTCGGGGATACGATTACCCTCGAAGCTTCGTTTGAGCGCCTCCCTGCGGAAGAGCTCAGCATCGAGGACGTGGCTATCAAGGCTCTAGCCTACGGCCGTGTCCTCAGCGATACCGCGGTTACTCCGGATGGCTGCACACCTGATACGAGCTATCGGCGGTTCGTAGACGACGTCGTTGCAGTATCTGAAGAGACCGTGGTCTCTCTAGACATGCTGGTCCTTCTTGAGATGCCTCTCGATCTCACGGAAGCTGTGGAACGGTCCACACACAGCCATAGGATCTTGGGGGACACCGTAGGGTTTGATGATGCTACGACCTGCGCAATCACATACCAGAAGACCGTTGTAGATGTTGTAGGGGCTATCGCCGACAGTCTGCATGTTGACCTAGAGAAGAGCCGGAAGGCGGAAGACGTGATTTCGGTGGTCGAATTCGCGCGCACAGAAGAGACCTACGCTCGGGCATCTCAAGACTTTTGTGTCGTCGCTGATTGGACCGTCGGGGAGATCCTCAAATTCAAGGTGCCTCCCGGCTTGGGTCAGCGTAGGGTGCTTGACCTTCAGTCCTTGGGGCGAGATGGCTTGTATCTCCGCTTTGAGAGCTCTCTCGTACCGGCCTTCATTTTCTACACCCTGTACCAGATGGACCGTGGAGCTCCGGTTGCTGTTGGAGGGCGACGACGCCCTGCTGTGGGGCCTTATGGTGAGTACTACGTGACCAACGCTGACGGGGAGATCAATCAGCCCGGAAAGTGGCTCGTTCGGTGGGAAGTGTGGGAGACTTTAACGTCCTCCGCTAAGATTGCTGAGCAGTTCTTCGAGGTCCTCCCAACACCAGTGCCCGCGATCCTCACCAGCCAGGCCGTCAAGTATGGGTGGGCCTAGGCGGTTTTCATTTAGTCCCCCGACCTTCACAGGAGCGACCACGTGTCAGTAGCCTTTTTCCGTGGGCAGCAGCTTGGGGCTTCGGACCTCAACATTTGCCTCGAGAACTCTGCGGGCAATCCCATCAACGCAGCGGAGATCACGTACGCGCTCTATGATGTCACGACAGGGCAGGAGGTCCTTCTGGGTGTACCCCGTCGAGAACCGGCACTGGACTCTGTGGGGCATTATTACGCGAGCGTCATCATCCCGCTCGATGCCAACATCGGGTGCTATCGCATTCGCTGGACGATGCGAGAGACCATCGGTGGGCCCGTAAACCAAGCGGTTCAAGAGTTCAACGTCATCGACAAGGCCACGGATTCCTCGTGCTTATTGGCTTGTGCTACGCCGTGTGAGTCGGATCTCATTCGGCGTCTCCGGATTCTCTTGCGGGACAACAATCCGGACCGGAACTATCACTTCCGTCCGCCTGCCCATGAGGAGACGGTCCGGCAGTTCAATCGGGTCTTCGGCTACATTTGGGAGGACTACGAGCTCCAGGAATTCCTCCAACGGGGCCTGGACATGGTAGCCGCCGCGCCTCCCAGGACGCCGATCCCATCCTGTGACGTGCTGGTGCGAAACTACCCAGAATGGCGGACGCTCGTCCTGAACGGGGGGATGATGTACGCGCTCTTCGCTTTGATGGTGAACTGGATCGCCGACGAGTTCGACTACTCGATCGGCGGGGTCAGCCTTTCCATCGAGAAGTCGAGCAAGTACGAATCGGCTTACAACGCCATCAAAGATCAGTTCGACACCCAGCTCGAACGGGCGAAGCAGACGGTCAAAATCGTCAAGGGCTTGCAGCAGCCGCGCTTCGGGATCGGGATTCGGAGCTCTTTCGGACCTTACGTTGGGGCCGGAGTTCTAAGTCCTCAAAAATTCGTCGGTTTTTAGAGCTCCAAAAATCGGCATTTGGGGGCCTGGCGATCACCGATCCCGGTGTACGAGCAGGTATCCCTTACAAGACTCTGCTCTGTGCCTGCGGCCTGACCGCGATCTCAAGTGTTGCTCTCCGCGAACACCGGCGAACTTGTGCCAAATGGCAGGCTCAGCTCGGGCGTTGCTCGGTCTGCAAGCGTGGGAACTATCGTCACAAGAAGGGCTGCACGAATACCGGGGAGGACGAACAGCGCCTCAGGCTCGTCCAGAAGCACGGTATAGACCCCAAGGAATTCGAACGCTTCCTGAAGGTGATGGCCAAGCGTTACCGCGGTTTGAACCGCGTCCGGTTGGACTAGCGCTTCTTTCTATCATCTCGCTCTTCTGAGCCCCTTTGGGGGCAGATGAAATGGAGAGCCAGATGAGCAACCAGGACGAGAAGCAAGCCCTCACCCCGAACGACCCTGTAGATACCGAAACGCTCGAACAGTTTCGACGACTACAGGAGGCCCGGCAAAGGTTCGCGGACAATCTCCTCTCTCTCGAGCAGGAGAAGATCCAGCTTCTCGCGGCGGTCAAGAAGATCGACGATCAGAGGAATCGTCTCTTCGAGACGTGCAGCATCGAGCGAGGGATCCCTCCTCAAACGAGGATTGAGATCGACGCTCGTAGCGGGAAGATCACCATCCTGGACGAAGAAGAGCCACCGGAACCAGTTCGCGTTTCGGTCCCAGCAAGCTGAGGTTCTATGCCCTACGCCTCCAATCGCGATCGAGACCCTTCGCTCTTGGAGCTCGAGAAGACTCCGTGGCCAGCTCCTCCGCTCAATCTGTTCTTGACGAGCGGTTACATGCCAGGGGTCTACGATCTCGTGTGGACGGACCCTGTGGAATTGGTCTTGAACGGGCGCTTTCAGATTCATGGCGTCAACATCTACCGGAGCTTCGACAGCGAGTTCGGACCGTACGATCGTGTGAATGAGTACCCCGTCGGCGCGAAGTTCTGGAGGGACCAGACGGACAACGTGTTCGTTTTGGACGAGGAGGTCTCTGACGACCGTTGGGTCATGCGAGGCATCAACTCGGCTTCCGAGATGCAGGCGCCTCGCTATGTTTTTCGGACCGACCACTATCCAATCGTCAAGGAAGGCTCGCAGGCTCTACCCACGACCAGCGTGGCAGACGTCGAGGTCCGTATCGATGGGGAACTCGCAAGGGTAGCCAGCGTCTTCGGAGAGGCCGGAGAGATTGAGATCGATCCCAATCCGTATCCGGATGTGGCGCACCAAACAAAGCTGCCGGGTACGGTTCCCGCCCCGGGGACTCGGGTTACGGTCTCGTACCGCTACAACCGGTCGTATATCCGCACGGACCTAGCCCAACGAGTTTTCTATCGAGTGACGACGGTGGGCACCCTACTCTCGTCCGATTGTGGGACCCCGGATCCGACGGCGTTGATCGAGACCCCCCTCGATCAGGCGGCCTTCACGTCGAGCATGGAGATCGAGAAGGTAGATTGGATCTGGAAAGAAGGTGTGCGGCGCAACCGTTGGATCCTTGATCAGGGTGGCGAGCGTGTGAAGGTCTTCGTCAAGAAGAACACCGGCGTCGTGTGTCGTTGCTCGTTCCAGGCGACCTATCAGCAGCCGATCAGCGATTGCCTGAACTGTTACGGCACGGGATTCTTGGGCGGTTACGAAGGGCCCTACGACATCGTCATTGCTCCAGATGACGCCGAACGGAAGATCTCTCAGCGGGATACAGGGCGTACGGTCGAGCACATGTACGAGGTGTGGACCGGTCCAAGTCCTCTTCTGTCGCAGCGAGACTTCATCGTGAAGATCAATGGGGATCGGTACAGCATCGGTCCTGTGCGGATGCCGACGAACCGCGGCATGGTGCTGCAACAGCATTTCAACATCGGGCACCTGGACGAGAAAGACATCCGATACCGGGTGCCGATCGACAATCCCCGCCGCTTCCAGGCGAACAGCGTGCAGCCTCACGTACCTCCTCTGAATTCGCCTGCTCAAGTCACATCCAAACCGGACATCCCGGACGAACGTGAGCTCCGCGGGCGGACCATTGCTTGGGAGAACATCGTCTACTGATGCTTGTCCCCAAGTTTCGCATCAATCTGAGGCCCTTGGTTCCTCTTGGCGCGGTTGATATCGACGCGAAGAAGGTCTTGAAGTCGGCGCAACGGGAGATCCTCAAGGCTCTTCGGACGGAGATCCAAGGAGAGGCTTTCTCTCCGCGAGCCAAACGGGCGTTGAAAGCGGGTGTTGGGACCAAGATGGGTCCCAACAGCATCACCATCGTCGCCAAGCATCCTGCGTTCTTCCCGTTGGTGGAGGGCCAAAAGCGTGAGCAGATGACGTGGCTCACGAAGGCTACGAGGCCCATTCCGATCGAGCTCGACAACGGCGAGGTCATCTTCCGGAATGCGACTCCACGTTCGATGGCTCGAGGAAGTTGGTACCATCCGGGGCGACGAGGGACGACCGTAATCGAGAAAGCTCGAAAAGCGGCGAGGAAAGTTTTGAAGGGCCGCTTGAACAAGGAGCTTCAACGACAGCTCCGAGTGGCGATGAGGGCTGGATGAGCAACGACGGCGGTATCACAGTCAGTAAGACGACTACAGGGACTCATTACATCGAGGACATCCAGGTTCTCGTCCCTCACAAGGAGCCTACCTATATCCCTGGGCATAAGGCGGTTTCGTCTGCGGACCTCCATCGAGCACTTGGTACGAAGGTCCTCATCCAGCTCATGAACACGCTGCCTCTTCAGGTGAAACCGTCTCCTGAACAAGGAAGAGTTGCAACCTTGGAACAAGAGAACAGACTTCTTCGGGAGGCTTTGGCCAAGTCTACGTCGAGCACCGAAGCCTTGGAGAAACAGGTGGCGAACCTCGTAGGTGCGGTCGAGAAGCTCGCATCGGCGCCTCAGGTTGTGCAGGTTGTGGGTCAAGCTGGTGCTGTTGTGGCCCCGGTGAGTGAAGCCGTTGGGGGCGACGCGCCCATGTTCATCCCTGATGACATCGTGCCGAGGGACGGAGTGGACATCCAGGTCCGGGTTCAGGAGGAAGTCTCTGAGGGAACCTCCATTTCCGAAGCCGCTAGCCGCCTTCGGCAGCTTCGAAAGGGTCAGACAGGCTGATCTTTTGATGTTTCCAGAGGTTTGATGGCCGATCGTGAAGAGGTCCAACGGGTAGTCTGGCACACCCCAACGGAGTACGACCCCCTGAAACACGGGCCGCCGTACCTTCCTGGGGTCGCCTACGAACCTGTAAAACTCAGCTCCAATCAAAAGGCTGAGGTTCGCAAGCTCGTGAAGCAGGCTAGTCGCCCGTTCGTGAGTGAGAACGCGGGGTCTCCTCTGGTCGCGCTCTTGGGAGTCCTCCAAGCGGTGGCGCTTCTTCATCAGACGCACCACTGGAGCACTCGAGGGCCGGCCTACTATGCGGACCATCTGCTCTTCGAACGCCTCTACAACGAATCACTCGAGTTCATCGATCAGGTTGCGGAGAGAGCGGTAGGGCAGGGCATGCCTGGGATCTCGGCGACCACACAAGCTTCGAGGATGCTGGCCTGCCTCGAAGCATTGGGACCCGCGAATGGAGCCCAGGGCATGGTGGAGGTTAGCCTCGCCGCAGAGCTATTTTGCTTGAGCTCGGTGAAGGCTGTGTTGGACGGCTCGGAGGTCAGCCCGGGCACGTCAAATCTACTCGAAGGAGTGGCGGACAAGCACGAAAGCTTCGTCTACCTGCTCCAACAAAGATCTCAGGGCGGCGTTGGGTACACCTACGATCGTCGTTGAGCCAGATCCAAATACAGAGGAGATCAGAATGGCCAGATCAGAGAAGCGCAAGCTAGAAGAGTTCGACCTAGGCGTAGGTCTCGACATCGGGACCATGAATATCGTGATGGCCCGCCAAGTCAAAGGCGGGAAGGTCGTCACGGAACGTGTTCGGGATGCCTTTTTGGACCTCGAGATGGACGCCAAGCGTTCTCTCAAAATGTCCAAGGTGGACTTCATCGAGCAGGATGACACTCTGATCGTGATCGGCGACTCAGCCCTCACGATGGCCAATCTGTTCAAGCGAGAGGCACGCCGGCCTCTGAGCAAAGGCGTGATCTCGGCGGGTGAGATGGACGCGCAGGCCATTCTCGGCATCCTGGTGCATCACGTTCTCGACGAACCGATCGAACCTGGGGAGCACTGCTTCTACAGCGTTCCCGCAGCTCCGATCGACGACCCTGCCCAGGACGTGATTTTCCACACGGAGGTCTTCCGGAAGATCATCCGTGACAAGGGCTACACGGCGCATCCGATGAACGAGGCGATGGCCATCATCTACAGCAATTGCCTGGAAGAGAACTTCTCAGGCCTCGCTGTGAGCTTCGGCGCTGGTATGGCCAACATCGCGCTCTCGTATCAGGCGAACAAGGGTATGGAGTTCTCCTTGGCTCGAGGGGGTGACTGGATCGACGGTCAATCGGCTCGTGCCATCGGCAAGACTGCGAGCCAGATGTGCGCCATCAAAGAGAAGGGTGTGAACCTCAGCTCTCCCTCTGGCCGTGAAGAGCAGGCGATCGTCCTCTATGTGCGTTCGCTCATCAACTACGCCCTCCAGAACATCGCGGCACAGTTCAAGAAGGTGCAAAATGATGTCTCTCTTCCTGAGGCCATCCCCTTCGTGGTCTCTGGTGGTACTTCGAAGGCGGCGGGGTTCTTGGACCTGTTCAAGGAAGAGTTTGATCTGGTTCGGAAGAAGTTCCCGATCCAGATCACAGAGATTCGTCACGCGAAGGACCCGCTGACGGCCGTGGCGGAAGGTATGCTCGTCCTTGCGCATGAAGAGCATGCGGGGGCCTGAGTTTGTACTACTACTTGGTGCAGGCTCTGAAGCGACGGTTGGTCCTTGAACTGAAGGACAGCTTCTCGTCGCATCCGGTCTATCGGAAGATCACACCGTTCATTCAGAATCGGTATTCGTTCAACGAGCGCCCGCAGTTTGGGATTGTGGTCAAGGGGTCGAGCGCGAACAAGGTCGCTCTGTCATCCGACAACTTCCTTGGCACCATTCAGAGCCACGTGATGCTTGCGTACGTCGGGCAGGCTGTGTTCCCTCTTGAATGGGTCCGCGAGGACATGAAGAGCGTCAACGCGAATGGGGGGATGCTCACGGCCCCTGGCGTTTACTACATCGAGATCCTGAAGGCTCCGACGGAGACGGGGGATGAGGGGTACTTCGCCGTCGACCCTTTGCTCACGGTTGTGGACGAGCCGGTTCTCATCTTCCAGACAGGGGTAGAACGGGAAGCTCAACTTCAACAAATCCCGCTAGAGAAAACGGTCCGGCTCTACGAGAATCGTAACTACTTGCTCCGGGAGGGCACGGACTACCGTGTGGACTACCAAACCGGGGCCGTCGAGCTACTCACGAGCTTCGGCAAGGGATCCACGCTTACGGCCGACTATCGTTACGCGGGCACTTCGATAGGCCCCGTTGGTTTCTTTTGGAACACGGCCGACTACACCACACTGCCCGGAGTTGTCTTGGCATTCGGCAAGCGAGCTGAGACGGGACAGAAGGTGGCCGTGGTGGTCTACCAAGATCGGGTAGACGCTGCTCAAGCGTTCGGAGGCAAGTTCGAAGTGTCCTTCGACCTCGATGTGATCGCACGTGATCCTATTCAGATGGAAGAGATCGCGGACCTCACGATTATGTACATGTGGGCTCAGAAGAAGGCCCGCCTTGAGTTCGAGGGCATCGAGATCGTAGACATCTCGATGGGCGGCGAGGCAGAAGAGATCGCTGACGAGACTGGGGAGAACTTCTTTTACCAGGCCTCTCTGTCGATTCAGCTCCGGGCTGATTGGGAGGTGCATGCACCTCTCCCCCCCACGATCAGCAAGGTCACGCCAACTACGCGGCAGGGAGACACAGACCCGCGGGCGCCTTCGGGGATCCAAGCCGTCTCGAGTGAGATCTTTTTCAACACCCGTTACGTTCTTGAGGGTCGCAACGACTCCTACGAAAGGATCGGCTGATGCCGAGGTACACTTTTGAATGCGCGTGCGGGCTACAGTTCACGCGGACCCTCAATATGGGGGAGCACAGAACAAATGAGTGCCCCAACTGTAAGGGGGACGCCCCGCGACTTTTTGAAAGTTTTGGTTTCAACTTCGCTCAGGGAAGCGGGGCACCGGGCAATTCCGGGGTCACCAGGCACGACTACCCAACGGCGGACCAGGCGGTAGGGGCGAGCGCTGACAAGCGGTGGGAGGAGTACCGCGCGCGGGAGAAGGTCAAGGAAGAGGTCCGACGGCAGGGAGGAGATCGCGCCTTGGTTCGAGAAAACGGGGCGGATTACATCGAGTATCGGGCGGGTGGCCAGGGAACGATTGAGACGCGGAAGAGAGTCAGCCAGGAGCTTTCGAGGGTCTTGAGGAGACCGCCCACGTGAGTCCGCTTTTCCTCTTGTGAAGCGTATTGAGGCAGAACCAGACCCAGACCCCAGAAATAGATGAAGAACCCCCTAGATGAGATGAGCACGTAAACCTTGAGAGGTTCATCATGAGTTTGGGTCCCTTTACGACGTACGTCCCGCCTGGCGTCTACACCCGCACCCTCACCGAAGCCAACGCCGCGAATCTCGTGGCTGGCCTTCGGATCCCCGTCGAAATCGGCGTCGGACAAGAGGAACTAGAGCAGCTCGACCTCGAGCTGGTGCGTGGTTCGAGTGCCAACCTCGACCAGCAGATCGTCAACGAGGACGTGACGACTCGTCTCGTGGTTGACGACACCAATCCGAGCAACCCTGTGTTCGGAGTCCCCAACGGGACGGCCACGAAGTTCCGCGTCCGCAACTTCCCCATCGTGGACGGGCAGGGATTCGGCCGAGTGACCAACAGCGTCCGTGCCGTGAGCGTGACCGTCAACGGTACGCCGGTCGCGGTGGGTTCGGTCGCCGGCCAGAACGGCTACGTGACTCTCCAGATCCCGCCCCAGTCGGGCGATAACGTGCGCTGCACGTATTTCTTCCATCGGTCGGACACGAGCTTCACGGACGATCTCTCGGACCAGGTGACGGACACTCAGGCGGAGCTCGTATCCCCCGGGTTCTCGCCCTTCGTGGTGTCGTCTGGAGTCACGGACAAGTTCATCCTTCGTGTGGACGACACTGAGCACACGCTGACGTTCGCGGCCGGCTCCTACACGGCTTCTGGCCTGAAGAGCGTCATCGACTCGAACCTCATCTCGGGGCTCGTGACGCAGGTCTTCACGGACGGGCAGGGCCAGGCTCACCTCAAGTTCATCGCGGCCAAGAGCCTCACCATCGGCACGGGCAACGCCAACGGGGCCCTCGGGTTTGCGGCGAACACGACGACGGACCGCAACAGGACTTTCCGGGTTTTCCAGCGTCCAATCGTGGACGGCACCGATGGCGGTATCACCACCACGGACCCCACCAAGGTGGTGGTCAAGGTCAACAACGTTCAGGTTGTGGCTTCGGCTGTGGACGGCACCAACGGTCTCGTCACCCTGCCCTACGCACCGGCGGCAGGTTCTACGGTCAGCGTCCAGTACTTTGCCAACACCTGGCAAGACACGTTCGATTACCTGCCGAACACCTTGGTGACGAGCGTCATTCGGTGCGGTTTCGCAGCGGGTCGCAACGACTTCATCCAAGGGCAGGACTTCGTGGTCTCGAACCCGAGCCCCGACGTCAGCATCCTGCACTGGGGTTCGAGCTACGTGGTCGCTTCGACCCTCCGTACCTCGGGAGCCACGCTCTTCAACGAGGTGCAGATCGTTCCCACTCTCGTGGACGACAAGCTGTATTTGGCTTCGGCGGAACGTGTAGTCGATACCACAGTGATCCCGGCGTTGGTTTCGGATCGGCAGTTCCGCCTACCCGAAGTGCCCACGACAGGTAACGGTAGAGACACGCCTCTCGGGACGAATCTCTACAACTCCGTGAGCAACGGGCGAACGGGTCTCGATACGAACCGTCCGGACCTGGTGACGGTCTATACGGGTCGCGACTTGCTCGATGCCCTCGGGCGTCCTGCGGCGGTCGTGACGTCGGTCGATGGTGCGAATCGCCTCGTCACTCTGAAGGATCCGGTACCGCCGGATCATGTGGCATTCTGCTCATTCTACTACAACCGTCTGCGGGATGACACCTACATCCTGACCAACAAGGTGCCAGGTCCTATTGGCACGGGTCAGTTCGAGGTGCTCAGCACTCTCACGGGTCAGAATGTTGCCCAGGTTCGCTTCGGCACGAAGACGAGCTTGCCGGAAACGCTTCAGTGGCCTCGTGGTGTGGAGCAGGTCACTGATGCCTTCCACACGGGCGGCGGCACTCCGGTGGCCGAGACCGTGACGGTGACGTTCAGCCAGAGCACCGCCAAGAACGCGGCGTTCACGAACGCGGGAGCGGCTCCGTACGCCTTCTACACCTCGTTCTCGGATCAGTGGCGGACTACGCTGAACGGCAACGCTCTCGTCACGAACCTGAGCACGGCCACGAAGGGCTTCCTGGTCTCGAGCCGAGTCGCCTTGAACGGCTCGACCACGCTTACGATCCCAGCCTCGCCGGACAACGTCCTCGAGCTGACGATCGACGGCGAGGACGTGACTGTGACCTTGACGCCGGGTGCTCGTACTCCGGCTCAAATCGTCACTGAGATCAACGCTGCCATCGATGCCGAGGCCGCGTTCTCGGGCACGGCTCCGAATGCTTTGGCGAGCTTCGTTCAGGTGGGCGGCACGAGCGGAGATGCGTTCTTCATCGTTCGTTCGTACTCGACGCCGGCCTCTCTGCCAGGTGGTTTCGACCACGCGGCGGTGGT
>JACZCT010109260.1_pt1 | contig 15092 bp, 13 predicted proteins | sample 8641871 | NCBI WGS metagenome assembly JACZCT01 (sample SAMN15324604, study PRJNA640507) | soil metagenome | isolation source: monocropping sugarcane control | place: China: Luxin town, Laibin City, Guangxi Province | collected 2019-07-25 | depth 10cm m | reverse complement strand
CGTCTACCAGCAACTGACCGTCACCGATGGCCTTGCGGCCGTTGCGGTCAGCGGTGTGCCGCGCTTCGTGGTCAACGAGCTCGGCGTGAGTCCGGGGTCCCCCCAGGTGGGGTCCCCCGTCACGTTCACCTGGCAGAGCGCTGATCGCTCCCGCCTGACCATTCAGATCACGAAGCTCAACGGCGCATCGGTGAGGACGCTCGCGGTTCGACAGGGGTTCGAGGCGAGCCAGAACTCCTTCACCTGGGATGGGCGGACCTCCGCGGGGTCGCTCGCTGCCGCTGGCGACTACAAGATCCGCATCGACTGGTACGCAGCGGATGGCCGGGCCACCTTCGTGACGCGGGAGTTCAGTCTCGAGTAGTGCGTCGTCGCCAGACTGCCCCGGCGAACCGACGGAACCCGGATGACCGGGACAGAAGCTCTTCACGGTTGCCGCGTCCTGCGCGTGCACGCAGCCATGACACCATCGCCCGGGAGTACATGCCTCCGCCGAAGATCGCCCGCCAGGCGAACCGGCGGACGGGTCCTGGTGAATAGGTGTGTCGGTAGTAGTCGAAGGTGTTCTCCGCCCACAGCGTCGAGGTGGTCGACGGCGAGGCCCGCACCGAAGCACCGACGGCGTGCTGTGCCCGTGCGCCGGAAAGCACTCGTACCATCAGGCCCGCCTCGCGCGCACGGTGGCAGTATTCGATGTCTTCCCCGTACATGAACCAGCGTTCGGAGAGCGGGCCGAGCCTCTCGACCGCTGCCCGGCTGATGTACAGGCAGCCTCCGGAGGCCCAATCGACATCCTGGTCGGCGTCCGAGTGGTGCCCGAGGTAGAGGTGTCGGCCGCGGAGAGCGCGAACTCTCGGGAAGGCGCGCGCGAGGCCGGAGTAGTGCGTGAAGATCGGCCACAGGGTCGGCTCCCGGCCGGCAGACATCACGGCGACGCCGGGTCCGCTCGTGACGACGGGAGCGACGATGCCGAGGTTCGGGTCGTCGTCGACGGCGGCCCGCAGGCGCTCCAGGTCGGCCGGCGCGATGCGGGCATCCGGATTGAGAAGCAGGATGTCACGTCCCCGGGCGGCAGCCATCCCCCTGTTGACTGCGCGGGCGAATCCCTCGTTCTCCTGCGACAGCACGAGGACATCGATACGCCCCGCTTCTTTCAGATCGTTCAGGATGCGCGGTGTGCCGTCCTGCGAGTCGTTGTCTATCACGACGACCTCGATGGCCGCCGCTCCGGCGAAGGAGTCGATGCAGCCGACGATCTCGTCTGCCGAGTTATAGGTGACGATGACCACCGAGGTCAGGATGTCGCCGTGCTCCTCAGCCATGCTCGAGAAGCTCGCTCACGACGTCGACGGTCTGGCGGTCGTATTCCTCGCGGGAGAAGCGCGCGACGACGCTCGCGCGCCCCGCTTCGGCCAGGCGGGCTGCCAGGGCGGGATCGTCGATGATCCGCTGGCAGCAGGTTGCCAGGGCCTCCCAGTCACCCGCGTCGAAGACGAGGCCCGTCTTCTCGTCGGTCACGATTTCGACGAGGCCCTGCGTGTTGGCGACCACTGTCGGGCGCATGCCGGCCATGCCCTCGGCCGCGACGGTCCCGAATGGCTCGATGAGCGAGGGGACGACGACGATGTCGGCACGGGCGATCGTGGAGGCGACGTCGTCGACGAACCCGATGAACTCGCACCTCTCGTCCAGTCCGAGCGTGGTGACCAGTTCGCGCATCTCGGTCTCGAACCACTCGTACCCGGCGAACACCGACCCGGCGACGATCAGCCTCGCATCGACTCCCCGTGCGACGAGCTCGGCCACGGCACGGATGGCGGTGTCGGGGCCTTTGCGCGGATTGAGTCGGCCGAGGAACAAGACCTTCGGCGTTGGCGATACTCCGGCGAAGGGGGAGACCAGGTAGTCGGACCAGTCCTTCCCGTTGTAGATCACGCGAGCGCGGTCCCGGATGCCCCTGGCGAAGCGAACGGCCTGCGCCAGCGTCGCCTGGCTGTTGCACACGACCCTGCTGGCGAGATTGAGCGGCATGTTCAGGACGAGGTTGACCGGCGCGCTCGCGAGGGCCTCTGCTTCGCGGACATGAACGATCGAGGGTACGCCCAGCCGGCGGGCGGCCCGCAGCCACCACGGTTGGGTGATCGTGTTCACATAGACGACATCCGGGGCATACCTCTTGAGCGATGACGTGGCGGCGCGCATGACGCCGGGAAGACGAAAGAGCAGTGAGAGTGCCTTCACCGGGTTCAGCAGCGACTTGCGGATGACGGGCAGGTCGTCGACGACGACAGTGGCACCCGTCTTCGTGAACTCCTCCGTCAGGGGTCCGACCGCCGGCAGGATGACGGTGACGTCGAATCCGGCGGTTCTCATCGCCTGCACGCTCGCCACCGCCATCCGGTCGCTCCCATAGAGCTCGACACCGGGGTGGCAGAAGACGACTCGCCCCCGCGTCACGGTGCGACCAACGCTGCACGGAGTGCCGAGTCGTAACCAGCGCACACGCGGGACCAGGAGTACTGGGCGGATGCCCGCGCACGCGCCGCCCGCGACATTCGCTCCTGCAGATCCGGATTCGTCATCATGGTGAGGAGATTCTCGCGGATCGCACTGGGGTCTGACTGAACGAACAGTCCCGCATCCCCCAGCACTTCGCGGTTGTAAACCGTATCGCGCGCCACGATCGGTGCGCCACATGCCATGGCCTGCACGAGCGCGGGGTTCGTTCCGCCGACGCTGTGTCCATGAAAGTAGGCTCCGGCGTGCTGCCAGAGGGAGTCGAGTCTCGTATCGTCACTCACGTGGCCGAGCCACGTGACGCGGGATCTGCGGTCGGCGAGCGATTGCACTGCGTCGTCGAGTTCGCCACCGAATCCGGTCGATCCGACGATCACGACGTCCACGTCGTCCGGCAGGCCGTTCACGGCGTCGAGGAACTCGGGGATCGAGTTCTCTGGCACGAAGCGTGCGACGACGAGCACGTAGGCGCGGTGCCGGAGTCCCGGTTCGAGAGGTAGAGCGGTTGCCGGTTCGTCCCCTCCGTAGGGGATGAATGCGCCGTCGGTGCCGAATCGCTCGCGCCAGTAGTCGCCGATCGCCGTCGAGTCGTAGATGAGCGTGTCGGCGTGGCGGGCGGTGAGCCGGGCGCCCGTGCGAAACGCCCACTTCGCCAGACGCCCCCATTTGGCGCGCTCCCACTCGATTCCGTCGACGTTGACGATGATCGGGATGCGTCGCGCCCGCAGGATCGGCAACCAGAATCCGTTGGCGACGTTCATGACGAGGGCGACATCCGGTTTTCGGCGGGCTGCGTGCAGGGCCGCGGTCAGGCCGTAGCTGAGCGTACTCAGCGACTTCGTCTCCAGCCCTCTGGTCGTCACGGATGCGACCCTCGCGTCTCGATGCGGGTCGTCGGCCTGGGTGGCGCCATGGCGTCCATAGACTGTGACGTTCCAGCCCTGGTCGGACAGGTAGGGGGCGACCCGTCGTACGGCCGTCTCGAAACCGCCGTAGTAGCTGGGATAGCCGCGGGTTCCGATGATCGCCACCGAACGGCCCTGCTCCACCGTCACGTCCACGGTGCCGCCTCTCCGAGGTCGTCGAGGTCATAACCGAAGTCACGGATGCGGGAGTCGTACCGACGTCGGATGGCTCGATCGTAGTGGGGGAAGACCACCCTGTCGACGACGCGCTGTCCGGGTATTCTCGGTCCGGTCACACCGCCGGCCCACTCCCGTTTGTAGGATCGCGATCGGTTGGTGTCGAGGTCCGCAACCGCCTTCCTGGGGATCTCGATTCCCAGGAACTCTTCCAGGCGATCGACTTCCGCCTCGGGCGAGGACATGAGGCTCTCGTAGCGCACGACGTGCACCTGTGCGAGGAGCGGTTGATCCTCGCGGAAAAGGTCGTGGGCAGCCAGCCAGTGCTTCACAAGGCTCGGGACGGACCCCCCCAGTTCCTGAATGAGCCGTGGGGCCCACTTGCGTACGGCAAGGGCCTGCGTCAGGGGATGCCGGGTGACGATGACGAATCTCGACTGCGGGAAGGCGCTCTGGAGAAAGCGGGTCTTGGTGAGATTGAGGGGCGTCTTCTCGACGAGAAGTTCTGCATCATCTCTCCAGTAGTCGTGCCAGCCGTTCCACAATCTCTCGGCTGCGTGCGGTGTGGCGTCGGCGTCCTTCTCGGTCAGGTGTGCGCGGGGGTCGAATGCCCATCGGGTGACACCTCCCATTGCCGCCCCGGTCGGGTAGACGTCCTGCAGGAACTGCCCTTCGTCCATCCGGACGCCGGTATTCTCAAGCGCAGACGCTTGCGAGGACGAGCCGATGAGCTGGGCGAGAAATGTCGTCCCGCTTCGGTGGAGGCCACCGACGAAGACGAAGCGATGGTCGCGCCACGGTGAATCGGCACTCACGACTGCTCGAAGCTGGGACTCGATGCCGGTCGATCCGGGCAGACCCCCGAGAGGGTCGCAGAGTTCGCGGCGCCACTAAACTCGTGGTGGTGTCCCCGTCGCGAGGAAGAACCGGGGCCCTTCCGAGAGGCCCGACGACGTGATCGTTTCACATGAACATCGTTTCATCTTTCTGAAGACCCGGAAAACAGCGGGAACGAGTGTCGAGATCGCCCTGTCCCGATTCTGCGGGCCACGCGACATCATCACGCCGATCAGCCCGACCGACGAACAACTCCGGGAGCAACAGGTCGGCAGGGGGCCGCAGAACTATCGGTTGCCTCTGGGCGACTACGGGATGCGCGACTGGGCGCGACTGGTCATCAAGCGGCGGCGGCGTGAGGCATACAACCACATGACGGCGGCGGAGGTGCGGAAATTCGTGGGCAGGGGCACCTGGGCCGGATACCAGAGGTTCGCCGTCGTGCGAAACCCGTGGGACCTCGTCGTCTCCTGGTACTTCTGGAAGTTTCGCGAAGATCGTCCTCCGTTGATGGAGGCGCTGAGGTCGGATCTCATCCGGCCCCTCGTGGCGAACCGGGAGGTCTATTCGATCGATGGGACGGTCGTTGCCGACCATGTCGTTCGATTCGAGAACCTGGAGGAAGAGCTCGAGACGATCCGGCGTCACATCGGCCTGCCCGAACCTCTGCAGTTGCCACGGGCAAAGGGGGGTCTCCGACCAGAGAAGCTGCACTATCGGGATGTGATGGGTGACGCTGAAGCTGCCGAGGTGCGCCGGCTCTTCGCCCCCGAAATCGACTCCTTCGGGTACGAGTATTGATTCGTTCCAGCGGAGGAGACGCGATGGAGGAGGCCGACGAACGTCCCGCCTTCCCCCGGATGGTGTTCGTCGGCGGCCTGCAGCGCAGCGGAACGACCCTGCTGGCGAAGCTCGCAGCGCGACACTCACAGGTAACCGGCCTCGTGGGTACACCGACGTCGGAGGACGAAGGGCAGTTCGTCCAGGATGTCTATCTCGACGACCATGAAATGGGTTCCACGGGCGGACGAATCGATGGGCGTCCCATGCGCTGGGCATACCATCCGGAGGCCCACCTGGTCGAGACGCACGCGAGGGAGAGAACGGGAGCCGCAGACCGCCTGCGAACGAGCTGGGCACCATACCTCGAAGATCCCCGCGCGCCCATCGCCGTGGAGAAATCGCCGAGCAACCTCGGCCGGACCCGCTTCCTGCAGGCCCTGTTCCCCGACGCGAAATTCATCGTGATCACGCGTCACCCCATAGTCCAGGCGTTGGCCGTGCGAAAGTGGGGTACTCGACGGATGCGGGCCGGACTCGATCTCGGACTCATCATCGACCACTGGCTGACCGCCATGGAGCTCTTTCGCGACGATGCCCCGCTGCTCAACAGTTCGCTGGTGATCTCGTACGAGAACCTGGTCGACGATCCTCGTGCGATCATGGCGGCCGTGCAGGAATTCATCGGTGTCGATAGGGAGAACCTGGTGATCGACGATGTCGTCGATCACAGTGCCCGCTATGTGGACTACTGGGATTCGTTGAGCGCTGGTCGCTTCAGCGCGATGCAGACGGGTGCGTTGGGCGCATCGAGCGCGCAAGGGCCGCGGGCGATGGCCATGCGCCTTGCCGAGCACTGGGCCACGGGCATGAGAGGGCGCAGCACCGTGAGATCCATGGCGGATCGCTATGGGGCGAGGATGGAACGATTCGGTTACACGGCGGATGACCTCCTGGTATCGGGGCCATGGCGCTGACGGGAGAGCCGGTGGGCTCACTTCAGGAGACGACGTTGATCATCGTCGCCGCTGGCCGAGGAATCGGCGGCGTCGGTGACTACGCCCAGGACCTGATCGACAAGGTTCGTCCTCGTTTCCATGAGGTCATCGAGATCAGGGATGATCGTGGTGGCAGGGGTTCGAGACTGCGGGACGTCATCCGAGGCGTACGGTCGATGCGCCGCACCGAGCGGTCGTTGGGCGGCGCTCATTCGATGAGCCACTTCGAACTGTCGGCCGGCGCACTGCTTCCCTTCTGGGCGGCCGCATTTTCGCGTGCCGCCGTGAAGACCGCGACCGTTCACGATCCACCGCGGCTCGTCTGGTGGCCGGCCCGCACCGGGCTGCTGCGTCGCCTCCGGGCCGTCAATGCGGCGACGCATCGACCCTTCGACCGGCTGTGGCGGCGCATCGAGGCCGCGGTGCTCCGCCGACTCGACATCGTGGTGCTGAGCCATGCCGGCGCTGCTGCAGTGACCGGGTGGGCGGCACCTAGGTCAATCACGATGATCCCGCACTACATCCGCAACGCGACCCCGGGAGAAGCCCTGGGTTCGAGGCCCCTGGCCGTCGGCCTGTTCGGGTACCTGACTCCGACGAAGGGCTACGACCGGATCGCCGAACTTCGAGGGCTCATCCCCGAGACGATCACGATTCGCATCGCAGGTCGCAGGACCGAGGCTCTACCCGCGACGGACGGGGTTGAGGTGCTCGGCCCGGTCGAAGGGGAGGATGAGGGGCGCTTCTTCGGCTCGGTCCGGGCGATCCTGCTACCCTACGCGAGCTCCGGCGGATTCGTCTCCGCATCGGGCGCGGCGATGAGGGCGCTCTCCCACGGGGTTCCCGTGGTGGCGCCGGCATCCGGTGTGTTCACCGAGTATGCGGCGCGCGGCGGCATTCTGGCCGTTCCCGGTGGGCTCGATGACCTCGCGGATACCGTCTCCCGGCTCGTGACGGATGACGCGGCGCTGCAGAAGGCTTCCGAGGGAGTTTCGCACGCGGTGAGCCACGCGCAGATATCGGTTGTCGCCGACCAGTACCGTGAATTCTGGATGCGCGCCCTCACGGCGTCGGCACGCAGCGGAAAGCACGAGGAACGATGAACGAGGTCGACCGGGAGGGATCCGAGTGGCCACGACCGGTCTTCGTCGGTGGGCTGCACCGCAGCGGCACATCCCTGATCAGTCACCTGCTCTCGAGCCACAGCCTCGTCACCGGCTTGACAGGGACCGGTGTGGTGGAGGATGAGGGCCAGTTCCTTCAATCCGTCTACCTCGACGACGGCACCATGGGACTGCGGAACGGCAGTGTCATCGGCCAGACCACTCGATGGGCGTACCATCCAGAGGCGCATCTGACGGAAGACGACGCCGATCGGCGTAGCGGCGCGGCGAGATCGATCATGGACGGCTGGCGTCCTTACTGGGAGAAACCCACTGCTCCCGTCCTGCTGGAGAAGTCACCGAGCAACGTCCTGAGGACGAGGTTCCTGCAGAGGCTCTTTCCTGACGCGAGGTTCGTCGTCATCACTCGCCATCCCGCCATTCAGGCGCTGGCAGTGAGGAAGTGGGCCTCACGGTATGTTCAGGTCGGTCTGAATCTTGGTTCCACGATCGAACACTGGCTGGTCGTCATGGAGGGTTTCCGCGCCGACGCGGACCACCTTGCCCACGTCGGGGTCTTCGCGTACGAGGAGCTGACTTCGAATCCCCAGCGTGTGCTCGAGCGCGCGCAGAAACTCATCGATGTCCCCGTCGAGGCTCTCGCCACGGAGACGGTCTTCGATCAGAGCGAGCGATATCGACGGTACTGGCATCGGATGCGGGGAGATGATCATGGCCCGTTCACTGCTCTCAACCCTGTTCGCCGGGCGCGGAGCATCGTTCCCCGGACGCTGGAACAGATTCTCGTTCCGCTCGTCGGTAAGCGGATGGTGAGGAACATCGAGGAGAAGTATGGCGAACGCATCCGCCGGTTCGGCTACGACTTCGATGACCTGAGTTCGGCCGGCCCCTGGATCTGACCATCGTCGGACGGCCCCGCATCGGGCGGCTGTGCGCCGGGCCCAGGGATGAACTCCCGTCCGATCATGAGACCGAGGATGATGAAGTACGGCGCGGCCGAGTTCGGGCTCAACGCCACCTCGTTGAACGCGGCGTTGAGAACGAATCCGATCAACAGCACGAGGGCAAGACAACGCGAGCGCACGGACTCGATGCGCAGGATGGCCAGAAGCAGCACCACGAACAGTGCGGCGAAGATGAGTAGGCCCACGATTCCGAGCTGACCGATGATGACGCCAAGGCCGCTCTCGGAGGCGTTGCGCGACGAGGTGTCGTCGAACCGGCGGGCAAGCACCCCTGCGTTGCCGAGCCCTCGTCCGAACGGGTGGAGTGGCAGGTCGGCCAGGGCGTTCAGGAGCCCCTTGATGTGGGCCATCGTGCTCCCACTCGAACTGACGAGTGTGTAGAGGTAGAACCCGACCGCGCCCAATGCCGCGATCGCGATCGCGACGATGTGAACCGTTCGCGACGCGAAGTAGCGCGGCCAGACGACGACGAACGCGAGCATCCCGAGCAGGGCACCCTTGCTGACGGTCAGAACCATCGCGATGACGGCTACGACCGCGAGAATGCGCTTCCTGAGGAACCACGCCACCATGAATACCGCGAAGAGGAACGTGCCGAGGTGCACGGGATCCGCGAACGGTCCGACCATTCGGGTGAATTGAAGATCGCCGATGTGTTCGGATGCGCGGAAGTTGCCTGGCAGGCCCCACGCGTTGACCCGCAGCCCCTTCTTCACCCAGAGCTCCCCCAGGCCGAGCGTCTGCCAGAACGAGGGCACTGCCAGCTCGACGATCCCGAAGACGATGACGACGACGCCCAGGATGAGGAGGTGCTTCAGGTAGTTCTCGATCGTGACGTGCCGACATCCGTAGAGGCCCATGAGAGTGAACACGAGCGGGGTGACGAAATTGCGGAGTGAGGCGAGGGCCGAGATGGGATCTGCGCCACTGACGACGGCCGACCCCGCCGCGTACACGACGAGGACGACGAGAAGGATCTCGATGATTCTCGTCAGCCGTCGCAGTGTGGGTGAGCCGGCCAGTGTGCGCTGGCCAGTGAGTTCCAGCACACCGAACAGGGCGACGGCGTAGACGAAATTGATGATGATGAGGAAGCGCACCTGCGAAGCGGAGAGTTCCCCGACGACCGCAAGAAGGTAGACGTTCTGCGTCGCCGAGATGATCGTCGGGACCAGGAGGAAGAACGCCAGCTCCCCTCCAGATCTCACGCGGACGAGAACAGGTATGCCCAGTGTCAGGACCATGAGCCCCAGGACGAAGACCACCTGGATCTGGATGCCCAACCCGCTGGACAGGAGCACACCGCCGATGAAGACGAGGAGAAGAAGGAGTGGGAACGCAGCATCGGTGCGCAGGAACCTCGTCACCGCCGCGGTCACGCTCGTGCGAGCCATTGGCGCCACCCCTGATCCACTCGATCCCGATAGTCTCGCCGGCCGGGCTCGACGTCGAAGTCGACGGCGCGGATGATCGCTGCCGCCCAGTCGCCAGCCGTGGAGCCGGAGAGCAGCCCGGGGTAGTCGTCACCGTAGAGGCTGCTCAGGAACGGGGTTCGTATCCCGACGACCGGCACTCCCAACTCCATCGCCCTGATCGCGATGCCACTCTGGTAATAGGCGGTGTTGGGGATCAGGACGACGTCGACCCCGGAGATCGACTCGGTCAGTTCGGTCTCGGACAGGAAGCGGATGTCCTGCCCCCAGCCGGCGATTCGGGGCCAACCCTTGCCGCCCATCCGGAACTCGTATCCTTCGAGACGGTCGGGAAGCTGCTCCAACAGGTCGAGATTGCGCGAAGGCTTGTACTGACCGAAGACTCCGACGACGCGAGCGTGCGTAACCTCCCGCGGTGGGCGTTTCGCCACTCCCGAGAGAATCGGATGCAGCAGGTCGATCGGGTCGACCCCCAGCATCCTGCTCACGACGTGGGAAGCGTTGGAGGAGTGTACGGCGAGCGTGGGACGCCGCCCCCGTGCGAGGAATGATGCGACCCGCGCCGAGGGCCGGTTGAGCCCCACCTGGCTGCGAAGGGGGGTCGGGTCGTGGACGATCACGAGATTGTTTCCTGCATGTCGTGGGCGAAGGAGTGACCACAGCGCCAACTCGTACCAGCCGAGGACCGGCCACACGCAGATGACGTCGGAATGACTCCGGGCGGCCCTTCGGGCCGCACGAACATGGGCGAGGAGCCGGCCGGCCTTCCGCAGGACGCTACGCGTGCCCTCGACACCTGGCGCAGGAAAGGATGTCGCCTCGACCCCGCACCTGGCCAGCGTCTCCTCGAGTTCGGTGACGTAGTGATGAAGAGCGTGGGGCAGGGGATTGAAGATCGCGACCGGACTCATTGCTTCGTGATCTCCGCGTAGACGGCCTCGACGCACGAGGCGACATCCGACGTCGACGTGTCGATGACGACGTCGGCGTCCGTCGGCGACTCGTAGGGATCGCTGATCCCGGTGAAGCTCGGGATCTCCCCGCGTCGGGCGCGCGCATACAGTCCCTTGCGGTCGCGTTCCTCGCAGACCTCAAGGGGTGTCGCGACGTGCACAAGGAGGAAACGTCCATGGTCCTCGGCCATGGCTCGCACCTCGGACCGCATCGACTCGTACGGGGCGATGGGTGCGCAGAGCGCGATCCCGCCGTGTTCGGCGACGAGGGCGGCAACCCAGCCGATCCTCCGCACGTTCAACTCGCGATCCTCGCGGCCGAAGCCGAGGCCGGAGGAGAGCATCGTCCGCACCTCGTCCCCGTCGAGCAGGGTGACGCCGCGCGGGTCGGAGAGCCGGAGTCGATCGGCGAGCGCCTTCGCGATCGTGGACTTGCCGGAACCGGACAGTCCGGTGAAGAGGACGACGAGTCCGCCACCCCGACGCGCAGTCCCCTCGAGGATGGTGATCTCGCCGGGCAGGAGCACGGAGAGCAGGCCCGTCAGGAGTGCTGTCCTGTCCTCGGCGAGGACGTGGCGGGCGGCCGGTTCCGGCAGGATGAGGGCGCTGCCCATGGCCTCGTCCGGCAGTGCGTTGATCCGGCTCACGGTCCTCGCCGCGATGCCGTCGTCGACGATGACGACCGTCGACCCGGACGATTCCGTCCAACGGGAGTCGCTCGCCGGTGGCGGGTCGCCGATGACGAGGATCATAGGTGCGGAGGTGGAGGCGCCGGAGGTGACGCGCCGCTCGGGAAGAGTCCGATGGCCGAGCGGCTGCTGCGGTTCGATGTCCCCCGCCACCCAGGTCGCCCGGCCGTCGCTCCTGGACCCGGTGACACGCACGACCGCCAGGAGGGTGCCCTCGTGGTCACGGAGGCCCAGCGAATCTTCCTGGGCAGCATCCTGGTCGATGCGGAGAGTGGGGATGGCGAGCGCTCCGGCATCCGGCAGCCCGTAGGATCGCACCGCGCCGTAAGCTCCGGCAAACATGAGCTCGAGCTCGTTGAGCTGCCGGTCGTCCATCCGAACGTCAATCATCGACGCTCCAGTCGTGCGCGGCGCGCTTCTCCTGGAGTACGAGCGGGCGGAAACCGTAGAGGCGTCGGATGAGCATCCAGACGGCGGTACCGAGCACGAGGCCGGCCCCGGCGACGATGATCGTGAGTTCGTTGCTCAGGCCCAGCAGCTTGACACCGGCGGCGAGGAGGATGACGGCGAGCGCGCGACGGACGAATCCGCCCGACATCCGCGAGGACAGGTAGGCGCCGAGCAGCACCCCCGGAATGCTGCCGAGTGCGACCGGGAGGACGACGGACCAGTCGACGCTTCCGAAGAAGAGGTGGCCGAGCGCTGCGGCGACGACGAGGGGAACGGCCTGGGCGAGGTCGGTTCCCACGAGCTTGTTCGCGGAGAGCGCCGGGTAGAGGAACATGAGGGCGATGATGATGAGGGAACCGGAGCCGACGGAGGTGAGCCCGACCATGAGTCCGCCCACTACCCCGATGATGACCGTGGGAATCGGCCTGACGTTCAGTTCGCTGGACCCGCGCGGCTCGACGGGCACGGGAGCCAGGTCGGCGTCGGTGTGGGCCTGAGCCTGCTTCGACCGCTCGACGAGCTTCAAGTAGGAGCGGAGGAACAACCCCGCCGCGGCGAGCAGGAGAGCCACTCCGAGAGCGACCTTGACGGCATCCTGCAGCCCGGCGATCGGGCCGAATGCTCTCACCACGAGCACGCCCGCGAAGGCGGCGGGGACCGAGCCGACGATCAACCAGAGGACGAGCTTCCAGTTCACGGTTCCGCGACGGGCGTGGACAGCGGACCCGAACGGCTTCATGACGGCGCTCGCGACGAGGTCGCTCGAGACGGCCGTGAGTGGTGGGACACCGAAGAAGAGCACGAGAGTGGGCGTCATGAGCGCACCACCGCCCATGCCGGTGAGGCCAACCACGATGCCGATCCCCGCGGCGGCAAGGAGCAGCATCGGGTCCATTCGATGACTATATCGCGGGGTCGTGACCCCTAATCGCGTTCCAACTCCTGGCTAATGAGGCCGAGTTTCAGCGTCGCGAGCAGGAGCGCGATGTCCCTTCGCACGACCGGTACGACGGCGAAGAGCAGGAGGGCACAGGCCAGCGCGAAGCCCGCTCCGACGAGGAGCATGGGCCACTCTGCGAGTGGGAGGAGTCGCGCGAGGAACGCGGCGACGGCGACCGGCAGGCTGAAACTCAGGATGATGCGCAGTGGCTGTGCGAGGAGAGGCGCGGTCGCCAGGTTGGCCGAGCGGGTTGCGATGATCGTGGCGATGGGCCAGTAGAGCGCCCAGGCGACCGTACTCGCGATCGTGATACCGACGACGCCCCAGGGGAGGCCGGCGAGGGTGAGCGCGACGACGGCCGGCTGGGACCACGCCGAGAACCGCAGGCCCGCCGCGGTCTCCCCGGCAGAGATGAAGATCCACTGCATGGCCTGGCCCAGTGCGCGGAAGATGGCGCCGATCGCGAGGATCTGCAGGAGGTCTCCCGCGATCGTCCAGTTCGGGCCGAGCACAGCAAGCACGAGTGGCTGCGCCAGTGCTGACACCACGAGGAAGCCGGTGGCTGTGCCGTAGGTTGCGAGGAGCTGGGCGCGGAGCAAGTAGGCGAGCGTCCTCTCGCTCTGCCCGCGCAGCCGCGACAGGATGGGCACGGCGACCCGCTGGAGCTGGTCGACCGTGAGGTTGATGGGGATGACGACCAGTTGTTGCGCCCGGTCGAAGTTGCCGACGACGGAGGCGGGGGAGACGAGCCCGAGGACCGGCATGACGACACTCCTCGACAGGTTCTTGAGCGCGTTCATGCCGAAGATCCGCAGGCCGACGGCGAGGAGCTCACGCACCTCGCCCCGCCAGTTCCCGGCCATCCCGGGGAGCCAGCGCGCGAAGAAGACGATCACGATGAGCTGCACCAGAACCTGGGTGAGCACCTGAACGACGATGGCCTCGTAGGTGAATCCCATGATCGCGAGAGCGATCGCGAAGCCGGTCGCAACGGACTGGGAGATGACCTCGCTTGCGGAGACGGCAACGAACCGGAGATTCCGCACAAGGTTGATGCGGAACTGGGCCTGGATTCCGCTCAACAAGGGGATGAGGGACAACCACTGGACGATCGGGACGAGCGTCGGATGACCGTACAGCCCCGCGATCGGGTCGGCCAGGAAGAAGAGTGCGATCGCGAGCGCAAGGCCCGTGACGGTGTTGAGGTAGAACATGCTCGACTTCGCCTCGTTGCTCAGCGAGACGGCCTGTGCGCTCGCCATGCCGATTCCGAGGTAGATGATCGAGGTCGCGAAGACGTTGATCGTGCTGACGATCGCGACGAGGCCGAAGATGTCCGGTGCGATGAGACGCGCCAGCACGATGAGGCCGAGCGTGCGCACGATCTGGGAGACGATCTGGCCGCCGACCGTGATGCTCCCGCCGCGCGAACCCGCTGCAGCCAGATTGGTCATCGGTCAGTCGCTCAACTCGCACCTACGATGAACGCGGCGCCGACTGTCTTGTTCGTACTTTCATCGATGAGGATGAACGCCCCGGTCTCGCGGTTCTTCGCGTACTCGTCGACCATGATCGGCGTGGTCGTACGCAGCCGGATCCGCCCGATGGCGTTCATGGCGAGCGTGTCGACGGTCTGGTCCCGATGGAGAGTGTTGATGTTGAGCTCGTAGGCGATCTCCTTGACGATCCCGCGGGCGGCACGAGTCGTGTGGAGGAGTCCGATCTTCTGCCCGGCGACGAGGGGTCGATCGTCCATCCAGCAGACCATGGCGTCGATGTCCTGGGAGGCCACCGGGTGATTGTTCACGCGGCACAGCAGGTCCCCGCGGGAGATGTCGAGGTCGTCCTCGAGACGGATGGTGACCGACATCGGAGGGTACGCCTCCTCGAGCGGCCCGTCCGCCGTGTCGATTCCAGCGACGACGGACGTCAGTCCGCTCGGCAGCACGAGAACCTCATCGCCCACGCGGATGACGCCGCTGGAGACTGTTCCGGCATACCCCCGGTAGTCGCGAACGTCGTTCAATTGGGGTCGGATCACGTACTGCACCGGGAACCGAACGTCGGTGAGGTTGCGGTCGCTCGAGATGTAGAGCGTCTCAAGGTGGTTGAGAAGGGTGGAGCCCTCGTACCAGGGCATGTTGCTCGAGCGCTCGACGACGTTGTCCCCAGCCAGGGCGGAAAGGGGGATGGCCGCGAGGTCGGTGACGTTGAGCTTGGATGCGAACTCGAAGAACTCGTCGCGAATCCTCTCGAACGCGTCCTGCTTCCAGTCGACGAGATCCATCTTGTTGACCGCGAGGACGATATGGGGGACCCGCAGG
>JACZCT010063051.1_pt1 | contig 15613 bp, 13 predicted proteins | sample 8641871 | NCBI WGS metagenome assembly JACZCT01 (sample SAMN15324604, study PRJNA640507) | soil metagenome | isolation source: monocropping sugarcane control | place: China: Luxin town, Laibin City, Guangxi Province | collected 2019-07-25 | depth 10cm m | reverse complement strand
GGTGAAGTCCGGCACTCCCCCCAGCTCCCCTCCGTCCCGGGCCGCCAGCTCACCGTCGCCCTTCTCTCCGAGCGGATCCGAGCTGCCGGTGCAGGCGGCGAGACCCGCCTCGAGGCCGAGGCCGCTCAGGGTCCTCGCCGTCGCGGGCAGCGCGGGGACATACCCGCCCAGGCGTGTCTCCAAGTCACCGTCCAGGATCGGGAGCCGGGCGACGTAGCCGTCGACCGAGCGCGGGAGGAGCCTCCTGAGCTCGGGCTCGACCGTGGGGTTGGCCGGGGGGACGATCACCCCGAGCGCATGTCGTGTTCTCATCCGGCATCCTCTCCGCTCTCCTGGCTGCTCTCCTGGCCACCCTCGGGCTCGGCCGGCTCGTCACGGACGAGGGTGACGAGCGGGGCGGCCCGATTGTCGACCCTCAGCTGATAGACGTCCGACCGGTTGTAGTGCCCGCCCATGTCGTTGATGAGCCGCGAGCGCACGCAGGCGTCGAAGTCGACCTCGGCGGTCACGATGCCCTCGGTGTTGCCCTCGAGAGGGCCGGCGATGACTGCCCCCGAGGGGCTCACAATGCAGGCGCCGCCGTTCTTCTCCGGGTCCGCGAGGAATGCCCGGTCCTCCTCCGTGATCGCGATGTCGGCGATCATGTCGGCGTCGTTGACGCCGCTGGCGCTCACCACGAAGCAGCCGAGCATGTGGGCGACGCCCCTTGAGGCGATCCCGCTGATCTCGCGCACCCCTCCCAGCGAGCTCGGCGACACGTGAGCCGGCCAGCTCGCGACGTGCACGAGGGGGTGCTGTGCCGCGATCATGCCGAGCGCCAGCGGGTTGGAGTTCTCTCCGCAGATCAGCGCGCTCACGACGCCGAGGGGAGTCTCGAAGGTGCGCTGCGTCTCCGCTCCGCCCGGCGAGTGGACCATCCGCTCCGTCATGGTCGCCACGAGCTTCTGGTGCTTGCCGATGAGCGCGCCATCGGGGCCGATGCAGAGCTGCGTGTTGTAGAGGGTGCCGCTCGCCCCGGGTGCCCGCTCGGTCAGTCCGATCACGACGGTCGTGCCGGCCATCCGGGCCGCCTCGGCGAGCCGTTCCGTGGACGGCCCCGGGATCGTCACCGACTGATCGATGAGGCGCAAGGCGCGGCCGATGCTGTCGCGATGCCCAGCCGGCAGGTAGTGGAACCAAGACGGATGCCCCGGGATGAAGTTCTCCGGGAAGGCGACGAGCGACGCCCCTGCCTTCCCTGCCTCGCCGATGAGACGACACGCCTTCTCGATCGTCGCCTCCCGGTCGAGCCACACCGACGAGGCCTGGACCGCGGCTAGGACGGTCATGACGCCACGTCGCTCTCGGCGGCGAGGATCTGCTCCGAGTCGACCACCTCGCAGAAGTAGATCCCGAGGTTCTCGATCGCCGACTCCCCGAGCGCAGTGCGCGTGCTCCCGACCAGATCGCGGGGAAGCGCGACCGTGAGGTCGGCCATGTAGGCGTCGCGCACCGTCGAGTCGACGCAGACGTTGGCGGCGGTGCCGCAGACGACGAGCTTAGTCCGCCCCCGAGCCTGCAGCAGGTTGCGAAGCGGTGTCCCCACGAATGCGCTGTACTTGCTCTTCTCGATGAGGACGTCCTCGGGTCGTGGGGCGAGACCGTCGAAGAGCTCGGCGCCCCAGGTCCCCGATTCCGCGACCTCGGTGACGCCGCGCCCCATGGCCTTCGCCCGCTCGCGACGCGCATCCGAGACGAGCTCCGCCCTCGCGTTCTGCAGGATCCAGATCACGAGCGCCCCCTTGCCTCGCGCGCCCTCGAGAAAGGCCGGAAGCCTAGCCGCCACCTCCTGATTCCTCGAGACGTCGGCGCCGAGGCGGGCGAGCACGCCCTCGGTGGAGCAGAAGTCGTTCTGCATGTCGACCACGACGACGGCGGTCCTCTCGTCGAGCTTCATCGCCCTGTCCTTTCCTTTCCGTCCTGCTCAAAATATCTGAGCATTAATTGGATTATTCTGTTAGTGTGGAAGGCGCCGAGCCATCGCGAACGAATGGAGCCGACCCCGATGACCACCGCATCCGATGAACTTCACGACCATCGCCCGGTCGACGACATGCGCGACAGATCCGTGCTCGTCACCGGCGCCGCGCAGGGACTCGGCCGGGTCATCGCCCAGCAGCTCGCGGCGCGCGGGGTCGTCGTCGCGGCCCTCGACATCCAGGACACCGCCGCCACCGCGGCCATGATCAAGGCCGAGGGCGGCACGGCCCTCCCCCTGCGCGGCGACGTCACGGACCAGTCCACGATCGAGACCGCCGTGGACGAGATCCTCTCGACGACCGGGCGGATCGACGGCCTCGTCAACTGCGCGGCGCTGTTCACCACCCTTCAGCGGAAGCCGTTCATGGACCTCGACCTCAAGGAGTGGGAGCGCGCCTTCGCGGTCAACGCCACCTCCGTGCTCCTGTGCACGCGGGCGGTCGCGCCGCACCTCGTGGCGCAGCGCTCCGGATCGATCGTCAACATCGCCTCGAACGTCGTGAGCTACGGCGCGGCCGAGTTCCTGCAGTACGTCTCGTCCAAGTCGGCCATCATCGGGATGACGCGCAGCCTCGCCCGAGAACTCGGTCCCCATCGGATCCGGGTCAACACCGTCTCGCCCGGCATGGTCACCACCGACATCACGATCGGACAGCACGGAGACGAGTACCGGAGCCGGGTGATCGACACCCAGTGCATCAAGGAGCCCATCCGGCCACGCGACGTCGCCGAAGTCGTGAGCTTCCTCCTCAGCGACGCCAGCCGCTACGTCACGGGCCAGGACCTCCTGGTCAACGCGGGCAGTCATATGGGTCCGGCCTGACATCAGCCGACCTCCACGACGTGTCGCCGGCGCTGATCGCGCAGGGAGATCGCGAGCGCGAGGCACAGCGCCAGGATGATACCCGCGAACGCCGCGGTCGCGGCGAGCTCCCAGCCCGCGAGCGGCTGCACCGAGAAGAGGATCGCCGTGATCACGGCGACGCCGACCGCCGAGCCCACCCGCTGGCCGGTCTGCAGCACGCCGCCGGAGGACCCCGCGTAGTCGAGCGGGACGGAGCGGAGGGTGAGCGTCTGGTTGGGGCTGATGACCGAGCCCTGCGCGGCGCCCATGGGGGCGAGGGTGAGCAGAAGCCACCACGGGCTCACCCAGCCCTGCGCACTCAGGTGGAGCACGATGATGGTCGCGATCAAGCCGGCGAGGGCCACAAGGATGCCTGCCGACACGATCCGCCGCCCGATCGAGGAGACGTGCCGGCCCGCCCAGCGTGCCGAGAACGCACCGAGCAGGGCGCTGGGCAATCCGATGAGTCCCGCCTGAAGGGCGGAGAAGCCCATTCCCAGTTGCAGGTAGACCGCCACGATCACCCAGACAGCGGTAATCCCGAAGAAGTAGACCGTGGCGAGTGCCACGCCCGAGCTGAACCCGGCATCCGACAGGACGTCCAGATCGACCATCGGCGTGCGACCCCGTCGCTTGTACCGCCGCTCCCAGAGTACCCAGGCGGCGAGCGCGAGCGCTCCGGCCGGCAGCAGCCCCCAGACATAGCCGCCGATGGGTGTCGCGAAGGGGAACAAAACCAGGAAGATAGAGAGGCCGAGCAGGAGCGAGCCGATGAGATCGAGATCGAGCCTCGTCCCGCGGCCGACCTGGCGCCCGGTCGCGAAGGGACGGGGAAACCAGAGGAGTGCGAGGACCAGCGCAACCGCGCTCACAGGGATGTTGACGAAGAACGTCCAGCGCCATCCTTCCTCGCTGCCCACGGCGTCGATGATGAGACCGCCGAGCAGCGGCGCCATCCCCATCGCGACCGCGACCACGGTGCCGTACGCGCCGAGCGCACGAGCCCGCTCGGCGCCCTGAAAGTACTGCTGGATCATTCCCAGGATCTGGGGGCTGAGGAGGCCGGAGCCGACACCCTGGAGCACCCGGGCGAGGTTGAGCACCAGGACGTCGCCGGCCAGTCCGGCGACGATCGAAGCGACGGCGAAGACGACGACCCCGATGAGGTAGAGCCGCGGACGGCCGAGCAGATCACCGAGCCGACCAGCGGGGATCAGTGCCACCCCGAAGCTCAGCGCGTACCCCGCGAGGACCCACTGGAGGTCCGAGTCGCTGGCACCCAGGCTCTCCCTGATCGAGGGCAGCGCCACGTTGACGATGCTGATGCCGGTCAACGTGAGCACGACCGTCACCAGGAGCACGGAGTGGATCCGCCAGCGATTGACCGTCCCCGAGGCAGAGCGCGAGGACGTCATTGGTTCGGTCATCACTCGCCCAGAGTGAATCCCTTGGGCGCGCCAGGTGCAAGAGAGGTCCACACCGACTTGGGACGCGTGTAGAGCCTCGCCGCCTCGGTGCCGTTCTCACGACCATAGCCGGAGAGTCCGACGCCGCCGAAAGGGACCAGCTCGGAGAGCACTCGGTAGGTGTTGATCCAGACGGTGCCCGCGCGGACCGCCGCCGCCATCCGATGAGCGCGCCCGATGTCCGAAGTCCAGATGCCCGCCGCGAGCCCGAAATCGGTGCGATTCGCCAGTTCAACCGCCTCCTCGTCATCCTCGAAGGTGGTCACCGCCAGAACCGGTCCGAACACTTCGTCCCTGAGCACTCTTGCGTCGGCCGGAAGCTCGTCGAAGATCGTCGGAGGAACGTAGAAGCCGCCGGCGAGCGCCGGATCGCGCGGCATCGACGCCTGGGCGACGACTGTTCCAACCCTGGCGGTCTCCTCGATGAACCCGAGTGTCTTGTCGCGCTGCAGCGAGGTGATCTGGGGTCCGACATCCGTGCCGGGCTGGAAGGGATCCCCCACCGTCAGGCTCCGGACGCGCTCCGCCAGCAGGTCGACCAGGGGGCGATGGACCGAGCTGTGGACGACGAGCCGGGAGCCGGCGATGCACATCTGGCCGCAGGAGGCGAAGACCCCCAGGGTGATCGCATCGGCCGCCTTCTTGAGGTCCGCGTCCGGGAAGACCACCTGCGGCGACTTGCCGCCGAGCTCCATGGCAACCGGGACCAGCCGGTCGGCGGCGCTCCTGGCGATGACCCTCCCGGTCGCATCGCTCCCCGTGAAGACGATGAGGTCGACCTTTGGCGACTCGACGACGGCCGCTCCCACCTCGCGGCCGCCGATGAAGACCTGCACGAGATCCGCCGGGATGCCCGCCGCGTGCATGAGCTCCTTCAGCAGGAGGGCGGTGAGTGGAGTGTCCTCGGCTGGTTTGAGCACGCAGGCGTTGCCGAAGGCCAGCGCCGGCGCGATCTTCTTGGCGGCGAAGAAGAAGGGGACGTTCCATGGGATGATGCCTGCGGCCACACCATAGGGCTCGGGCAAGGTGTAGATGAGATGATCCCCGTCCAGGGGGATCATCTCACCGACGACCTTGTCCGCCCAACCTCCGTAGTACCGGAAGGTGCCAGCCGCACGGAGCGCTTCGCGCCGCGTGTCCGCGAGGAGCTTGCCTGTGTTCCTACTCTCGAGTTCCGCGATCTCCTCGACCCGGCTCTCGATCAGCTCGGCGACCTTCGAGATCAGCGACCCTCGCTCGGTCGGAGACCGCCGCACCCACTCCGCCTGAGCGGCGCGGGCGGCGTCGATCCCCGCCTCCACCTCCTCCATCGTCGTGAGTGGAAGCTCACGCAACACGCTTCCCTCGATGGGGGAATAGATGGTCTGGACCACGAACGATCAGCCTCCTCCTGCTCCGCGCTCTAGACGAGCTTGCGCGCGGCGTCGAGGTACTCGTGCGTGATCAGCTTGTCGATTCCGACCGTCTGGTCGATCAGTCCGGTCTTCTTCATGAGATCCTGACCGCTCAACCAGGCGTCGTCGTCGAGCGCGAGGAACTCGTTCTTGCCGCCGGCAGTCCAGCCCTCCACGAGCAGGGGCATCGCGGCGAGCGACTGCTCGGTGTCGGCATCCGGGGTGTACACCTGGAGGTCCTTGACGACCTGCTCGTAGTTGTCTGGTTTGCTCGCGAACTCCATGGCCTGCAGGACACCCGCTAGGAAGCGGGTCGGCATGTCTGAATCCGAGTCGAGGAGCTTCGACGACAGGTTGTAGGTGTCCGACGGAACCTTGGCGTAGTCGTCCGAGTTGAAGTAGTAGACCGCTCCGAGCTCGTCGTTGATGAGCTGCCGGTCCGTGTCCACCGAGATCCAGGCGTCGACCTCGCCCTTGCGAGCGAGCTCGTACGCGGCCGTCCCGACTCCGGTGATCGGACGGCTCACGCTAGCGCGGTCGACACCTGCGCCCACGAGCATCATGTCCAGAAGGTTCTCGGTGGAGCCGCCCGCCGAGACGACGCCGACGGTCTTGCCCGCCAGCTCGGCCGGGCTCTTGATCGGCTTGTCCGCGAGCGAGACGAGGTCGAACTGCGAGCGCTGGCGGACCGTAGCGATCGACAGCAGCGGCGCGCCCTCGTTCGCGCAGGCGATGATCGCATTGACCCCCGCGGTGCGCGAGAGGTCGACGGCGTTGCTGAGCACGCCCTGGATCGCCGACGCAGTGCCGGTGCCGCCCTTGATGTCAAGGTTCAGGCCCTGCTCGTCGAAGAAGCCCTGCTCCTTCGCGACGAGCACCTCGACGAAGCTGAGGCTGATGCCGAACGCCGTCATGTAGGTACCGCTCAGGGTCTCCGGCTTGCTGGTGCCCGGATTCTGCGGGGCAGGCGCGGCGCAGCCTGAGAGGATGAACGCCGCACCGGTGCCGGTTGCGATGAGGGTGCCACCGAGGAAGGCGCGACGCGACAACGCTGTCTGATTGCTGGTGCCGAACTTCATGGTTCTCTCCTGGTTTCTCTAGTGGTGGGACTGGGAAGGTGGATCACTTTGCCTTTATCTCTTCTGTACGGATTCATGCCAAGGGATGAGAAGACGTCGAGACCCTGCCACGACGCTGTAAAGGACGAAGCCGAAGAGCGTCATGATGAGGATCGACCCGTATAACTTGTCGATCTGCAGGGCGTTCTGGAGGTCGACCGCCCACCGGCCGAGGCCTTTGTCGCCGCCGAGGTACTCGCCGACAATCGCCCCGACCGTCGCCTGAACCACCGCCACCTCGAGCCCGGCGAGAATATAGGCCATCGTGTGCGGGACCTCCACCTTCCAGAAGCGCTGGAGCCGGTTCGCCTTCAACGAGGTCATGAGATCGTGCATCGACCGTGGCACCGAACGCACCCCGAGCGCGGTGTTGATGAGCAGGGGGAAGAAGGCTAGAAGTGCTGCGATGAGTATCTTCGACTCGGCGCCGAACCCCAGCCACAGCAGGAAGAGAGGCACCAGGGCCACCTTCGGGACGACCTGAGTGGCGACCACGAAGGGACGTGACACCCGCTCGAAGACCGGCGACTTGCCGATCGCGAAGCCCAGACCGACGCCCACGATGATCGCCCAGAAGAGGCCGGCCACGACCTCGTAGAAGGTGGTCCAGATGTGCTGCGTCCAGGTATGCGGATCCGTGATCTGTTCAAGGAAGGCCGCACCGACGGCTTCCGGAGCCGGCAGCACGAAGCGCGTGACGCCGCTCCACTCGGTATAGAGCTTCCATGCGACGAGAAAGATAACGATGAGCAGCGGTGTGGACACGATCGTCAGCCAACGGCTCTTGAGAATGCGCTGACGCAACCCGGGGATGGGAGCACGTGCCAGGATCTCGGCGTCCGTTGCGCTCAGATTCTCTGGAGCCTTTTCGGTGAGGATGGCCACGGTGTCGGTCTTGCCGTTGGGGGTCACGGGTGCTGTCCTCTCCTCACGCCGAGGTGGGAACGTAGTCGGATCGCTGGACGTCGCCGATCTGCTCCCGAAGATCGGCGACCAGCGTGCGGAACTCCTGAGACTCGGCCATTTCCATCGTCCTAGGTCGAGGGAGATTCACCTCGGTGATCGAATGGATATGACCAGGATTCATGCCGAGCATGACGATACGGTCGCCCAGGAAAACTGCCTCCGCAACCGAGTGCGTCACGAACACCACGGTCTTCGGATTCTGCATCCAGATGCGCTGGAGCTCCACATTCATCATGTCGCGAGTCTGCGCGTCGAGCGCTCCGAACGGCTCATCCATGAGGAGCACGTCCGGGTCGTGGACGAGAGCACGCGCAATCGATACTCGTTGACGCATTCCGCCGGAGAGCTGCGCAGGGGTCTTTCGCCGCGCGTGGGCCAATTGGACGAGGTCGAGCATCTCTCCCACACGCTCCACTCGGTCCTTCTTGTGGACTCCGACGAGCTCGAGCGGCAGGCCCACATTGTCTTCGGAGCTGCGCCACGGCATGAGCGTCGGCTCCTGGAAGACGAAGCCGATGGTGCTGTCCCCGCCTCCTTTGGACGACTTGATCGTGACGGTCCCCACAGTGGCCGCCTCAAGCTGTCCCATGATGCGAAGAAGCGTCGTCTTGCCACAGCCGGAGGGCCCAAGCAAGACCACGAACTCGCCCTCCTCCACGTCGAGCGAGATCTCGCGCAACGCCATGACCTGCTTCTCAGTGCGGCTGGTGAAGACCTTGCTCACCGCGTCGACTGTGATAGCTCCCATTGACTTGCCTCTTTGCTCCCGTGGTGATGAACAGTGCACTATGACAACGATCGCCACTTACCTTGCGTTCCGCTAAGCGTACCGCAAGTTCATAGTTATCGAGCACGAGAGTCGCATATCTCACCGACCCTGTCAATAGAGTTTGCCGATTCGCCGCTATTTTCAGCGTGATTACTCGGTAATTCAGTCGACTTCAGTTATCATCCGTTCATGACGATTGATGTTTCTCTAAGCGAAACACAACAATCCTTCTCGGATCGGATCAGTATTCAAGCACTCCCGCCGAGCCGAACGCGACGCCGAACCAGCCCGCGCCAGAGCGCCTTCCGTCTAGAGTCGGCCGATAAGCCGATTAACTTTGAGTCAGCTGAAATGCGGGCGCAGGGTACCCTCGACACCGCGTACCTCTTCATGTGAACGGAACCGAGCAGCAGATGACCGTACAGACCACAGGAGCCGGCACCGAATCCGCCGAACGAGTCGCCGACGTGCTGCTGGCCTTTGCCAGGACCAGTTCGTCGATCGGCGTGAGCGCGCTCGCGCGTGATCTCGACCTATCGAAGGCCGTCGTACACCGAATACTGCAGTCACTCGTCTCACGGGGCCTTCTCCAGTATTCGGCGACCGGTCGCGACTACTCTCTCGGGCCGAGTGCGACCGTCCTTGGAGCGAAAGCTCTCCGGCAGCTCGACGTCAGAGCCGTCGGACGCGACCCACTTCTCCGACTCCGGGATACAACGGGAGAGACGACGACGCTGTCCCTGCTCACCGCCGACTCGCGCGCCTACGTCGATCAGTACGAGAGTCCGAACGAGATCAAGATGACTGTCGAGCTCGGGAGGATGTACCCGCTGCATGCCGGCTCGTCCTCACGCGCGATCCTCGCCCACCTTCCGGCAACCCAGATCGAGCACATCATCCGGCGCGGCTTGGATCCACTTACTTCGCACACGTTGACCGACGCCGATGAGCTTCGACGCCAACTCGAACAGGTGCGCAGGCTCGGGTACGCCCGTTCAGTGGGTGAACGCCAGGCCGGCGCCGGCTCCATCGCCTCGCCGGTCTTCGGCATGCGCGACGACGTCATCGGCTCGATCAGCGTGTGCGGTCCGCTCTCACGTTTCGATGACGAAGCAGTGAGCCGTTTCATCCCCTTCGTGGTCTCGACTGCGCGAGAGATATCTCAGGGGATGCACGCGACTCGTTAGTATCGCGGCACTCCGATCGCGGTGGATGTTCCGCCGAGAGAAACATTATGAGTGCATTAGTTCTCGGGAAGCCTGCCAACCTTCGGTCTTCTCGGCTCATAGCCATAATCTAGCTGGATTACCGGAACGACGTAGGCTAGAGTCAAGCTCCAGATACGTTTCTCTAACCGGAACTCGCGGGAGCCTCGTTGTCAGCAATGCCGTTGCAAGGCCTGAAGGTCATCGATGCCTCCACCATCCTCGCCGGCCCGCTGTGCTGCCAGATCCTCGGCGATTTCGGCGCCGATGTCGTCAAGATCGAGCATCCGGTGTACGGCGACAGCATGCGCGGTCACGGCGGCCAGAAGGACGGCGTCCCGACCTGGTGGAAAGAGGTCAGCCGCAACAAGCGGACTCTCGGCCTGAACCTCGGTACGCCGGAGGGCGCGGAGGTCTTCCTGAAGCTCGCGGCCGCCTCCGATGTGATCGTCGAGAACTTTCGACCCGGCACCCTCGAGCGGTGGGGTATCGGCCCCGACGATCTCCATCGGGTCAATCCCGACCTCATCCTCGTTCGCTTGACCGGCTTCGGCCAGACCGGTCCCTACTCCTCCCGCCCCGGCTTCGGCACCCTCGCCGAGGCCATGAGCGGCTTCGCCTACCTCACCGGCTCCCCCGATGGCCCGCCCACCTTGCCCGCCTTCGGCCTCGCCGATAGCATCTGCGGGATCGCCGCATCCTCCGCCGTCATGATGGCCCTACGCCACCGCGAGGTGAACGGCGGCACCGGACAGGTGATCGACCTCAGCATCCTCGAGCCGATCATGACCGCGGTCGGCCCCAGCCCCACCGTCTACCAGCAGACCGGCGTCATCGAGGAGCGGCACGGCAACCGCTCCACCAACAACGCCCCGCGCAACACCTACCGCACGCGCGACGGTCACTGGGTCGCGGTCTCCAGCAGCGCGCAGAGCGTGGCCGAGCGCATTATGACGCTCGTCGGACATCCGGAGCTCCTCGAGGAGCCGTGGTTCGCGAGCGGCCGCGGCCGCGCCGAGCACGCCGACCTCATCGACGGATACGTCGCCGGCTGGATCGGGCAATGCGACCGCGCCGAGGTCGTCGCCGAGTTCGAGCGGGTCGGCGGCGCCGTCGCCCCCATCTACAGCGCGAAGGACATCGTCGAGGACCCGCACATCCGCGAGACGGAGATCCTCGTCGAGGTCGACGATCCCGACCTGGGTCCGGTCCTCATGCACAACGTCCTGTGGCGGATGTCCGAGACGCCCGGCCGCATCCGCTTCACCGGGCGAGACCTCGGCGCCGACACCGACGCCATCCTCGAGGAGCTCGGCTACCCGGCCGACACGGTACGCGCGCTGCGCGAAGAAGGAGTGATCAGATGACCGACGCGCTGTTGGAGGCGGTACGCACGGGTGTGCGCATCTTCGACCTGGGCCGGCCGATGTTCACCGGCATGCCGCAGTCGCCGAACCACCCGAAGTACACTCACACGCTTCCGCGCCGGCACGGCGACTCGGTGCGCTCGGACGGCGGCTCAGCCGCGAACGATCTCCTGGTCATGGGCACCCACGTGGGCACCCACATCGACGCGCTCGCCCACGTCTCGCAGGACGGCATGCTGCACGGTGGCACGAACGCCGGCGAGGCCTGCATGGGGGGCGGCTATCAGACGCACGGCGTACACACCATCGCGCCCATGGTCGGTCGCGGGGTCGTCCTGGACATCCCCCGCGCCCTCGGCGTCGAGGTGTGCGAACCGGCCTACCAGGTGACGACGGCCGACCTCGACGCGGCCGTGGCGCGCGAAGACATCCGGATCGAGGCCGGCGATGTCGTGCTCATCCGCACCGGCTGGGGGCGGCGATTCGCCGATGGCGCCGAAGCATATCTCGGGACGTCGACGGGGGTGCCGGGTATCAGCGAGGCCGGTGCGACCTGGCTCGCCGAGCGCGGGGTCCTCGCGGCCGGAGCCGACTCGATCGCCTTCGAGTGGCTCCCGGCCGGCGCCGGGCACTCGGTGCTCCCCGCCCACCGCGTGCTCCTCGTGGAGCACGGCATCTACATCATCGAGGCGCTCGACCTCGAGGAGCTCGCCGACTCCGGCATCCACGAGTTCACCTTCATTCTCATTCCCCTCAACCTCACGGGCGCGACCGGCTCCCCGGTGCGTCCCCTCGCGGTGGTCCCGGATGTCTGACACCCTCGCCCAGCGCCTCGCCGCCTTCGCCGCGGCGAGCACCTACGACCGGTTGCCGACCGAAGTCATTGAGAGCGTGCGGGGCCGGGTCCTCGACATCCTCGGCATCTGCGCCGCCGCAATACCGCTCGAGACGAGCCGCGCCGCCGCCGCCTGGGTCGGCGCCCAGGGCGGGGTGCCGCACGCGACGGCGATCGGCGTGGCCGGACTGGTTCCCGCCGCCCAGGCCGCCTTCGTCAACGGCGTGCTGGCCCACTCGCTCGACTACGACGACACCCACCTGCCGTCGGTGCTGCATCCAAGCGCCTCGGTGATTCCGGCCGCTCTCGCCGCCGCACAGGCATCCGGCGCCGATGGACGCGCCACGATCGCCGCGATCGCCGTCGGCATCGAGGTTTGCGTCCGCGTGGGTATGGCCGGCTACGACAGCATCTCCGGCACCTCCACGTCCTTCGAGCACGGCCAGCACGCGACCTCCATCTGCGGAGCGCTCGGCTCCGCCATCGCTGCCGGAATGCTGCTCGGCCTCGATGAGCGCCGCCTGGTCGACGTGCTCGGCGTGGCGGCATCCATGGCATCCGGCATCATCGAATCGAACCGCACCGGCGGGACCGTCAAACGCCTGCACTGCGGATGGGCGGCGCACGCGGGCGTGTCCGCCGCGCAGCTGGTCTCCCTCGGCTTCACCGGGCCGCCCACCGTGCTCGAGGGGCGATTCGGCTTCTTCCAGGCCTGGCTGCACGGCACCTTTGACGCGGGCGCGATCACGGACGGCCTCGGCGAAGAGTGGTCCGTTCCCGGGATCTTCTTCAAGCCGTACCCCGCGAACCACTTCACCCACGCCGCCATCGATGCCACGCTGCAACTGCGCGCGGAAGGTCTCACGCCCGACGAGGTCGCCTCGGTCACCGTGGGCGCCTCCACCCCGACGGTGCGCACGATCGGCGAACCGATCGAGGTCAAGCGGATGCCGGAGACCGGCTATATGGCCCAGTTCAGCGCGCCCTTCGTGGTCGCCGCCGCCCTCCACGGCGGAGGCGGCCTCGGTCTCGGACTGGACGACTTCACCGACGAGAGGGCTCGCGATCCCGAGCTGCGCAAGCTCATGGCGAAGGTGAGCGTCGAGGCCGACGCGGAGTGCGACGCGATCTTCCCGCACCAGTTCCCCGCCATCCTGCGTGTGCGAACGACCGACGGGCGCGAACTCGTGGCGAAGGTGCTCGCCAACCGTGGCGGGCCCGAGCGACCGCTGGCCTACGACGAGCTCGCCACGAAGTTCACCGACAACGCCGGACGGGTGCTCGACGACGACGCCGTCTCGAGCATTCGCGACAACGTCGCCCGGATGGAACAGTTGGACGACATGGGGACCCTGCTGAGTCCGTTGGACCGGCTCGGCTCGAGCCCTGCATTCGGCGCACCGGCATCCAGCGCACCTGCATCTGACGCACCGGCATCCGCCACTCCCGTGTCCGGCGCACCAGCATCCGCCGTTTCCGTATCCGCCGACGAGCCCAAGGAGGACTCCCATGCCTGAATTCGATCTCCTGATCAAGAACGTCCGGGTCGTCAGCCCGAACAGCTCCGACGTCGCCGACGCCGACATCGCCGTCCAGGCCGGCAAGATCGCCCGGATCGCACCCGGCATCGGAGCCGGCAGCGCCTCACGCGTCGTCGACGGCGGCGGCAAGCTCGCCTTCCCCGGCGCGGTCGACGGGCACCAGCACTGGGGCATCTACAACCCGCTGGGCGAGGATGCCGTGAGCGAGTCCCGCGCCTCCGCCCAGGGCGGCGTCACCACCGGCATCACCTACATGCGCACCGGTCAGTACTACCTCAACCAGGGCGGGCCGTACGCCCAGTTCCTGCCGAAGGTTCTGGAGGCCTGCGAGGGCAAATCCCTGATCGACTACGCCTTCCATGTCGCACCGATGATGAAGGAGCACATCGACGAGTTGCCGCTGATCGCGAAGGACTTCGGCATCACCTCGTTCAAGATCTTCATGTTCTACGGCGGCTTCGGCCTGCACGGCGCCTCATCGAGCCAACGCGAGTTCCTGATGATCCCCGACGACGAGTCCTACGACATCGCCCACTTCGAGTTCGTCATGCGGGGCGTGCAGAAGCTGCGCGAGCAGCTCCCGGAGTACGCCGACGAGATCTCGCTCTCCCTGCACTGCGAGACGGCCGAGATCATGCGCGCCTACACCGAGATGGTGCAGAAGGACGGGAAGCTCACCGGGCTCGAGGCCTACAGCGCGGCGCGGCCTCCGCACTCCGAGGGCCTGGCCATCTCGATCGCCTCCTACCTCGCTCACGAAACCGCTCTGCCGACCATCAACCTCCTGCATCTCTCGAGCGCGAAGGCGCTCGAGGCGGCCATGACGATGGCGAAGGCCTTCCCGCACATCGACTTCCGGCGCGAAGTCACCATCGGGCATCTGCTCGCCGACTTCCACACCGCGGCGAACCTCGGCGGCAAGGTCAACCCGCCACTGCGCTCGGCCGAGGATGTCGAAGCCCTCTGGGAGCACATGGCCGCCGGCGATATCGACTGGGTGGTCAGCGACCACGCCTGCTGCAAAGACGAGATGAAGTTCGGCCAGAAGGACCGCGACGACGTCTTCGCCGCCAAGTCCGGATTCGGTGGTGCGGAGTACCTGCTCCCCGGCCTGGTCGGCGCGGGGCTCAAGCGCGGCCTCAGCCTCCAGCGGATCGCACAGCTGACGTCCTGGAACCCCGCCCAGCGCTACGGTCTGCATGACAAGGGCGACCTCGCGGTGGGCTTCGACGCGGATGTGGCGCTCATCGACCCGAGCCGCAGCCAGGTCATCCACGCCACGGATTCCGAGTCGACCCAGGAGTACACGCCCTTCGAGGGGTTCACGCTGGATGCCACGGTCACCGACACGTTCGTGCGCGGCAACCAGGTGCTCGCCGACGGCGCGATCACCGGCGAGGCACTGGGCTCCTACGTGCCGCGCGGACCGAAGAGCTGACCGAGCATAGCGCGCGACTACCGCAGGCGGAGGCCCCTCGGCGCTGTCATCCGGGGGTCTGCGCCTGATCGCGAGGGGCCTGGCCGGCACGCTGCAGGATCTCGCGCGCCGAGCGCACGACGGCGGCATCCACCATCCGGCCGTCCTCGTCGGTGATCACCCCGGACCCGCCGCGCTCGGCGGCGTCGAAGGCGGCCACCAGTCGCTCGGCGCGCTCCACCTCCTCCGGCGAGGGGGTGAACACCTCGTTGATGACGGCCAACTGCGCCGGATGCACGGCCGTGCGGCCGCGGAATCCGAGCCGCAGCAGCTGCTCGGTGCTCAACCGCAGCGCGTCGAGGTCGCGGAAGTCCGTTGAGGTCGGGGCGACCGGCGGCGCGATGTCGGCTGCCGAGCTCGCGACCACGAGCTGCAGCAGGATGCTCCGGAACTCCGGCCCCTCCGGGTCGATGCCGAGCCCGAGCTCTCCGGCGAGGTCGGCCCGACCGATGGCGAGGCGCACGGTGCGGGCGGCGCTCGCGAGCGCGACGGCATCCAGCAGCCCGCGCGCCGTCTCGATGAGCGGGATGACGGCGAGACCGGCATCCGGGATGCCGAGCTCCTTCTCCCGCGCGGTGAGGAGTCTCCCCACCTCGTCGAGCAACGCGCCCT
>JACZCT010125485.1_pt1 | contig 15620 bp, 14 predicted proteins | sample 8641871 | NCBI WGS metagenome assembly JACZCT01 (sample SAMN15324604, study PRJNA640507) | soil metagenome | isolation source: monocropping sugarcane control | place: China: Luxin town, Laibin City, Guangxi Province | collected 2019-07-25 | depth 10cm m | reverse complement strand
GAGTCGGGCAGGCGCTTCTGGCTGCGGATGAAGTGCGGGAACTTCATCGGGTCACGCACGAAGAACACCGGGGTGTTGTTGCCGACCAGGTCATAGTTGCCCTCGTCGGTATAGAACTTCAGCGAGAAGCCGCGCACGTCGCGCCAGGTGTCCGGGCTGCCAGACTCGCCAGCCACGGTGGAGAAGCGCGCCAGCATCTCGGTCTTGGCGCCGTTCTGGAACAACGCAGCCTTCGTGTACTTCGTCACATCCGCGGTGGTCTCGAAGACGCCGAACGCACCGGCACCCTTGGCGTGCGGCTGGCGCTCCGGCACCTTCTCGCGGTTGAAGTGCGCCATCTGTTCCAGGAAATGCACGTCATGCAGCAGGATCGGGCCGTTCGGGCCGATGGTCAGCGAGTTGCGGTCGCTGCCAGCCGGCGCGCCGGTTCCAGTGGTCGAGCCGCCGTTGGGCTGCTTCTTGTCGTGGGACATGGGTTGCCTCCTTCTGCTGTTGGCTGGCCGAAAATCGGTGGCCAGGCGGTACCAGGTCGAGTGTGCCTGCAATGCGCCGGGTAAGCCATTCGCTTTTTCCGATCGGGGCGATAGGCGGGGTCTTGCGCGGCCGCCGTGCGTGCGCCGTCGCTACCGGTTGCCGATACCGGTGGCTGCCGGGCGGGCACGCGACCGTTCGCCGCGAAACAATCTGTACGCGAATGCGGCGGCAACGAGTGCGGCCACGCCAAACAGCAACAGCGCAGCGGTGAACCCCAGCGTGAGGGCGGCCTGGAACAGCAAACTGCCCAGCCCGAATCCGCCAAATAGCGAAAATGCCATGACCGCGACCGCCTGTCCCCGTCCACCGCCGAGGTCGGTGGTAATCGCCGCAAGTTGCGGGTGAGTGAGATCGAAACCCAGCGACAACAGGACGATGGCGACGCGTATGCCAGGTAGCGGCAAGGGCAGCGCAAGCAGCACGGCGCAGACGCCGGTGAGTGCTACCCCGGAGGGAATGATCAGCGCGCGTCCAAAGCGATCCGCGAGCTTGCCGATCACCGGGCCAAACAGCAGGCCCGGCACGCCGTAACCAAGCAATACCAGGCCAATGCCGGTCTCACCCAGCCCAAAGCGCCGGTGCAGGTACACGCCTAGCCAGGTGAACACTCCAGACTGCAGCACCGCGTTCAACAACACGTAGGCATAGGTGCGGCGCCCGCGTGCCGAAGCGAGCAAGCGTCGGTAGCCGGCGACCACCGCCGACCATGGCTCCGTGCCTGCGATGCTGCTTGGCAGCGCGGTCGAGGTAAGCATCACCAGCAGCAGGAGCGCGCAGCAGCCAGCGACGATCAGGAACAGCAAACGCCAGCCGACCAGCGGTTCGAGCAGGACCCCCACGGCGGCGCCGGCGGCTGTCCCGCCCGCGATTGAGCCGAAGAACCAGCCGACCGCACGGCCACGACGGTTGAACGGCACGACGTCGCCAATCAGCGTCAGGCAAATCGGGACGATCCCGGCGGCGCTGAGTCCGGTCAGGACGCGCCAGGCAATGAATGTACCCACGCGGTCGGCGGTTGCGGTGAGCGCGGTAAGAGCGATGAAGATCACCAGCGAACCAAGGATGACCTGGCGCCTGCCCACCCGGTCGGACCACGGCCCAACCCAAAGCGTGGCCATCGCTTCGGGAAGCACATAGGCAGGCACGGCGACCCCCACCCAGCCGATGCTGCTCGCGAAGACGGCCGTCAGCCGCGGGATCAAGGGGGCAACCATGAACGTCTGCACGAACACCATGAAGGCGGCTGCGCAGATCGTCGGCAGCATCCATCGCGGAATGCTGGTTGTCATGGATTCGCTTCTTTGCCTGTTGTTGCAATGGCGACATCTTGAGCACTCCTGACTAATGCGTCAATGCATTAATTAACAGCACCTTTAGCGCGGAAGGCTCCCGGCTAATGTACGCTTATGGCAGCCTTTTTGGACGCCCACCTACTGCTGGAGTTCCGACATGACCGAGCCCATCCGCTTTCCGCTGCTTGGCGAACCGCTGGCGCTCGATCTGGTCAACACGCTTGCGCTGCGCCACGGCATGGTGGTGGATTACTTGGACCGGCCCGCGGCGCTGTCGGCCTGGTTGCGCCTCGAGCGCACACGAGTGGATTGGCACGGGCCGGCAACGCGGGCCGATCTTGCGGCGATATGGGCGCTGCGCGATGCCGTGGATAGCCTGCTGCGGGCCCGCCTGGCGCGCGTCGCGCCACCGGATGCCGCGCTGCGCAAGCTCAACCGCAGCTTGGCCGGCGCGCGGGAAAACGTCCGTCTTGAATGGGCGCGGTCTGGACCGCGCAAGACGACCACGTCCGCCAGCGCCGTGCGTGACCGGTTGCTGCGCAGGCTGGCGCTGGACGCCCTGGAGCTCTTGACTGGACCTGACGCGGCAAAGCTGCGTGCGTGCGGGCATCCAGGCTGCCGGATGTTGTTTGTCGCGACCAATCCCAGGCGGCAATGGTGTTCGACCGCCACCTGCGGCAATCGCGCGCGCGTAAGCCGACACTACGCGCGGGCCGACAAGTCATGTTAAAGCTGCCCCGGTTCCCGCGTTCACCCCCTGTCATCTCGCCACGTCCACCAGGAGCGCGCCATGCGCAAACGCACCCTCGGCCGCAGCGGCCTTGCGGTCTCGGCCCTTGGCTTCGGCTGCATGGGACTGAACTCGGATTACGGCAAGGGCCTGGACAAGCAGGCTGCGATTGCCTTGATCCGCGACGCGGTCGAATGCGGAGTCACGCTGTTCGATACCGCCGAGGTCTACGGCCCCTACACCAATGAGGAACTGGTTGGGCAGGCGCTCGTGCCGGTGCGCGACCACGTAGTGATCGCCACGAAATTCGGCTTCAAGACGGGCGATCTTGCGTCAGGCGTGGACAGCCGCCCCGAGCATGTCCGCGCCGTCGCGGAAGCCTCGCTGCGACGCCTGCGCACGGACCACATCGACCTCTTCTACCAGCATCGCGTGGATCCGGACGTGCCGATGGAAGACGTGGCGGGAACCGTCAGGGACCTGATCGCCGAAGGCAAGGTCGGGCACTTCGGGCTGTCCGAGGCCGGGGAGGCATCGATCCGGCGCGCGCACGCGGTGCAGCCGGTCACGGCGCTGGAAAGCGAATATTCGTTGTGGTGGCGCGAACCCGAACACGGAACCCTGGCCACCTGCGAGGAACTGGGGATCGGCTTCGTCCCGTTCAGTCCGCTGGGCCGGGGCTTCCTCACCGGCAAGATCGACGCGGACACCAGGTTTGCCGAGGATGATTTCCGCAATGGCCTGCCGCGCTTCTCGCCGGCAGCGCGCAAGGCAAACCAGGTATTGGTCGATGTGCTCGGCCGCTTTGCCGCCGATCGTGGCGCGACGCCGGCCCAGGTCGCCCTGGCGTGGCTGCTGGCGCAGAAGCCGTGGATCGTGCCCATTCCCGGTACCACGCGCCTGTCGCGCCTCAAGGAAAACCTCGCCGCGGCGGAGATCGAACTGGGCGATGACGAGGTCGCGGAACTGGGTGCGGCATTTGCGGCGCTGCCGGTGGAGGGCGATCGCTATCCGCCGCAACTTGCCGCCCAGGTCGGCAAGTAAGGTCGCGCCTAGCGCCAGTTGGCGTGCGCCTCCCAGAACGCCACCGCGCGCCGGTATGCTTTGCGATCCAGCGGTACGCCGGAGCCGCCCTCGGCGACGCCAAGCGCATTGCGCAGCATGGTGATTGGCACCATCGGGATTTCTTCGGGCTGTGCGGTATACAGACAACCAACCACGCCCCAGTCGGCGTCGATAGGCGAACCTTCCTTGGCAAGCTGCGCGCGGCTGTAGAGGATCGGCAGTAGGTAGTTCGCCACGGGCGGGTCGACGCCCTCGAACCAGCGCACCAGCACCGGCAGTTCCTCGCGGGTACGGGCCTCGTAGGCCGAGCGCAGCAAGTGGCGGTTCGCATCGGTGATGGGGACCGCAGTGCAGCGCGTGGACGTCCAGTTGCGGTGCGCGTGCAGGCGGCAAAATGGCGCGTACCCCTCCAGCACGGCTTGCGGGGTTTCAGTATTGAGGCGCTGTTCGAATTCCTCCGCGCTGCAATCCTGGATGGCGCTGCGGCGACGGTCGCGCGGGAACAGCCGGGTGCAGGCAAAGGGAGTGAGAACGATGGACATGGTGGTCACCGCGAATCAGCACACGAGGCTAGGGCCCGGTTTGCAGAAATGCAAACGGCTGCGGCGTCGCCCGGATGGCCTGCGGACCTGTGCCTTGGTGCCGGTCCGTAGCATCGCGCCCGGGCTCGCTGGGCGTACTTCCGGCTTCGTCCTTGTATTGCTGCCGGAGCATCGGCATGGACCACAAGGCAAAAAAAACGTCCCGTTCTACCGGGACGCTTTTTGTCAAGTTGCCGAGTCTTTAGCCCAGCCGACGCTCACGCTTCCTGAGCCAGTAGCCCGACCCGAGGAGGAGTAGCCCCAGCGCAAACATGCCGGCGACGCCGGGCTCGGGTACCCCGATTGGATTGGCACTGAACGCGACATTGTCGAACTCGAAGGCGTACGACGAGCTGGTTGCGACAACGCGGTCGAACGGCGTGCTGAAATTGATGTTCACATAGAACGTGCCCGACGCGCCCTGGTCTCCGTTCGCCAGCGTGCTGACGTCAGCGCCTGTGAACGTGGCAATTTCCGCGGCACCATTGAAAAACGTCAGCGTGTTGTACTTGTCCACGGAACCCCACAACAGGCCCATGTACCTCTCCAACCCCGGGAATGCCAACGTCGCACCGGCGCCGGAAAAAGCGCCAGTGGAGCCACTGCTGAGGTAGGTCGTGGTATCTGCACCGTCCGGCTGGCCACCAAAGTTGAAACCGTTGTTGCCGGACAGGTAAGGTGCCGCGTACGTGCCGCTTGCCGAACCCTGTACTGCCTGGGCGCTGGGTGAGAATGAGACCGTAATCCCGCTGGGGGTCAGGCCGCCTGCGGTACCCAGGGCGAGCGAGTCGAAGGTCTCATAGTAGTCGGCACCGGTGGGAGCACCGCCGACCGAGGCGGAAAGGATGGCGGTCGCACTTGCCGTAGCCGCCACGCCCATACCCGCCAAAAGCGCCACCGCGGTCAACAACGACTTGAAGCGCGCGGTTCGCCATCTCTTCTGCATGCGATTGTTCATGTCACTGCCCCTGTAAGGTGGTTATTAGTTGTGACGCCTGCTGCACATGCTCGACGTTTGGAACATCGTTCTGCAACGCATGTCCTGTTCAGCCAAGCACCTTTCATGCCATGGCGCGATGTTATTGATTTGTCTAGGTGACGTGAATCAGAACCTCGTCCAGAGCGGGGTTGATGTGTAAGCTTCTCCGACACATTGCACCGGTCTCGCAACCGAACTGGCTTCGCAAGATCGCGGACTTCCTGCGCATCCGCCATGGCGGCACCAACGATGCCAAGCGGCTGCCGGGTCCGGGGCCGGCGATACGCCACGCCTTCGTCGCCATCCAGGCTCACCTCTATCAATAGCACCCCTCTGAAAGTGAACCTGACCCCGAATCTGGTTTGTTTATCTGTCGAAAAGGCTTCCACCTTTCAACAACGCCAGGTTCGGTGGCCAACGCCAACGCAATCAACAAGTTGGCTCATTGTGCGACCAAAGCCACAGCGAGCCATGGTGTCGAAATACATTACGTGTCCAGCCTGTTTCTACGCAAACCATAATTTAAACAACAACTTATCCAATGGCGCGGGAATTGCTTTTTTTGCCAGACGCAGCAACTGGCTGCGCGGGATATGCAGAACCCTCGGAGGAACCCTCGATGAGTACCTCGCACTCCACCTTGAAACCACTGCTTTCCATTCTCTCCTTGATTGCCCTCGCTTACGGAACTGTCGTCAGCGCAACAGTCGTTCCGGTCAGCTTTACGCATGTTGGCAACGTGGGCGGTACTGGCGTGTTCGCGGCGGACCTGATGGGCACCGGGCTTAGCCAGATCCAGTCCGTCAAGGTCACCGACAACAACGGCGGGACAGCCGGTTCGTCGGGGATCTTTTCCGGGTTCGATCTCGATGCGTTGTTTCTCGATGCGGACGGCAACCTGGCAACGACGGGGGACCAATCCTTTGCGTCGAGCTTCCTGTTCACGGCGGGCTCGACCCGTCCAACCGCAGACCCGGTGCTCCTGCCGACCGCGGCTCATCCCGGACCGACCTTTGGATCGCTGGATGCCAGCACGGTGGACTTGGCAACGGCCACCCTGAATGCAGTCGACGGGGTTTCCATTGCCGATGTGAACCAGGCCAACGGGTTCCTCACCCTCGGCGACGGAGGCGTCCTCACGGCGATCTTCGCTCCGCCCGTGGGGTTCAGCGGCAGTATTTTCCTGATGGCTGGCGAGGTGGGGGACAATGGCGAGGGCCTGGATGCGGTGGTTACCGTATCGGACACCTTGCAGGTTCCCGAACCGGGCTCCCTGTCCATCGTTGGGTTCGGCCTCCTGTTGATCGGGTTTGCGGCGCTGCGTCGCAGGAACAACCGCGCATTCGGGAAGTCCTGATCGGATCGGGACGACAAAGGGGACGTGGCAATTAAATAGCGCTTTGATTTGCCACGTCCCCTTTATCAATCTCCCCTTTATCACGCCACGAATTGCAAGTGCGCCAGCTCGGCGTACAGGCCGCCTTCGGCTAGCAGGCTCTCGTGCGTGCCCTGGGCAACGATGCGGCCGCCGTCCATGACCACGATGCGGTCGGCGCGCTGCACGGTCGCCAGGCGATGGGCGATCACCAGGGTGGTGCGGCCTTGCTCGAGGCGCTGCAGTGCCTGCTGGATCGCCGCCTCGGATTGCGCGTCGAGCGCGGAGGTGGCTTCGTCCAGCAAGAGCAGCGGCGCATCGCGCAGGATCGCGCGGGCAATCGCGATGCGCTGGCGCTGGCCACCGGAGAGGCGCACGCCGCGTTCGCCAAGCTCGGCGGCATAGCCGCCCTGCATGTCGCTGATGAACTCGTGGGCCTCGGCGGCGTGTGCGGCAGCGAGCACTTCCGCGTCGCTCGCGTCCTGTCGACCGAAACGGATGTTGTCGGCGGCGGTGCCGGCAAAGATGGCCGTCTCCTGCGGCACCAGGGCAATGACGCCGCGCAGCTCGGGCAAGGCCAGCGCGCGCAGGTCGACGCCATCGAGCATGATGCGTCCGGACTGCGGGTCGTAGAAACGCAGCAGCAAGGCCAGCACCGTGCTCTTGCCGGCACCCGACGGGCCGACCAGGGCTACGGTCTCGCCGGGCTGGATGTCGAGCTCGAAATCCTCGAGCGCCGCCGTGTCCGGACGCGTGGGGTAGTGGAAGCCGATATGCTCGAAATGCAGTGCACCGCGCACCGGACGCGGCAAGGTGACGGGTTGGGGCGGACTGGTGATACCCGCGCGCTCGGCGAACAGCTCGCCAATGCGCTCCATGGCTCCGGCCGCGCGCATGACATCGCCCCAGACTTCAGAAAGCCCCGCGATCGAGCCGGCGGCAAACACCGCGTACAGCACGAACTGCCCGAGTACGCCGGCATCCAGGGTGTGCGCCAGCACGTCGCGCGCGCCGGCCCACAGCACCAGGGTGATGGCGCCAAAGAACAGGACGATCACCACCGCGGTGAGCCAGGCGCGCATGCCGATGCGCTGGCGCGCGCTGTCCAGTGCACGCATGATCGCCACGCCGTAGCGACGGCTCTCGATATCCTCGCGGGCGTAGGCCTTGACGGCCGGGGCGGCATTCAGCGTTTCATTGGCTAGTGCGGCCGCGTCGGCCAGTCGATCCTGGCTGGCGCGCGACAGTTTCTGTACGCGGCGGCCAAACAGCAGGATCGGCACCATCACCAAGGGGATCACCAGCCCCGTCAGCCCGGCAAGGCGCGGGCTGGTCCACACCATCATGGCGCTGGCGCCCAGCAGCATCACCAGGCTGCGCAAGGCCACGGAGATGCCTGACCCGACCAGCGCCTGCACCACTTCGGTGTCCGTGCCCAGCCGCGAAATCAGCTCGCCGACACGGCTGCGTTCAAAAAAGCCGACGTCCAGCTTCACCACGTGTGCGTACAACTGCCCGCGCAACGACGCCAGCGCCCGTTCCCCGAGCAGGGTGATGCAGAAATAACGGGCCGCGGTGGCAAAGGCCAACACCAGGGCAACGCCAAACAGGCCGAGGAAGATCTCGTTGATCGCCGCCGCATTTGAATCGCTGAAGCCTTGGTCGATGACGTGTCGTACGGCGAGCGGCAGGACCAGGGTCGCGCCGGACGAGGTGGCCAGGAACACCAGCCAGCCCACCGCAAGCAGCCAATGCGGCTTGACGAACGGCCACAGCAGGCGCAGCGCCCCAAGGCGCCGGGTGGGTGGTGCAGGGCTCTCGGCAGCAGTCATACGTACTCGCAGGGCGCTGTCGGAACGGTACAGCGCAGGTGGATGGTATTGGGTCCTGGGTGCCGATTCGCAAGCCGTGAGGCCACGCCGGGCAAATCTCGCGGCTGCAGCCGGCTTGGTAGCATGGTGGTTCTTCGCCGATGACCAGGCTGCCATGACCAACAACGACATCCTGCGCGCCGTGCGCTACATGCTCGACCTGAGCGACGCCAAGCTCGCCCACGTCATTGCGCTGGCCGATCCGGCGCTGGTGCCCAGCCGCGAGGACGTGCAGGCCTTGCTGAAGAAGGACGGCGAACCTGGCGCCATCGCATGCAGCGACCGCGTGCTGTCGGCTTTCCTGGATGGCCTGGTCACCAGCCTGCGCGGGCCCGACCCCAGCCGGCCGTCGCGGTCGCCGGAGAAGCGCATCGACAACAACATGGTGCTGAAGAAGCTGCGCGTGGCGTTCAAGCTGCAGGACGCGGACATGCACGAGATTCTGGCCGCCGCCGGCATGCCGGTCTCCAAGCCCGAGATGAGCGCGCTGTTCCGCCAGCCGGGGCACAAGAACTTCCGCCCCTGCGGGGACCAGTTGCTGCGTCACTTCCTGCGCGGATTGACGTTGCGCGTGCGGGGCACGGACTGACCCGCGTGCGGTTGTCGACGTGCCTCAGCCCTCGTACATGACCAGCAGGCGTGGCTCGGTCATGTCGGCGATGGCGCTGCGGATGCCTTCGCGTCCAAACCCGGACAGCTTGACGCCGCCATAGGGCATATTGTCGACGCGGAAGCTGGGGATGTCGTTGACGATCACGCCGCCCTGTTCCAGTTCGCTCCAGGCGCGCATGGCGTGGTCCAGGCTGTCGGTGAAGATGCCAGCCTGCAAGCCGTAATCCGAGTCATTGACGCGGGCCAGGGCGTCCTCGAACGCGCTGTAGCGCGAGAGCAGGGCAACCGGGCCGAACGCTTCCTGGCAGCTCAGCCTGGCGTCGCCCGGCACGTTCTCCATCAGCGTCGCCTCCAGCATATTGCCCTTGCGCTTGCCGCCGCACAGCAGTTTCCCACCGGCGGCGCGCGCCTCCTCGATCCACTCCTGCAGGCGGGTGGCGGCTGCCTCGTCGATCATTGGTCCGATGAAGGTTTCCTTTTTCTTCGGATCGCCGGCCACCAGCTTGCGGGTGGCCCCCACCAGGCGCCGCTTCAGCGCGTCGTAGACATCGTCGTGGGCATAGATGCGCTGCACGCCGATGCAGCTCTGACCGGACTGGTAGAACGCGCCGAACACCAGGCGCTCGACCACGCGCTTCAGGTGCGGGCCCTGGTCCGCATCGACGATGCAGGCAGCGTTGCCGCCGAGTTCGAGCACCACCTTCTTGCGCCCGGCACGTGCCTTGAGTTGCCAGCCAATCTGGCCGCCGGTGAAGGACAGCAATTTGAAGCGCTCGTCCTCAACCAGCGGCGCGGCGTGTTCACCATCGAGCGTGAGGATCGAGAACGCGCCGGCAGGCAGGTCGGTTTCGGCCAGGACCTCGCCAATGATCAGCGCACCGACCGGGGTCTTCTCCGCGGGCTTCAGCACGAACGGGCAGCCAGCGGCAATGGCCGGCGCCACCTTGTGCGCCACCAGGTTGAGCGGGAAATTGAACGGCGTGATGCACGCGACCGGGCCGATCGGCACGCGCCGCGTATAGCCGTGATAGCCGTCCAGGCGGCTGGCCAGCTCCAGGGTGATTGTCTCGCCATCGATGCGCACGGCCTCTTCGGCGGCAATGCGGAAGGTCTCGACCAGGCGGGTGACCTCGCCGGCGGCATCCTTGATCGGCTTGCCAGCCTCGATGCACAGCGACTCGGCCAGCTCGTCGCGACGCTCGGCGAAGCGCCGTGCGCAGTGCTGCAGCACCGCCTGGCGCGCCCAGGGCTTGAAGCGGCGCATCGGCGTGGTGGCCTTGACCGCCGCGGCGATGGCTTTTTCCACCGCGCGTCCGTCGGGTACCGCCACGCGCGTCGCCACCTTGCCGGAGTACTTGTCGCGCACCTCGAGCATGTCCTTCGATGTCTGTGGACGATTGGCGAGGTAGTACGGATAGGTTTTGGCGAGCATGGCGGCCTCCTGACATGACGATGGCAACGCCGGATTCTGCGCCAGCGCGCGTTGCCATGGCGTTGCGGGCTCGGCCGCGCGCCGGTCCCGGCATTACGCCCGTCATTCCCGCGAATGCCTGTTCTCGTCGTTCCCGCGAACGCGGGAACCCAGTTCAACAACCCCTTCCTCACCATCCCGCGACGCGTGACGCCAGCGAGCCCCCTACGAAGCTGGCGCCTCGTCCAGCACCTGCACGGCCAGCTCACCATCGACCAGGCGCGCCCGCAGTCTCGTCCCAGTCGCCACGTTCCGCGTCGAGCGCAAGACCTTGCCGCTGCCATCGAACACGATGGCGTAGCCGCGCTCCAACGTGGCCAGCGGGCTCACCGCGTGCAGGGCGCGCGCGGCGCCCTGCAGCCGCGCCTGCGCCCGTTCGTCGCGCTGCTGCATCGAACGCTGCAGGCGCCGCTGCTGTTCGCGCAGGCGCTGGGCAAGCAGCGGCAGCATGTGGCGGGGGTGACGGGCGAGCAGGCGGCTGTGCACCTGGTCGAGCCGGCGGTGGTCACGCTCGGTACGCGCGTGCATGGTGCTGGCCAGGCGGTGGCGCAGGTGGGCGAGGCGTTCCCGGTCGCGCGCCAGGCGCGCTTGCGGACGCTGGTTGCGCAGCCGGGCCAGCAACAGATCCAGCCGCTGGAGCCGCTCCTGGTGCCGGTTGCGTTGCTGGTCCAGCAGCCGCCGCTGCCAGTCGCGGAGTTGGCGACTGATGGCGAGCACGTCCGGCACCAGCAATTCGGCTGCTGCCGATGGGGTGGGCGCACGCAGGTCGGCGACGAAATCCGAAATGCTGAAATCAATCTCGTGCCCGACCGCCGAGACGACCGGCACCGCGCTGGCGTGGATGGCCCGCGCCACGGCTTCCTCGTTGAAGGCCCACAGGTCCTCCAGCGAGCCGCCACCGCGGGTCAGCAGCAGGACGTCGTAGCGCCCGCAGAGCGAGGCCTTGCGCAGCATGCCGACGATGGCTGGCGGCGCCTCGCGGCCTTGCACCGGCACCGCGAGAACATCCACTTCGGCCAGCGGCCAGCGCCGCGACAGCACGCTGATGACGTCGCGCACGGCCGCCCCGGTGGCCGAGGTGATCACGCCGATGCGGCGCGCGAAGCGCGGCAGCGGGCGCTTGCGTTCGGCGACAAACAAGCCCTCGGCATCCAGCCTGGCCTTGAGTTCCTCGAAGGCGCGCTGCAGGGCACCTGCACCGGCCGGCTCCATGTATTCGGCTACCAGCTGGAATTCGCCGCGTGGCTCATACAGGCCCACGCGCGCGCGGACCAGCACCTGCAGGCCGTCGGCCGGCTTGAAGCGCAGGCCCAGGCACTGTTGCCGGAACATGGCGCAGCGCACTTGTGCAGCCTTGTCCTTCAAGGTGAAGTAGAGATGTCCCGAGGCGGGCCGCGCCACGTTGGACAGCTCGCCCTCGATCCACACCTGGGGCAGGGCGTCGCCCAGCAGGTCGCGGACCAGCCGGTTCAGCGCCGTGGGGGTGAGGATGTGGCGCGGTGGCGCGGCTTCGGCGGTGGTCGACATGGCCGCCAGAGCCTAGGTGTTGCGGCGGGGCAAACGCAAGCGCACGCCTCAGCCGTTGTGGCCCGCGCGCGGGCCGTTGTCGCGACGATCGCTGGGGGGCTGGTTGTCGGACGGGGCAGGCGGGGGATCCCGATGCTGTTGGTGGCGGCGGTACTTGCGCCCGCTCGCAATCGCCAGGTTCAAGGCAAACCATGCCGCGATCGCGCCCAGCGGCCAGCCAATCCACGCTGGCCACAGGATGGCCGTGGCTGCAAACACGGCGAGCACAGCGGCCGTCGCCAGCATGGGGCCGCCGGACACGCTGTCGAGCACCCGCTGGTTGCTCAGCACCGAGCCCATCCGGTTCGCCACGCGCAACGCGCCCACCGCCGCGCGGCTGGAGCTGCCACCGGCACGGCGGACCCGGCCAGGTCGGCGCTGGCTGCTGCGCACCGCGGTGTCCGTCGTATGCAGCGCGCGATGACGGTGGGGCGCCAGCACGATCTCGGTGGCGTTTTCCAGGTCACATTCATATTGCTCGGCAAGCTTGCCGGCGAAGCCGGCATCCTCCACCGCGACGTCGATCTCGAAATTGCCGAGCCAGCTCGCGATGTTGAGGTTGGACGAGCCGACGCGGGCCCACTGGCCGTCGGCCACCGCGGTCTTGGCATGCAGCATCGAGCCGTTCCATTCGAAGACCCGGATCCCCGCCTGCAGCAGGGGTCGGTAGCCTGCGCGCGACATCCCGGCCACCACCGCCAGGTCGCTGTTGCCCGGCACGAGCAGGCGCACGTCGACGCCGTCGCGCGCCGCGGCCAGCAAGGCCTGCACGTACGGCGCGAGGCCGACGAAGTAGGCGTCCGTGAGCCACAAGGTCTTGCGCGCCATGGCGGCAATGAGTTGGTCGAGCCGGTACATGCCGGCCGTGCTGGGCTGGGTGGCGATCACCCGCAACGCAACCGAGCCGGCGGGTTCGGCGGCGCTGAGCAGGCGCGGGAAGTCCGGCAGCCGGTCGCCGGTAGTGCGCCAACTGTCGGCAAATGCCGCCTCGATTTCCGCCACGGCCGGTCCCTGCACGGCTACCCCGGTGTCGCGCCACGGCGGGACCCGGCGGCTCGGATCGCCAAGCCATTTCTCGCTGATGCATACGCCGGAAAGGAAACCGTGCATACCGTCGACCACCAGCACCTTGCGATGGTCGCGGCTCACCCAGCCCAGTGATTGTCCCAACCGCGGCGGGTTGAATACCCGGAAGTGGCCGCCGGCGGCCCGCAGGGGAGCCCAGAATGAGCCGCGCGACTGGCCGAGGCAGCCCATCCAGTCCACCAATACGGCAACGAAGACGCCAGCGCGCGCGCGTTCGGACAGGGCATCGAGGAAGGCGTGGCCCACGGCGTCGTTGCGGACGATGTAGTTTTCCAGCAGCACCCGGTGCCGGGCACCACGTATCGCCTCGAGCCAGGCCGTGTAATGCGCCTCGCCATCGATCAGCAATTCCACCGCGTTGTCGCCCAGCAGCGGTGCCCCGGCAGCGCGGCTCAGCGCACGCTCGGCCAGGGTACGGGCGGGGGCGGCGGAGGGAAGCAACACACTCGGCATGGCCGCAGTGTAGGGCAAGGCTCGTCCAGCCGACCACGCTCCCCCGTTCAAATCTCCATGGCACTCAGCGACCAGAACCAGTCCATGAGCTGGGTTTGCCAGGGGCGCGCCTGTCATTGCGCCAGCGTGACTGGCCGTGAGCGTGCGAAATCATCGGCAATGGCCGCGTCCATGTGCGAGGCAAACGCGCGGTCGTGGATATTCACATCGGCTTCGTCGTTGAAGTGCACGGTGTACGTATCCACGCGACGTGGCCACGGCCATCGCCTCGGAAGAGGCTACCCGCCGCGTTTCAGGAAGCGCAGGGTAAGGCGTTCGAGCTGACGGCTATGGGATGCTGCCGAGGCCGGGATGTCGCGCTGCAGGCGGCCGTCCAGCCAGCCTTGGAAAACCTGCGGATGGATGTACGAGGCCCGGCATACCGCCGGCGTATTGCGCAGTGCCGCGGCCACGTTGCGCGTCGTCTCGGCCAATTGCCTGCGCCGCGCGGGTTCGTCCGGCGGCAAGGGCGTGGCCGCCAGTTCGCCGGCCGCGAGCACGGTGGCGCCCCAGGTGCGGAAGTGCTTGGCGCTGAATGAGCTGCCCACGTCCCCGGCCTCGGTACGGCGCAGGTAGTCGTTCACCATGCCCGAGTCCACCGCGCAGACCTGGCCCCCATCGTCGAGGTACTGGAACAAATGCTGGCCAGGCAATTGCTGCATGCGGCGAACGATGCGGATCAGGCGCCGGTCGTCCAACAGCACGTCGCTGGCCTGGCCGCTCTTGCCCTTGAAGACAAAACGCAGGCGATTGCGCTCGCTGCGCACGTGGCGCATGCGCAGGGTGGTCAGGCCGTAGCTCCGGTTGGCGCGGGCGTATTCCTCGTTGCCAACGCGGATCAGGGTTTCATCCAGCAGGCCGACGAGCACGGCCAGGACCTTGTCTGCCGGCAGGCCGGCGCGCCCCAGGTCACGCCGCACGCGTCGACGCAGGCGCGGCAAGGCAGCGGCAAACGCCATCACCTGGTCGAACTTGCCCTCGTCGCGCAAGCGCCGCCATTGCGCGTGATAGCGGTATTGCTTGCGCCCGCGCGCATCGCGGCCGGTGGCCTGCAGATGGCCATTGGCCTGGCGGCAAATCCATACCTGCCGATAGGCCGGCGGTATGGCCAAGGCGCGGATGCGCGCCAGTTGCCCGCGGTCGGTGATGCGGGCGCCATCGGCATCGTAATAACTGAAGCCCTTGCCGCGGCGCACGCGACTGAACCCGGGTTGTTCGTCACTGGCGTACACCAGGCCGGCGGCACGGATGGCGGCACGTTCGGTGATCAAGCAGGCGGCGATCCGGTCAAGGGGGTTGGGAACGGTTGCAGTCAGGGGGATGTATCCCGCGCGGCATGAAACCCAAAATCAGGACAAGGCGGCGTGATGACGGGGCAGGGATGTCCCATGCGTCGCGCAGAGTCACCCCATGGACTGCGTAGCCGCGCCTACACGGGTGGCGGGGTTTGGGCGTCCACCGGCGCTTTGGCTGCCGGGGCGTCCGACCCGGCAGCGGGCGGATCGTCCATGAGCGGGAGCGCGCCTGGGCTGTCCAGGTCATCGAACTGCTGGTGGTTCACGGCCCAGAAGAACAGCGCCACGGCAATGCCAATCACCACCAGGGTCACCGGGATCAAGACCAGGAGGATGTTCATGTAGGCAACGCCGGCGCGTCCGTCGTGCCCATGGCAAGCCGGGTCCCGCTGCCAGGGTTCCCTGGCGCCGCGTTTGTGCGGCCCACGCGCATGGCGTTCAGCACCACGCCCAGCGAGCTCAGCGACATGCCAATGGCGGCCAGCCACGGCGGCACCAGCCCGAACGCGGCAAACGGCACCGCGCACAGGTTGTAGACCAGGGCCCAGCGCCGGCTCTGCCTGCTGATGCGCTCCACCTGCAGGGCCACGGCACGCGCGTACGGCAAGCCGTCCAGATGGCCATCCACCAGCAGCAGGTCGGCGTGTGCCTGGGCCGGGGCCGTACCGGTG
>JACZCT010089823.1_pt1 | contig 15796 bp, 13 predicted proteins | sample 8641871 | NCBI WGS metagenome assembly JACZCT01 (sample SAMN15324604, study PRJNA640507) | soil metagenome | isolation source: monocropping sugarcane control | place: China: Luxin town, Laibin City, Guangxi Province | collected 2019-07-25 | depth 10cm m | reverse complement strand
GCTTCTCACTCGCAGCGGTGAGAGCGGCGGGTTCTCGTTCGACTCCGACACAGCCGCCCTGCGGCTGCGGCTCGTGGTGGGCTCGGCGCTCTGGTTCCAGAACGCCGTGGTCTACAGCAGCGGCGCCGGAAGCTAGACCGGCCCAGCGAAGGCCTAAGAACGCCCCGACTGTTATGGTCGGGGCGTTCTTGGTTTCCAGAAACTCCCGGTAGTCTGGATACCGGTGACTCTTCCTTTCGGGTCGCTGGAATGCGTCGGGTGATGCCCGAGAGGTCTTTCCTCGGTTGAGGCTTCTCGAAGTGAGCTGCCCGACGCATTCTGTTGTTGTGCGCATCACCCCGTAGACTGTGCAGCATGGTGACAAATGAAGGGGCTTGGCCCATCGACCCGACGACTGATGTCGGGCTGTTCCGCACTGAGCTTGGCGACACCGCAGGCACTCCACACGTCCCGGCAGACAACAAGGCTGACTTCGAGTACATCGGCGATGCCGGGATTCAGGCGCTCCTTGATGCGTATCCGACGAGCCGAAACATGGCGATGTCTAAGGCGATGACCTCAATGGCTCATCAGATGATTATCGCCGCACAGGACATCCAGGTGGACGACATCAGGATCAAGACGATCGAGCGGGCGAAGCTGATGTTAGAGTCGGCGCTGGCGCTGTCCGGGGGGATGGCCGCGACGGATGCCGACAGCGCCTTCAGCGTGGTCTCGCTGAATGGCTATCATGAATACCCGCGTCCGCAAGGAACGCCCTATCCGGTGATGTGAGATCATGGCAAGCAATCTTGAGGCCGTGCGCGCCGCTGTCGAGCAGGCGAAGATCATTGCCGCTGAGTTCCGAACTGGCACCGCGAAGTTCTATAAGGACGGCAACTCCACGCCGGTCCTGACTTGCTCCATCCGGATGCGAAAGCCTAAGCCGAGTGCGTTCGACGCGGGCAACCAGACGGAGTGGCAGACGAAGCGAGGGCTCGTTGGGAAGGTTCCGCTGACGGTGGACACGGAGATCATCCAGAAGGGCTGGATATGTCAGGTGAGTACGCCGGACGGAGACCCGACGATCAATGGCATCAACTTCGTCGTGCAGTCCAGTCTCGTCTCACAATTCGCCGCTGAACGGGAGGTTACCTTCGTCACTGAGGTCAACGCGACGCCGAGGATCACCTGATGGCTGAGAAGCTTGAGGAGGAGATGGTTGCGTCCTATGCGATCTCTATCGAGGGGGTCGAGAGGACCAAGTCTGAGCTTGCGAAGCTGACCGATGCGATCAGCCTCCTGCGTAAGACGGAGTATTCGGAGGGGATTACGGCCAGTGAGGCGCGGTTCGGGACGAGTCGTGCTTCAAAAATCGGCAAGGGGCGTACAGACATCTTTTCGGCATCGGTAGACCACCTTGAGGGGCGTGTTCAGACTAAGGCGAGCAAGGTGATGGCCCATGCCATGTCCAAGGGAAAGCAGGCTCAGACCCTCGCCTTACGCGCAGCAGAGACAGAGACCGGTAAGAGCGGCAAGCCGAAGGGTCGTAAAGGTCCCGGTCGTGAAGTTCATGGCGAACTCATCGGGGCGGTTGCGACTAACGTCGAGACGCAGAAGACCAAGGCGGTTACGCTGATTGTCGGGTGGCATGGCTGGCCCAGAAATGATCGTGAACGTTACTTTGAGTATCAGGAGCAAGGGACCAAGGGGCGTAAGCCGAGCGCGGCAGACATTGAGCGTGCGAGGGTTGCGCGATCCGTGAAGCGCTCCCTCAAGCCTCGTCGGAAGAGCGCGGTGTCAGGACGTGGTGTTCCGGCGGCGAACTCATTAGGCGCCGCCCTTCCTGTCGCCCGTGAAGAACTGAAGAAGGGGCTGAAGGACCTGCTATGACTAGTTCGGTTGACCCGACCGCCGAGATCGAGGCGGTCCTGACACGCCTGCGCGCGCTCCCCGGAGAGACCTATGACGGCATACCGCAGGGAACGGTTCTCCCGGTGGACGGGTGGGGGCGTAAGACTCCTTACCGCGACTTCGAGTCGGGCTCCATCATCCCGACCGGGAGTGGTCGGCTTCTGGCGGCAAATGAGCAGCAGCAGCCTCATATCTGGGCTTTTCAGGTGCATCACTATGGGGCCACGCGCAAGTTGGCCCGGGACCTTTCGATTGAAACGGATAAGGCGCTTATTGGCTGGGCTCCGAGCACCAATGCCGATCCGATCTCGACGTTCTTCTTCACGATTTACGATGAGACCGCCAAGGACGGAGAGCGTATCGGGTGGATCGCGACGCGATTCTATGAGACCGAGCTAGGGCAGTCGCCGGATATGAGTTTGACGATCTCGTAAGTTTCCAGAAACCAGTTTTGGGATCGCGTTTCGGGGCAGTAGTGTTTCAGTCATGGCCTACTACCGCAACCGCCAGACTGGCAAAGTGCAGATGCACCCAGTGTCGGGACTCGGCGACACGTTCAACGCCGACGAGATCGGCGAAGATGGAAAGACCATCAAGCCCTACACCTCGTTAGCTCCATCGAAGACAGAACTGAAGGAAGCCAACGAGCTTCTGAAGGACAAGTCATCCACTCCTGCCGGAGACTCCAAGAAGAAGGGTGCTAACTAATGGCACAGAAGCTCCTGGTTGGGGACAAGGACACGGTCCTCCTGATCCCCGCGTTTGAGATCGACGGGGTGCCTCAGATGGCATATCCCGCCTCCCCCACTCCGGTTCCGCTGGGCTCTCCAACTACGGCCCTCCTGAACGCCTACATCAATGTGACGACTCCGGCGGACTCCGGTTCACACTGGGGCGGCAACGTCACCTGCGCGATCATCGATGACTGGAACCTTGCGTTCACCGATTCGGAGACGGACGACACCCGGACGCTGTGCAGCGTCGGTCAGTCACAGGACCTCACGTTCTACAACTATGACGCCGTCATGAACTTCCTTCGGGACGTCAACCCGGCGGACACGGGCAGCGAGTTCAACCTTCCGATGAACCTCGTCTCGGCGCCGGACCTCGCTTACGTCATCGCTCACCGGATCGGCTACTCCCGGGAGACGGCGGCGGCAGGGGGTCAGGAGTGGCACTTCTACTACGTCTGGACCGACAACCCCATCCCGGGGTCCGGCGATGGCGACTATCAGACCATCGGAGAGACCTTCATCGCGAAGGGCCTCATCGACTTCAAGCGCGTCTTGAGCTAAGTCCGGAAGAGAGAGAATCACATGAGCACGAAGGTACTCAGTAACCAGCGGGTCACGGTTCTTGCCGGACTCGCGTCCGCGATCAGCGATTGGTCCGATCCTCCGCTGTCGGACCTGACAGCACTGACGAACATCTCCGGAGCGATCAACTGGAGTTCGTTTGAGCTGAACATCCAGGCATCCGAGCAGAGCGATGACCGTACCCTGACGGACGGAGCGGGGGCGCAGTCGCGTGGGGTCACCAACTTTGGTGGGACGCTACAGGCGGTCATGCCTCGCCCCGATGACGCTGCGTCGGTCTATCGAGCGGCCTACAACATTCTCTCGACGCCGCGTGTCGAACTGGTCATTGCAGTCCGGTACGGGAAGCTGAACTCGGTCGCCCCGGCGGCGGGAGACAAGTGGACCCTGTATCACGTCATCGTGGATGCTCCGGCGTTCGGCCAGAACGATGTCTCGAAGTTCTACCAGATCACTCTGGTCGCGCGAGACGACATCCTCCCGAACTACATCGTCCCTGCGGCCTCTCCGGCGACGATCACGATCACCGCCACTTCCTCCACGGCAAGCGTGAATGACCTCGTCTTCGTCTCGGCGGAATACCAGGGCTGGGACATCACGAAGATGGCCAAGTGGGTCAGTTCTGATGAGACCAAGCTGATCGAGGTTCATCCGGGCATCTTCCGCACGACGGGTACGGGCACGCCAACCGTGAAGGCGCAGTACCCCGGGGCGACCGAAAGCACTCCAACGACGATCACCATCAGCTAAACTGCAAGTCGAACAGCAGCGAGCAAAACGCCCTGATTCCCTTTTGGGAATCGGGGCGTTTTGCTCGGGTACGCTTGGTTTCTAGAAACCATGTTGGATATAACGAAAGGATCGACATGAGTGAGCTATCTCCCGAGGCGCAGGCCGAGCTTGACGAAATTGCAGCGGTGACCAAGAAGGGCTTTGACCTGTCCGCCAGACTCAAGAACCGTGGACTGCGCCGGGTCACCCTTACCCTCTTCCTTGACGAGGACAAGGGTGCGCAGCTTGGCCGAGCAGAAGACATCTTTGATGTCATGGGGAATGTCGTCGGACACGAACGAGAGGGAATCTTAGGCCAGATCGAGGCTTTGGGAGACGAGAAGGAGTCCGCCGCCGTGAAGAGCGAACTCGCGAAGCTGACGAAGAAGCGCGACGAGCTAATTGCCGAACTGGCAAAGAGCGGCATCACCGTCAAGCTTCAGGCCGTCCCTCCGATCATCAGCAACGACTGCCGTCGCAAGGCGAAGGAGGAGCTTGGGATCAAGGAGAAGAACGTTCCGGCAGACCAAACGGAAGAGTTCAATGCGTCGTTCACCGCGCATCTCCTGTCTGTGACGATTCAGAGCGTTACGGACAACGAGACGGGAGCGATCAACGATAAGGTCACCCTCCAAGACGCAAAGCAGATGATGGACTACCTTCCCGCAGGGCAGTTTGCCCGTCTTGACGAGGCACTGGCTCGAATCCAGTACACCGACGCGATCTCGCGGTCGATCGAGGTGCAGGAGGATTTCTCGTAGAGTTCTTCTCGTCCAACGGCGGGGCGAGGTATGTCGATCTCATGAAGGCGTCTATTGCGCACGGGGTGAGACCGACAGCCCTCGTCCTAGGGAAGGACTCGCGCAAGCCGTGGGGTCGGTGGGACCTGACACTGGCGTCTGCGTACCAGAGGTTCCTCAACGAGGTGTGTCAGCAATGCGGTCTGCCTAAGTACCTGTGTCACAATGACGATAATCGCATCCAGTTCCGGTGGGTCGAGGACTCTTGCGAGGCTGCGAAGATCGCGGAGAAGGAGCAGGCCAAGCGCGCGGAGACCAAGAACTACAAGGGCTATGGCGTCAAGGTCTATGCCGAGCCGTTTCTGACGGAAGATGCCATCGCGGAGGGGCTGGAGTTCTCCGACTTCCGGCGTCCTTACTTGATCGAGCGGGCAAAGAAGTTGGGCCTCATCAAGGACGAAGATGAGGTTTCGGAAACCAGCCTCTGATCGCCCTTAGACTCTTTGTATGGCCGACGTAAATCTCTCAGTAGAAGTAGCTGCTAGAGGCGTCGAGTCTGCCATCAAGCAGATAAATCAGCTTAGAAGAGAAGGGCTTCAGACCGGCAGCGCCCTCAAGGGGCTTGCCACATCCGCGTCGGCGGCGATGGAGATCATCACGCGGTCGGCGGGAAGCACGTCGGCGGCGGTCAAGAGGACTAAGGAATACGGTCAGGCGATTGGGATCGCCTCGGAGGCTACTAAGGAACTCAATCAAAATCTCGCGGCTCAGGTCAAGGAGTACCGGGCTCTTGCGCGAGTTGACCCCCTTGGCGATGCGCGGAGCAGGCTGACCCGGGCAGGCGGTGCCGGGGGCCTGGCGGGTGGAATTGCTATTGCCACTGCCGAGCAGAACCGTCTTGCGACTAAAAGCGTTTCGATCGTTCAGGACAAGATCGCGGTCGAAGAGCAGCTTGCACGACAGACGGCAGCTAACGCTGCACTGGAGAAGGGGCGTTGGGAGAACTCCCTTCTGGGGATGACCAAGTCTGAGCAGGCGCAAGCCGTCCTGACACGAGCGACGCAGGAGTATAACGCCGCGCTGAAGGCTTCTAACGCGGCGTTCGTCCGGACGCGGGGAGCGGCGGGATCAGGGCTGGGAGGGCAGTTCCTGCCCTTCAGCATGGCGCAAATCGATCAGCAGATCGCTGCGACCCAGAGGTTGACCACTGCCGAGCGTGAACTGGCTATGGCCCAGCGGGATGTAACCAGCACCAACAGCTTCAATTCGTCCAACGCATTCCAGTCCTCCTACTCCTACTTCATCATCGCGGGCCTTGCTTCGCAGGCGGCGCAGGCGATTCGCGGTACTGGCGTCGCCGCTGTCCAGGCGGCGAGTACGATGGAGCGGTCGTTCGTAGATGTCGATCGAACTACAGAAGGCACCACGGCTCAGCTTGAGTCGCTTCGGTCGAAGCTTCTGGAGCTGTCCACCTCGACACCGATCTCCTTCGTGGACCTGTCGCAGATCGCCTCGCTGGGAAACCAGCTTGGTATCGCCGCGTCGGACATTGAGGGCTTCACGCAGACCATCGCGAAGTATTCCGCCATCTCCGGGCAGACCGCTGAGGACGCGGCGACGGCGTTCGGTCGCATCTCGAACCTGACGAAGCTCCCCGCTTCGCAGTTCTCCAACCTCGCATCCTCGATCGAGTATGTGGCTCGAACCTCTGTCGCTACGGAGTCTTCGATCGCTTCTGCCGCGAAGGAAATCTCGGCACTGGCGGCAGGCGCAGGCTTCTCTGCACAGGGGATCGTCGGTCTCGCAGGTGCCCTGTCGTCTCTCGCCATCCCCCCGGAGCGTGCCCGTGGTGCCCTGAGCCTTTACTTCGGCGCCCTCAACGAGTCGATCGCTGAGGGTGGTCCCAAGCTGGAGGCGTTTGCGACCCTGCTGGGGACGACCACGGAGAACGTCTCCAACCTCGTGCGAGCCAACCGGGGGCAGGAGGTCTTCACTAAGTTCATCTCTGGCCTGTCAGACCTTGACAGCGTGGCGAAGACGACGGCGCTGGACACTCTCGGGCTCTCCACGATCCGTGTGGATCAGACGATGCGCGCTCTCGCGCAGAACGTCCCACTGGTCACGTCGGTCATGCAGGGCGCCAATCAGGCGTTCGCGGAGAACACGGAGCTTGGCCGTCAGTACGCCAAGATTCAGGAGGCCTTCGACTCGGTCTGGAAGGAACTCACGAACTCCATTCAGAACGCGGCGGGGGCGGTCGGAGACAAGTTCCTCCCACTACTGAAGGATGTCTTCAGGTGGGTCACGCAGGCTATCGTCGTCTTCTCGCAATTCGCTAACAGTCCTATCGGCAAATCGTTCTTGCAGGTCGCGGGCTTTATCGGAGTCCTTGTCGGCGTCATTACCGGACTAATCGGCGCGTTGGCTCTCATGAAGGCCAGCTTTGTCGTCGCGAGGTTTGCCTTCGCTGGGATGGAGTCTCACTCGCTGGTCGTCTGGCTGAAGCAGGTTGGAGCGAGCCTCTTCTCGGTCAGTGGGGCCGCTAAGACGGCGACGGTGAGCACATTGACTCTCAAGGATGGCCTCTTTGTCACTGGGGTTGCTGCTGAAACAACGACAGCGAAGACGGTTACTCTTCGCGGCGCTCTGAGCAGTATGAACCTTGGAGCTAAGGCGGCGGCGGCCAGCATGGGGCTTCTCAAGATCGCTCTTCCGATTGCGGCTCTGACCCTCCTGTGGACCGGTATTCAGCTTGTCATGGACGCGATGGAGCGTGCTAACAACCCAGCGAAGTTCCTAGGGGACTCGGTCGAAAATCTGCATGAGGCCATGAAGATAGACAACCCGAAGGCATTCGCCTCTGCGGTGGTCGAGAACGGCGCCGTAGCAGACCTCTCCAGAATGAAGCTTGATGGGCTGAACAAGACTGTCGCGGATGCTGTGCTTGCGCAGAAGGCCGCCTCTAGCGCTACTGAGAAGACCAACGTTTCCCTTGATGCACAGTCACTCGCTGTCGGTAAGGCTACGAAGGAGTGGATTGCTAACGCGGTTGTCGGTTCTGACGCGATGAAGGACCTCATCAATGGGGTTACTGACTTCTGGGGGACGCAGGTAGTCGATCCAGACGACCTATCTGCAATGTTGGCGGCAGGATTTGATCTAGAGAAGTTCTCCACCATCGCCTACGATCAGGGGGTTGAAGCCGCCATAAAGTATGTCGATGGGTGGGCGGCTCAGCTTGACAAGAACAACCCACTTGACCAAAAGGCGATAGATGAACTGGGCCTTGAGCATGGGGGCGCCAGCTTCCTTATAGACAAAAACAAGCTTGCTTCAGTGGCAAAGGGGCTAGCTCAGGCGAAGGTTCAGGCATCGATCGTTAGCTCCGTCATGAAGTCGCTGGGTGTTGGCACGGAGGAGGCGACTCAGGACTTTGATGCCTTCGGTAACGTCATCGGCACGACGACGGCGAATCTCGGGGCGGCGGAGGTCGGCTTCCGGGGCTCGAAGAGCGCCCTTGCCGATTTCCAGGGCGCGGTGCAGGGCGCGATGAAGGACTTCGTTAAGTTCGATGACATCCTGAAGAATGCCAGCAAGGACAGCAAGGGGAAGGACATCGCGCCCACGCTGGGTAGCTTTGGAACGGAACTGTCAAAGGCAAATGCTGACGCCGAGAAGTTCTACAACAACATCACGACCCTCTCGGCGTCGGGGGCTTCTGCCTTCGCTCTTGGGCTGGCGACGATCGGTCCCGACGCGCAGGACATTCTCGGGCAGGCCGTGAGTGCGAGTCCAGAGACGATTGCCAAGCTGGAGCGAGACGCACGCTTCGCGGCCTTTATCGCCAGCGATGCGTTCAAGCAGGCACTTCAGCAGAACCTCTCCAATCAGAATGACGCCTACGCGCGAATCTTCAGCACGACAGGCAATCTTGATGACGTGAGGTCCTACATCGCCGCACAGGTGGACGGGACAGCAGAGCTGTGGGAACAGCAGTGGGACCTGAAGCACTTCACCGCCCCGCTGAACGTGAAGATTCTCGACCCGTCTGCTGACGAGTTAGAGATTCTGGGCCACTCCCTCTCGGGTCGACTCAAGATCACCGCTAACATCATTCCTGTGATCGGAGCCAATGACAGCATTGACCCGACAAAGGCAGCCAAGCGGACGAACACGATCACCGACACTCTCACCGGCAGGAGCATCACCGTCCCCGCAACGCTTCAGGGAGCGGCGCTGACGGCGAGCCTGACGGAGTGGATGAAGGATCAGAGCCTGTCTCCGGCGGCGCTGGCAGCCAAGCTCAACACGGACGGATTTGACACTGATCTAGACGCATGGCGCAAGGCTCACGGGCCGGTGGTCCTCAAGGTCCGATTCTCGGTGAGCAATGACTCTCTGCCGATTCTGCCGGGGTACGTTGGTAAGAATGCCCGACGTGACGGCGGGCTAATCGGTGACCGGGGGGAGTTCAAGCGCTTCGCCAAGGGCGGCTCTCCAGGACAGTTCCGGGGTCCGGGATCAGGCACTAGTGATGATATTCTCGCGTGGGTCTCCAACCGCGAGTACATCAACACGGCAGCGGCGACGAAGTTCTGGGGGGTCGACTTCTTTGACTCGCTGAATCGTAAGATGCTTCCGACGAGTTTCATCAAGATGTTGGGCGCGGCTGCGGTTTCTGGAAACTCTGGTCCGCAGAGCGTGGCTCACGTTCAGCTAATCCAGAACTATCCACAGACGGTGAACCCGCTGAAGGACCTGAAGATCGACAGCGAGAAGCTGGCGGCGGGAATCTGGGGATGACGATGGCTGATACTAATTACACGATCAACGGGGTCTCGATGGGCCGCGAGTCGATGAACTCGATGGGCTGGGCGATTATGCGCGCGGGAACCAATCAGCTTGGTGGCATAGCCCGGGACATCAACAGGGTCGTCGTCCCGGGCTATGACGGGTACTTCCAGGCTCCGTCCACTCGGCAGGAGCAGGTGCTGGTGTTCAACATCAAGACGCCGCGTGAGAACCTTGAAACCCTTCTGGCTGTACTGGCGCACGTCGGGTACGACTCGGCGTTCCCGACGCTGGGAAAGATCGAAGTCTCCGTGGCGAGCGGGAAGGCGGCGTACTACGAGTTGGCGTCAGCAATTCCGTCATCGGACCGTCCGTCAGACAACGTCGTGACAGTCACGGCGACTCTCAACATTCCCTATGGGGGCTGGAGAGACACCTCCACGACGGAGACGACGACGAGCGTCACCACTAACCCACAGGTCATCACGACGATCGGGTCAGGCATCTCTCTACCAATACGGGATATGGATGTCTTCATCCAGGGCAATGTCGGGACGATGCAGATTACCGACAGTGGAGGGTCATGGTTGCGAACGACGAGCGACTATGTCTACTCGGCGGGGTACGGCATCCTCTATCAGGGATCAACTGGGAGAGCTTTTCAGGCCACCACGGCGGCACCCTATACGCCGGTTTCTGACATCGGTTTTGCGGTGGATATTTCTGGGGGTGGATTCCGCATGACACCGAAGTTCACTCCGACGACGCCGGATACTCGCTCCGTCGAGCTGACGGCCCTCTCCACGCTGCTGTCTGGCGTCTCCCTCAAGGTCCGCTGGCGCGGCGCCTATGTGATGAAGTAGGAGAGAGATGACTCAATACACTGCTGTCTTTGCTGGGCGTGCGCACAATCTCGTCCTGACGGTTACCGAAGGAACTAAGGACCCCTCTGCTCAGAAGGTGCGAATCGACTGGGTTCTGGAGATCGTCAAGGGCGTCAACCTCGGGACGTGGAACGTCGGCAACGACGGCAATCAGTCGTATCTGGTGAAGATTGGCGGCGTCACGGTTGGCAGTGGGACCAGTATGCCGTTCAACTTCAGTTCTGTTACGCATGGCAGCGTGGCTCCGGGGACTCGCTTTCGCGTTGCCAGCGGCTCTCATCAGTTCAGTTACGGCACGGACGGTACCGTCTCGCTGGCTGTCGAGTTCAGTGCCGATGCTGACGTATGGTCGGGTGGCTCCCACGGCTCCGGTACGAAGGTCATGGGAGTGGCTTCCTATCCGTCGTCTGGCACGGTGAACTTCACGCCGTCTGACATCATCGTGGCGACACAGCCGATCGTGAAGCCGAAGAGCGCCAACGTCGGAACGACCGTCACGGTGGAGCTTCCTCGCACAAATGCCGCGTTCACGCACGATGTGACGTGGGAGAGCGGGGCTCTCTCGGGAACAATCGGCACTGGCATCGCAACCAGCACGACGTGGGTCGTGGATGATGTCACCGGGCAGTTCCCGACGCAGGAGCAGAGCCCCGTCACGATCATCGCCGTTACCAAGAACGGTGGCACGACGATTGGGACCAAGAGTGCAACTCTGATGGTCTGGAACACGCCGCCAAGCGTCGATCCGACGATCACCACGCCGTTCGATCTCAGGGTTCGTAGGGTCGACTGGAACGGCTCTCGGCTCAAGGCGACCAATCCGATCATCACGACGAGTCTCAGGCTTGTCGATACGGCCTCGGCCACTCCGACACTGGTCGTCGGAGTGAGCGGCGTCGTCCCTGGCTCTGATGATGATCTTGACGGAGCGCTAGTGGTTCTTGACGTGCAGAACGGGGCGTCATGGCAGAGCACCGGTCTTCTGTTCACACTCTCACGGGCTCAGGGCGACGACGTGGAGCCCACGGAGGCCGTGACGTACTCCGGTGTCGGATTCTTTGATTTCGAGGCTGCACGGGGTTACTGGACGACGGACTGGAAGTCTCGTGGCCTCTCTCCGGGGTACGTCATGAAGACGATGGTGGTGGATGGCGGTCACGCAAAGGGCTGGGGGCCGAACATCGCCGCGTCGTTCGACGTGGTCAAGACGAGCGTTGGCGACAACTGGCAGGTTCACGACACTCGTGAGTTCAGCAAAGGCACCCCGTACTCGCAGATTCTGGAGGCCCTAGTCAATGAGGGGTGGTGCGAGTGGCGTAGTCGCTATGACGATTCGGATGGCAAGTGTTACCTCGATCTGTTCAACCCGGTGACAGGGTCCGACTGGACCGACGAGTCCTCCAGCGTCATCGTGAATCTCGCTACGACCAAGATCAGCGAGGCCCCGACGACATGGTCGCTGGAGAGCGTTCTCGACCGGGTCTATGCCGTTGGTGATGCCGCGACAGGGAATCCCAGCACGTCGGCGGATAACACTCCGGCGCCAGTGGCGTCGTCAGAGCGCACGCCGTACAACGCGAACGTCTACGGCTATCTTGAGGGTTGGGCCAGCGCTTCAGGGCAGACTACGGCGGCAGGGACTCGCGCCGTAGCGCAGACGGCTCTGGACAATGCCACGGAGACAAGGAGTCGGGAGTTCACCTACTCCGCCTACGCGGTTTCCAGAAACCTGCTGCCCTACTACACGTTCAAGCCGGGCGACTGGATTCTAGTCCCATCCGATCGAGAGCATGATAACGACCCTGTCGTGATGAGGGTCACGCAGGTCGTTATCAGCAAGTCTGGCGACGGTCTGATGGTGACGGTTACTTGCGGTGACCTGATTCCCAGCGATGCGACAGCGGCAACCATGAAGCGGATCAAGGCCGCAACGGGCAATCGGATTGCTGGGGGAACTCTTCGTGACCCGGTTCCGCTTCAGTCGATCATCCCGGCGGCACCCAACTTCGCCACGGAAGAAGCAGCAACCTCGACTGGCTACTGGAACAGCAACGGAGAGCCGCGCGCTTATATCGAGTTCGAGTGGGAGTCGGTGACGACGGCGCTGGATGGCGTGACGCCGGTCGCTGTGGACTACTACGAGGTCTGGTGGCGTCCCGACCCTTCCGTGCAGTGGGCTCTGAAGACGTTCAGCACCGTGACGAGCGTCGAGATGGACGACTGGGCGGTTGGCTTCACGGCGCAGTTCCGCGTGCGTGCGCGGTCCGCCAATGGAGCCTTCGGAGAGTTCTCCGCGTGGGACGAAGTGACGACCGTTGCGCCGACTGCGAGCATTCCGGCGCTGGCGGTGGATTCGATCTACACGGATGGTTTCGGAAACATCTTTGCCGACTGGGACGGGCACCTCGGGGATTCGTCTCTCGTCCCTTCGTACTTCGCATACATGAACGCCGAGATCAGTCCTGACGTTGCGGGGGCACCTTCAGGTGTCTGGACGGTCAAGGGAAACTCTCTTCAGTCCGCAGGGACCGTGACGATCAATCCGGGCTCCTTCGGCACTTGGTGGGTGCGATTCCGCGCCTACGATGCGCTGGGCGGGCCGGGGGTGAACGGTGCCGCTACGAGTATCACGACGGTCGACCCCACGAGCACTGCACCGACGCCGAAGGCGCCGACTGGGCTCTCTGTCACCGCAGGAGCAGGTTGGGACTCTCTGGGAATCACGTCCGGTGACTACATGGATGTCGAGTGGATAGCAGTCACGGAGGACACGGACAACGACCCGGTCACGATTGCGTACTACGAGGTCGAAGGGGACCCCGGGACTGGCGACTGGGTCAACGTGCTGCGCTACACCGGGGATGAATACCAGATTCCAGTGGAGCGTGGGTCGTCATGGACCTACCGCGTGCGAGCAGTCTCTGATCTGGGCGGTGTCTCGGCGTGGTCCAGTTCAGTCGGACCGACGACAGCGAACGCCTCCCTGACGGCGTTAGAGGCGCCCAGCATCCCTAACGTGAACTCCTCTAAGGGTCTTCTCTATGTCGCATGGGATGGGCTGGATGAGAATGGCAACCCATATCCGGATGACTCCGGGCTGCGCTACGCCTACGCGGAAGTCTCGGCAGAAGACCCGGGCTCTCCGGGCAACCCCGATGGAAACTGGGATCGGGCAGGGCTCGCTTTCCCTGGTCGTGCCGGGACCAACATCGTGTCAGGCCTCTCGGCGGGGACGAATTACTTCGCACGCATCGTCGTGGTGGACGGTGTAGAGAGCACGGTCACGGGCGACGCTTCTGATATGGTGCCCTTGGTCGGCGTGCAGGGCTCTGACATTGATCCGAATACGATCAACGGAGCGAACCTTGATCCGAACTTCGCGGACGGCGCCACGATCACGGGAGCTATCGTCCAGACGGACGCTGCGACAGACACCGGCCTCAAGCTCACCTCTGGTGGGCTGGTCGCGTATGACTCCGCGAATAATCCGACCTTCATTCTGGATGCCTCATCCGGGTCGGTCTGGTTCGGGGCGGGGACTATCTCCGGTGCGGCGGTCGATGTCTCCACGATCGATGTAGGGCTCCTTCAGGCATCACTTATCACGAACGGCATGGGGGATGTGCTGACTATCGGGGGGACTTCTCTCGTGTCGATCATCTCAAATATGCAGAGTGACATCACGGCGCAAGGTAACGACCTCGCCACCTATTTCGACTTCGGCGCAGCGGGGCAGTGGAAGTCGGATGGTAGTTCTCCGGTGACCGGTCTTCGTATCGCCTCCACAGACGCAGGAGACGCTTTCAATGCTTATGCCTTCCCGGGCGGGTTTCAGATTAGGCGGGGCGCAACGGCCTTAGCATGGTGGGAGGCGGACCCGGCAAGCCCTTCGATCGTTCGCTTCGTGACCCCGAACATCACGGTCCTCAACGACCTGAATGTCGGGTCGCACCGCTTCCGCCCGGCAGGCTCGGGCGTCACGATCATCTCGGCGCAGTAGGGGAGAGGCTTATGGAATACATGACGGGTGATGGCGGAGATGTCGTGCTCCCAAAGCTGGCGAAGGTGCAGTATCGCGCCCATTTAGGGGACAAGGTGTCACCGTCTTTTGCTGACAGGCAGTCGGCTCGTGATTGGATCACAGCACAGCGCTTGGCGAGCGGGGATCACGATAGCGCCTCTCTGATCGATCAGATCGTGGGGACGTAATGCCTACTCTGACTATGGGGTCAACAGCCCGATACACCTGGCTGTTGGACTACACGATCACGCAGGACGTGATGACCAATGAGTCCACGATTGCCTATGTCCTAAAGATTCGCCGTGACACCGCAGCGGGTAACGGTTCATGGTGGAACGGACCTAACCGTACCTTCACGGTCACGGTAGACGGCACCGCTGACGCAGAGAACACCTACGCGGCGGACTTCCGTGTAGCCTCTCCGATTACCTTTGTCACTGGCTCCAAGGTCATCGCGCACAACTCAGATGGAACGCACTCTCCGGTCTCTGTGACCACGGCGGTTTCTGGGCCTGCCGTGTCGGTGAACTTCCCGATTCCTCTTTCCTTTACCCAGAGCATCAGTCTGCCGACAATCCCCCGTGCGGCGTCTTCAATCACAAGAACTTCCGGGACTCAGACGGGTAGTTCCACTACGCTCTCGCTATCCCCGCTGGTCTCATCGTTCTATTACGTTTTGAAGTACAAGTCTCCGGCTACAGGGAGCTGGACGACGATCGGCTCCAGCAGCGGGATCGCGGGTAGCTCATGGCCGTACTCGACCACGATTGCACACGCTCAGATTCCGAACGCTGGCTCGGGGACGATTCAGTTCCAAGTAACCACGCTGGACAGTTCAGGCGGAACGCAGATCGGCTCTCCGGCGGAGGCCAGCTTTACCTACACGGTTCCGAGCGGTGTGATGCCGACTGCGGCGGCCCCGTCATTGTGGGAAGAGGGCGCGACAACTGCCGGACTCAGCACGATCACCAATTCCGGAGCGGTCTTCGCTCAGGGCTGGTCGAAGCTGAAGCCGACTTTTGCCTCGTCACCGGGAACCGGAGCTAGTGTCGTCACGGACATCGTGACCGTGGCGGGGGTTTCTGGAAACACGACCTCGGGGGTGGCATTTGCTAACGTCGTGACCTCTCAGGGGTCGGGCGCTACGTTCGATGTAGCGGTGACGGACTCCCGTAGTCGCGTCGATCACGAAACGGGCACGGTGTCTCCGGCGGTTCACCGCTGGTCTCTTCCGGTGGCTAACGCGGGTAGTGCCGTAGTTACCCCGACGAGCACGACACAGACGATCGCGCTGTCAGGGCTTCAGGCGGCAACGACTTCGTTCTACCTGTCAGGAGCACAGCGAAACACCCTTCAGACCCGCGTAGGATACCGAGACCG
>JACZCT010037994.1_pt1 | contig 15809 bp, 12 predicted proteins | sample 8641871 | NCBI WGS metagenome assembly JACZCT01 (sample SAMN15324604, study PRJNA640507) | soil metagenome | isolation source: monocropping sugarcane control | place: China: Luxin town, Laibin City, Guangxi Province | collected 2019-07-25 | depth 10cm m | reverse complement strand
GGGCGGCGCAAACACCGGCGGCAGCGCTCCGACCGCAAACGGCGGAACCGCCTCTGCGAGCGGCGGTGCGACGGCAACCGGCGGCGCCCGGATCTCCACACCGGGAGGCACCAGCACCGCGCCTCCGGCCTCGTCGCCCTCGTCTCAAGGCAGCTCTTGTGCGTACCGCCCGTCGGCAGCGCAAGGCTTGGCCGGCACGCCGTGGCTCATCGCATCGGTGTTGCTGCTCTTCCGGCGGCGCGCGCGGGTGCGTAGAGCGTCGAAGTCGTAAGCACGCAGCCGTTCACCGCCTCGAGTGCTAGCCTTTCGGGCGGTGCGCGTTCGCCGTGCCCGCCGATCTCCCGGAGCCACGCTCGGGGAGGTCTCGGGGCCCCGGCTGCGAGCCGCTCTGCCGTCAGGCGAGCGCCGAGCTCGAATTCTGGGTCCGCACAGCAAGTCGCTCGCCTGGCGTCAGCCCTGAGCCTCTGAATCACGCGCTCGAACGCGACTGAGCTCAGGCAGCAGCTCCTTCTCGGCGCGATGCCACTCCGCCAGGCACTCGTCGACGATCCGCGTCTGTTCTCGAGGGTCGAGCTCGGACGAAAGCACCGCGAATAGTCCTTGTTGCTCGGCGGCGTCGTGGTGCTCGGCGAGGTGCTTGAAGGTCCGCTCGTGGTCCAGGAGCGCGATGAGGGGGCCGGGCATAACGCGAGCGCTCTCCTCGAGCCGCTGCAGTTGCCCGGCGGCTGATGCGAGCAGCTCGCGCATGCGCTGGTGCTGCCCGGTATACAGCCGCGGTGGGCGCGCCGGAGCCGGCCCCAGGGTCGTGTAGAGCGGTAAGAGGAGCTCCTCTTCGTGGCGCATGTGGAGCTCGAGGAGCTGCTGATACGCGGAGAGCGCGTCCCGCGCGAGCGCGAAGCGCCGTTCGAGCAACAACTCCTGATGAACGGCGAAGAGGCGCTCCAGGCGGGCGTGGACCTCGAGAAGTCTCGAGAACGCCGAGTCCGGCAAAGGAGGCATGCGCTTTCTTATGCCATGGCCCATGCGGAAGACGCTCGATTGATGGCGATCATGCCGCATGCCGGAGAGCCCAGACACTGTCCATGGGCCCGCATGAGAGACCAGATTTCGCAATTGACGAGCACCATCGCGCTTCTCCTTGTCGCGACTGCGCCCGTGGCGGGTTGCTCGAGCGCCAAGACGTCGGCCGGAAAGGCGCGCAGGGGCGCAGTCCACGAAGGTGCCCCCGGGGCCGCTCCGCCCGCGCCGACCAGCAACGTCGGCGGTGTCGTCGACTTCGGCGGGTTGAGTCCGACGCCGGGCTGCGGCAACGGGATCCTGACGGACGACGAGGCATGCGACGACGGCAACGAGGTTTCGGGCGACGGATGCTTCGCCAATTGTCGCCAGGTCGAGCGCGGCTTCTCGTGCGCCGTCGCGGGCGCGCCGTGCCGGCGGGTCGCGCGCTGCGGGGATGCCGTCCTGGTCTTTCCCGAGCTCTGCGACGACGGCAACCGGCTCGACGGTGACGGCTGCTCGTCCAGCTGCAAGCTGGAGGTAGGATTCAAGTGCGATGGCGCTCCGAGCCAGTGCTCGGCGACGGTTTGCGGCGACTCCGTGAAGGAGGGCGCAGAGAGCTGCGAAGACGGAAACGCGCAGCCTTTCGACGGGTGTTCTTCCGACTGCCGCAACGAACCCTTGTGTCAGGACGGGCCCTGCACTTCGAGCTGCGGTGACGGCATCGTGCTGCACGAAGCGTGTGATGACGGGAACACGCTGAATGGCGACGGCTGCTCGTCCGACTGCCAGCCGGAGCCCGGCTTCGTGTGCGACCAGCCCGCGCTCGGCGACACGATGCAGATACCGATCGTGCTGCGCGACTTTCGCTATGGCAATCCGACCGACTTCGAACCTTCCGCGACCGGCTTGACCGACGCAACGCTCGGCATCGTCGCCGAGCTTCTGGACTCCGACGGCAAACCGGCGTTCGCGGGGCCGGCGAGCCCAAGCGCCGCGCCGTTCATCGCCGGTCCAGACAGCTTTCGCACCTGGTACCGGGACGTGCCCGGGGTCAATTCGACGACCTTCTCCAGGCTGGTCCTACATCGCAGCGTTACCGGTGCCTACGTGAATCGAACCGGGACGAACGGCGAGCAGTTCCTGAAGACTGCGACGGCGTACTACTGTGGCAACGTGGGAGCCGAATTGCTCGACAGCGCAGGCTCGCCGATCCCCTGCACTTCGAAGCATGGTGCCACCGATTGCGATCACACGCCGGGGCCAATCCTCGAGTGCCGTATCTCCAACGGGAACTACATCGCCACGTACCTGCTCGAAGCCATCGACGGCAACCCGCTGTTCTTCCCGGTGGACGGCGACAGCTTTACACCCGCCTCGGAACGCACGTCAGCCGTGTTGCCTGCGCCCATGTACTCCGAGAGCTGGGACGCCGAGGCGGGTAGCCCTCTCCACAATTTCAGCTTCACGAGCGAAGCAGGGTACTGGTTCGAGTACGACGCCGGCCGCACGTACGTGCTGGAATTCACCGGTGACGATGACGTTTGGGTGTTCATCAACAAGCGCCTCGCCGTCGATCTCGGGGGTATCCACACGCCGGTCACCGGCTCGCTCACGATCGATCCCGCGTCCGCGACACGCCTCGGCCTGGAGAACGGGCGCGTCTACGAGATCCGGGTATTTCAGGCCGAACGCCAGACCACCTCCTCGAGCTACAAGCTCACGCTCGACGGCTTCAACGCCGCCGCGAGCGACTGCCGGCCCACCTGCGGCGACGGCATCGTCGGCATCGGAGAGGAGTGCGACGATGGCGTCAACGACGGCGGGTACGGCGAGTGCAGCTCGGCGTGCCGCCTCGGTGAGTTCTGCGGCGACGGCATCCAGCAAGCCAACGAAGACTGCGACGATGGCGTCAACGACGGCGCGCCGTGCCCTTCCGGCTGCCGGCACATCGTGATCGAGTGAATCCCGGCGCTCGGCTCCGGCTCGTCCGCGTCCCTACGGGCGGGTGTCAGGCGGGTGTCAGAGGACGATGCGCGCGGGCGGGTGGCGTCGTAGTGCCAGCCCGCCGCGCGACACTGGTTCGGACCACCTCCGGCCTTCAACCGCCCTTGAAGCCGCGCACGATCTTCACCAGCTCGTCCACCACCTCTGGCTTGGATTGGAGGTCCGGGCTGCTGGGCATGATCGGACTCTTGCCGATGGCCGCCCCACCCATGAGGATTACGTTGCGGATCTGTTCGTCTGTGACGCTGCCTTGCCACGCCACGTCCGTGTAGTCGCGAGGCTTCGGATTCAACGCCGCCGCGCCCGGGCCATCGCCCTTCCCCCGTTCACCGTGGCAAACGCTGCAGCGGGCTTCGAAGATCTTGCTCGCGTCGAGCTCGGCGCTCCCTCCTGACGCTGGCGCGGCGGCAGCTTCGGCCGGCACCTCCGCGGCCTGGGCCGTGCCGATGTCCGTAGCCTCTTGCGCGCTTGACTTGGAACACGCGGCTGCAAAGAGCGCCAGCACGACTAGAGTTGGTTTCGAACGACTCGGGATCGACATATTGGTACTACTCCTTGGACTTGGGTGAAGGTGTCAGCCGACGAGGTCGGAGCGGTTCAGACGCCTGAGCGCGAGCGCGATGGCCGTCGCGCCGAGTGTCAGCGGCCAGACCATCCCGACCACGAACGCGAGGCGCGACCCCAGCTGATTCGCAATCCAGAATCCGACAGGGCCGAGCACGCTCAGCTCGGGGTCGATGCCGCTGAGCAAGCCGAGGCGCGCCGCTTCGATCGGATTGACAGCGGTCAGCGCGAACACCAGATGAGGTTCGATTCGCAACTCGAGCAACAGGCCGATTACGGCGAAGTCGTGCAGCGCGGCACCCACCAGCCAGAGCAACAGCGCATAGACGATCGCACGTTCGGCGGTCCGGGCTACGGTCGAGATCAGCAATCCCAGCCCAGAATACGCCCACAGCAGTCCGGCGGAGATCGACAGACTGCGACCGACCAGAGCGCCCACTTCCTCTTCGGCGAGCCACCCGGCGACGGATACTGCCGATAGCGTCGCGGCCAACGGCAGCACGAGCACGCCAAACCGGGCCAGGAACGCCGCCAGCAGCCAGTCCCTGCGGCGGCAAGGTTGGCTCAGGAAGAGCTCGAAGAAGCCACTGCTCCGCGCGCGTACGACCGTCTGGCTGGTCGCTACTAGCGCCGCCAGCGGTAGCACCAGCACGACCGCGTTGGCCGCGTTCAACACGACGCGGCCGACGCCGGTGAAGCCGAGCACGGACGACTCGCGCAGCCCCAGCCAGCCGAACAAGCCGAAGATCGCCAGATATCCGAGCGTTGCCAGCGTCAGCCAGCGCGAACGCAGTGCGTCTGCGAGCTCCAAGCGCAGGAACGACCAGAGCGGTGCCGGCCGCCGTAACGGCTCTGCGGCTGCCAATGCGGTCATCGAGAGCTCCCTTTGCGCTTCTGCGCGCTTGCCCGCCGCACCTGCGAGAAGTCGAGCGTGCCCTGCTCGCTCGGCGCAAAACCGTAGTCCATGGGAGTGACCGCGCCTGTCGCGAAGCGGGTATGCTCGGCGTCGACCCAGCGACCTCCCGAGCGAACCCAGACTCCGCGGGGTCTGTCCGGATGCTCATCGAGGAACTCGGCCAGGCAACCGATGTCGTCGAAGAACCGGCGCTCGCCGCGGGCGTTCAGCAACTGTGCCGCAGACCGCGGATCGCTCAAGATCATTCTGCAGGAGTCGCACGGTTGTTTGCCCCACACGGCTTCGACGGGACGGACGTCGTCGGCGCAAGCCAGGAGGAGCAGTAGGCTCGCGCACGCGGCCAAGGCTCTCGCAGTCATGATGCAGCCCACCGCGCGCGCGAAATGGTGTAGTCACCGCTCGGCTCGTCTTCGTTCTCGGTTGGGACGTCACGCACGATACGCCCTTCGCCGAACTCGACGACTCGACCGACGAGATGCCGCAGCTCCTCGCTGCGGTGTGAGCACAAGATCACGATTTGCTCGCGCGGCCGAGCCGCGAGCTCGGCGAAGAATCGCGCGCGCGCCTCGGCGTCCAGGTTGGCCGTCGGCTCGTCGCACACCAGCACGGGTGGCTCTGCAGCGAGTGCAGCAGCGGCCAAAATCTTCTGCTTCATCCCCCCGGAAAGATCCACGAATCGGGTCTTCCCGCAGCGCTCGAGGTCCAGCCCGAAGGCGCGCGCCCGCGCGGCGATGCGCGCTGGCTCGATTGAACGCAGCGCGGCGTAGGCGCGCACGACCTCGGCCAGCGGCGCGTCGATCGGCGGCGCGAGTTGAGGAATGTACGCGATGCGCCCGAGCACAGCGGCTGGGTCTCGGCTGACGTCCATGCCGTCGACACGAATCGTGCCTCTGAACCGCAGGAGACCGAGCAGCGCCCGCAGCAACGTGGTCTTGCCGGAGCCGTTCGCGCCGACGAACGCCACGCGCTCGCCCGCCCGAATGTCGAGCGATACGTCGCGAAGCGCTTCCAGCGCGCCGAAGCTCTTCGAGACCTTCGAAATCTCAATCATGCGCTACCTCGCCGTCCTGAGCTCGTCCAGAATTGGCGCCCGGGCGTGCCGTTCCAACACGCGGGCTCGGATCGATCAGCAGCAACCGTGACGAGAAGACCGGCGATGCGTGCGCAATGGCGTCGATGAGGGCAAACGCCGCCGTGCCCTCGAATAGCCGGAGTGCTGGAACGTCTTCCTTCAACTCGTTCGAAAGAACCTCGACCTGGTACGGGATATCGCCGGTGCCGTCGCCGTCCAGATCGTATCCGCGGTAGTCCGACCAGCGGTTGTGGCCGAACTCCACGGCGAGCGCGTCGCCGCCGCCTTCCACCGCCAGCGCTTCTGCGTTCGACATGAAGCCGTTGTCGATCACTGCGAGGCCGCGCTCGGAGCTGTGCAGGCGCAGCGCCGTCTCGTTGAGGGCGAAGCGGTTACCGCGGATCGTCACGGGCGTCGCGCTCGAACGCGGTGTGCGATCGAGGTACGCTCCGGTGGTGTTGGCGACCAGCTGATTGCCGACTACGACCGCGGAGTCGCTCTCTTTGAAGCCCACCCCTAGCCCCGCCGCGCCGCGCGCGCCGGCCAGCACGTTGGAGTCCAGCGTGATCCCGGAGCTGTACATCACGAATACACCGACGACGTTACTCACGAGCTCGCTGTTGCGGACCGTGGAGTCATGCGAGTACATGAAATGCGTGCCATAGCGGCCGTTCCGCACCACGTTCTGGTCGAGCTCGACGCCGCGCGAGTACCAGACAACGAGGTCGCGCGTATCCTGGATCAAGCAACCTCTAACGGCGGAGCGCGGTGCTTCCCAGAGCTTGACGCCGTCGCCCTGCAGCGCGTCCTCCTTGTTCCCGGTGACCTGGGAGTTCTCGAGCCGGCAGCGCGGGCACGGTCCGAGCACTACCCCGAACAACGAGTCGCGCACCTCCACGTGGCGAATCACGATATCCTCGGCGCCGGCCTTGATAGCCGCGTCTTCGTGGGTGTGCCGACGACCCGACCCACGGACGATCAGGTTGTCGATCTCGGACGCCTGGCCTTCGAGGGTGAGCACGGTGCCGGCCCCGGTGCCGACCAGCTCCGCCCCGCGTTGGCCCCGAAGCTTCACCGGCCGTTTGGCGACGAAGTCGCCGGCGTAGGCGCGCGCGCGCAGCCATATCTCGGCTGGCCCTTCTGGGTCTCTGAGCCAGCTTGCCAGAGTATCGGCGTCTTCCGCGACGGTCGCCCCCGCTGGGATGGCGCGTTCGACCGGACCCACCTTCGCCATCGGCGCCGCGCCTGCCACGCGCGCGTCGGTCGCTCGCGTCCCTCCGCAGGAAAAACCGAGCGCCGCCAGCGACGCGAAGCAGAGTCCAGCGAATGCGCTCTGCATGGCTAGGCTCCTCGAGCGGCGGAGCGAGGGGTCTTCTCGCGCAACAGTGCGACGAGCACAGCGAGCAGCGCCGCGCCGACCGCGCACCAGAATCCGAGCCCGGGTTGCGCGAAGGTCATGAACTGTCCGATCTGCCCGTTACCGAACAGCTCCGGCGTGAACGGTGCGAGCTCGATCGGCGCCCGCGGATCGAGCTCGTGCCCGAAGCGGTGCAACCAGTAAAAGCAGTCCGCGATGAATCCGAGTGGGAAGCCGGCGGCGAGCACGACGGCGGCGATGCGCGCCCTGCGCTGACCGAACAGCAACCCCGCCGTCACCACGGAAATAAGCAGGACCGCGTAGGTGGAGTACTGGCGTTCGAGCGGCGCCGCCAGGGAAAGGGAAGCCATGCCGATGTAATGATTGAGCATGTCGATCTCGTGAACGTCGCCGCGCACGCCCGACAGCAACACTTCGAGTCGCAGACCTTGCGGGTACTGCGGCGCGTAGAGCTGGAAAGACCACCACGGCAGCCAGAGCCCGACCAAGATCAGCGTGCTCGCGGCCAACGTCATCGTCGCGGCCAGCACTTGGCCGGCGCGGAGCCGCGCGAATCGGCTCTGGTTGCGCGCTCGTGCGCGCAACAGCTCTGTCGAGGGGGCCGAGCTGACTGTCACGGTTGCCCCTTCGCCTTGGGTTTGACCAACATGTATCCGGCCATCTCGAGATGCAGCGCAGAGCAGAACTCCGTGCAGTACATCGGGTAGACGCCTGGCATGTCCGCCGTGAACTTCACGTTCTCGTGCTTGCCGGGCTCGAGGCTGAGGTTCACGTTGTACATGTTGATCGTGAAGCCGTGAGTCTGATCGTCAGCCTGTTCCAGGTTGGTGATGTGCAACGTCACCTGGTCCCCCTCTTCGAGCTCGATCCGGTCGGGGGTGAAGTGGCTGCGAACGGCGGTCATGAAGACCTCGACCTGATTCCCGTTGCGTAGGATGCGCTCTTGTCCGCCGGTAACGGCGTTCGGATCACGCTGCCCGGTGTACGGGTTCTCGCCCGGTTTGTAGGCCTTGATCGGCTTTAGCTTGTCGGTCTTGATCATCTGAGAGTAGTGCGGCTCTCCGATGCCGATCGGCATGTCATAGAGCAGGCGCATCCTCTGTCCGGCGATGTCGACGAGCTGAAAATTCTGCGGAAAGAGCGGGCCAACGCCGGTGAAGCGATCGAGCGACATCTTGTTCATCGCCACCACGTACTTGCCGTCCGGGCTGACGGTGTCGCCCTCGGCGGAGAGGATGTGGCCGATGTTGTAGTGCACCGACAACTTCTCGAGCACCTTCATCTCCTTCACGGACCACTTGGCCACCTTGCTCTCGATGAAGAGCGACGTATAGGCGTTGCCGCGATCGTCGAACACCGTGTGCAGCGGCCCGAGACCGAGCTCGGCCTGTCCGCGGATCGCGTCCTTGAATGGCAGGATCGGGACGCCGTAGTCGTCCTTCCCCTGGTACCGCTTGCTGTCGATCAGCGACTTGATTTTGGCAAAATCGTAGATGGTGGCGTGCGTGTCGAGCTTGCCGCCGACGACGATCGCCGTTCCGTCGGGCGTGACGTCGCAGCCGTGCGGGCTCTTCGGCTCACCGATCAGCGTCAGCACCCCTTCCTCCGCAGCGACCGCGAGCGGCAACACGCGAACACCGTGAACCACCGGCGCTCGCCCTGCGTTCACCAGGTCCTCAGCGCGCCTCCAGTTGATCACGTGTAGGTAGTCCATGTCATTCTGCGAGGCGCCGCTCTCGATCGGGGGCTTTCCCTCGAGCGTGCCGCCTACGGCCATCTCGGTGTTGAACGAGTTGATGAACGCCCAGCCGTCGCTCACGAGCTTGCCGGCGTCCGCCAGGTCCTGCGTATACGGCGGCAGCTCGATGGCGAAGCTCTGCGCTGGGTCGATGCGCCCCTGCTGGCGATCGAAGCGCCAGAACATGGCGAGCCCGCGGTACCTGGTCTTGTACTCGGAGATCGGAGCGTACTCGCGCCCTAGCGGCGCCGGGTACTGGCTGGTCTCGATCACGTAGCGTGAGTTCTGGTCGACGAACGCGCCGCCGTGGTCGCTCGCCACCAGCGGGTTCGCCACGATCTGCTTGGTGGCGAAGTCCGTGAGGTCGATTACAGCGACGCGTGCGTTGGCCTTGTCGTTGACGAACAAGAACTTGCCGTCGTACTCCCCGTTGGCCTCCGACAAGTTCGGGTGGTGAACGTCGGCCCAGGTGATGGCGCGACCGTTCTGGTTTCCGCCAGCGAGGATCTTATCGCTCTCGCCGCCGTACGCGTAGCCTTGCCACGGTTCGGGCGAGAACACCGCGATCACCTTGAGCAGCCTCATCGAAGGCACGCCGATCACCAGCACCTGGCCCGACTGCCCGCCGGACGCGAAGATCAAGTAGTCGTCCTGCTTACCGCCGGGAACGTAGGTGCGGAGCGCAGCTTCCACGTCCGCCTCCACCAGGCCGCGTTGCTTCATGAGCTCGCGAACCGAGCTCGATGCCTTCAGCGACTCACTCGCTTGGGTGCGAGCCGCGCGCTCCGCCTTGTTGGAGCATGCCGCCGCAGCGGTGCCGAGGGCCAGCGCGACGATTGCGCCTGCGATCCAGGTTCCATGGCTCTTCATTATGTCTCCTGTGGCACTCACTCGACGAGCGCCGCCGCGCGAGCGGCGTGCAAGCGATGTGCCGCTCGCGCAATACTCGCATTTCGCGATCAAGCCGAAATCTCGCCATGAGAGACGCGCGCAACTTCGGCTGCCGAGAGCAGCGCCGCGCATCTTCTGCGCCCAGGTGCCAGCGCTCTCGGCAGCATTCAGCGTCGTTCGTGCTCGATTGATTTCTCGCGGATGGCGCCGTCACTGCACGCAGTTGACATCCGTCAATCCTCGGGCGCGAACCGCTTGAATTGCTGCGAGCCATAGCGCATCAACGGCTACCATCCATTAGACCCTGGACGGCGACAGGACACGAACGAGACCGACAATGATGCTCATCGGTAGCGCGGAAAGCGCCGCTCTGTCGTGCGTCGTGCGTCGCAGCTGGTTGTGGCTGCGACACCGTCGCAGGATGACCGGATCGCCGTTTGGCACACATCGAGTGCGCACGGAGAAGCCGCCATGAACAGACTATTTCTATCACTGTCCGCCGCCCTGGCCTGCTCGGGCTGGGCCTGTTCGGAAGGAGTTGAAGGGGCCCACGCTACCCAGACGGGTGGCGCCGCTCAAAGCACCGCCGCTGGCGGCGCACCGGTCCCAGGTGGCGGAGGGGCGGCTGCAGGCGTCAGCAGCGCTAACGGCGGCGCGAGTGCGGCGCTCGGGAGCACGCCCGGCGGCACTGCGAGCCCAACAGGCGGCGGTTTTCCTACTGACGGTGGCATACCGGGCCTGCGAGGCGGAGCCACGGGCAGCGGAGGCGACCCGAGGGGAGGTGGCATTGGCGCCGGAGCGAGCACCGGCGGAACCATCATCCCGGACAACCCTGCGTCTGGCGAGGACTTCACCGAGAACGCAAACAGCGTATCTTTCGACATGGTGTACGTGCCGGGCGGCACGTTCACTCTCGGGTGCGAAGGCGGCAGCTGCCCTTCCGATGCAGCGCCCGTGTCGGGCGTGACGGTCAGCAGTTATCACATCGGCAAGACCGAGGTGACGACAGAGCTCTGGAGCGCTGTGACGGGCGAGAGCTCGTCCGGCTTCGGTGACGCCGACAGGTCCCACACGAGTATGACTTGGTATGACGCGATGGAATTTGCCTGCAAGTTGAGTCAGATCACCGGCCGGAACTATCGGATGACGACCGAGGCTGAATGGGAGTACGCGGCGAAACATCAATTGAGCAGTCTGGAAAAAGTCGGCACCGGCGAAGAGTGGGCCTATAATTCCTGGAGCCTTACGCATTCGGGCGGCACTGATCCCGTGGGGCCGAGCAGCGGACAACACACTCAGAAGACCCGGCGCGACGCGCAGGGGACCGCCGACAACATCACGGGTCGCCTCATCCGTTCCATCGATGGCGTTGGCCCCGCGCTGCGCTTGGCCCTCTCGGCTGAGAGGGACTTTCCGCCGGGCATGGTTCCGGCGTGCGACCTCCACGCCCCCGTGTTGGGCGACGAACCGGTGAATTCTTACCGCGACCCGCGGTGGGTCACGGGCAGCGACGCACATTGGACGACGGGATCGACCGCGATCGGCAACTTCGATCTCAGGGTCTGGGAGGACGGCACCGCGAGGCTCGGTAGCACCAACGGCCAGTGGTTCACGTCCAATAACATCGCGTTCGTGTTCGTACCGAGCTCCAGCTCCAGTTCCAGCTCGAAGTATGCCTATATCTTCCTCGACGAAACACAGGGCTCGCTCATTTCCGACCAGAGCTTCCTGCACGGCGGCTACATCGGGCGGATCATGAAGGAGCAGGCGAACAGCTACGAGAAGCCGGCGCTATCGGGGCTCCAGAGCGGCGCGGAGCTGGCCGCGGCGGCCGGGGATGACTATCGGATGGTCGACATGGTCAACATCCCGGAGTGGGCCAAAGAACAGGATCCGCGCTTGCTCGACGGGACGAGCCAGGGATGGTTCCAGGACAACCGCAGCGCCGGCGGCGTGCACCACTACAGGACAGACGTGGACGCCGACGAATTCCGCTTTACCGTCAACCAAGGCGGCAACCGGATCATGCTCGCCAACGGTGAGTGGTTTACGATCAATGACACATTCCTCCGCATAACGCACTCGACCGGATATGCCACCGACTATCTATACGCCGTAGACTCGGATGGAAACTTTTATCACGACTCCTTCCAGGCATATGAACGCGCTGACTTCCGGATGTTCAAGAAGACGGCCAACGGCAGCGACACCTTTGCCGCCACCTGTGGCAACGCTTGCAGCGACGAGATCCCAAAGGGTGAAGGCGCTTCACTCTACGCCAACATGGAAAACGGCAATTCGACGTTCGTGCCGGCACCCTGCCCGGCGGGCGGCTGCGAGTAGAGCTTTGGTAGCGCGTCGTCGCGCAGGAGTTGCGCCGGACCGCGGCACGGCGACTCGACTGCACTCTCGCCGCGCCGAAGTACCATGGCAATCCCTTCGGCACGGATCGTGCGTTGCAGCCGGAACATGAGCGTCGTCGACTTTCTCCGCCGCACGCCAGCGCTCGCCGCCGCCAGTCCGGAGGACATCGATCGCATGGCGTCGCTGGCCAGCGTCAAGAAACTGCAGCGAGGCGCGTTCGTCTGGCGCGCCGGAGACATTCCGCTGAGTCTCGCCGTGGTTCGCAGCGGCCTGATCAAGCTCTCGCGGACATCCGCCAACGGCCGCACCCACTTGTGCGGCCTGTTCGGCGCGCCAGAGTCGATCGGTGACCTGGTCCTGCTGCGTGGCGCTCCGTACCCTGCCAGCGCCATCGTTGCGACCACCACCGCTTGTGTGGTCAGCGTTCCGCGCGAGCTCCTGCTCACCGCCATCGCCCGACGACCCGAGGTCGTGGAATCCCTGACCTCTAGCATCCACAAGAAACTGCTCGCGCTGCACGACAAGATCGAAATTCTCGGCGCTGGCTCGGTCGAAGCCCGGCTCGCGACCGCGCTGCTCAAGCTTCACGCGGATCTCGGCGACGAGCTCGATGACGGGTCGTCCATCATCACCGTCGCGCTGTCGCGGCGAGAGCTGGCAGAGCTGGTGTCCACCTCGTTCGAGACCGCGGTCCGGACGATGTCGCGCTGGGAGCGCGAGGGCGTCCTCCGTACTCACACCAACGGATTCACCTTGTACGACAAGGCCCGGCTCGAAGCCATTGCGGGGCTGTCAGTCAGCAGCCCGTTCGCGCGGGAGGCTTGACGTGGCGAACCCGTCGCTTCGTCCAGCCCATCCGGAGCGTGTGTGTTGGGGCTGTGATCGCTACTGCTCCGCCAAGGACCTAGCCTGCGGCCGCGATACCGTCCGCACGCCGCACCCGATCGAGCTGTTCGGCGATGATTGGCAGGACTCCGCGCAATCAGGCGAAGAGCTTGCCCGCCCGGATACGCAGGACGACGACGCACGAGCGCCAGGTAAGTGAGACGCCGCGCGGCACGGCGTGGGCAGGGTGGACGAGTCCTGGTGGTCGAGGCGCTGAAGCATGCTTCCCGAAATCCCATCTCGCGTCTGGCAGCAATACCTCGCTTCGAGACTCGGCTCAGTGTACACCGGCTTGCGCATGACGCGCGTCAACGCCCCGATCACGCGGCAAGCGCTCTGTCCGCGTTCCGCTACAGTCCCGCGCATGACCGAGAGCGCACTGGGGACAGGCCCAATGACGTCCGCCAACCGTTCGCTCTCCCGTATCGAGCGCTTTTCGCTCGCGCTTGCCACCGCTTGCAATCGCAGTCACACGACCAAGCGCCTGCTGCATGCGCTCAATGTGAGCGTCACGTATCACCTGGTAAAGCGCGTCGCTGGCTCGCGGCTCCACACTCTCGGTCTCGAACACGTCACGAACCTCGAGCGCACTAGCGGTCTGATGGTCGCGGCCAATCACCGCAGCTTCTTCGACCTGTTCTTGATCATGGCCGCGATGGCGCCCGTCGCGCGAGCGGCCAGACGCATGTACTTTCCGGTGCGCTCGGGGTTCTGGTACGACTCACTGCTCGGGATCGGTACCAACGCGGCCGCTACGTGCATGTCGATGTACCCGCCGATCTTTCGTGCTCCGGAGAAGCGCGAAGAGACTCGCGCCGGTCTCGATTTTCTTGCCAATGAGCTCCGCGACCGCGACGTCGTGGTCGGCATGCACCCCGAGGGCACGCGCAGCAAGTGCGCGGACCCGTACGCACTGCTGCCGCCGGAACGGAGCTTCGGTCGCGTCGCGTTACTCGCCAAGCCGGTCGTGGTGCCGGTGTTCGTGAACGGCGTCGGCAACTCGCTGGTGCACGAGTGTATTTCGGGCCTGCGCGGCACGGCACCGCCGATCGTGGTCGCATTCGGCGCGCCGGTGGACCTCTCGGACTTCGCCGGTGCCGAGCCCGCGCGACTGCGCGCGCAGATCGAGATCGGTCAGCGCGTGCTCGACGCGATTCGCGAGCTCGGCGTCACGGAACGCAAGTTTCGCGCTGCCCTCCGCGCCGAGACGTCGCCCCGGCGTTGACGCGTGTCATACGTGCGGCCCGCGGTCGGTGCCAGCATCCGCCCGTGCTGCGCATGCGAGGACTGGATACAGGCGGGCTGCTGGTCGTTGACGAGGTCTCGGTGGTTGTCGATGTGGTGTTGACCGAGACCGAAAGCCGCTTCACGTCATGACACCTTCCTGGAAGCGCACGGCTGGGCGAGGCTCGGGTCCCCGGCGAGTCGCCGTTACGGGAGTCGGCCTGGTGACGGCGCTCGGCACAGACGCCAAGACGAGCTGGGACGGGTTGGTGGCGGGGCGCTCCGGGCTACGGCGTGTCGAAGGCTACGACGCGACCGGTGAGAACGTGGTCGTAGCGGGCGAGGTCGAGCCCGCCCTGGCTGCCGGCCTGGGCGAGCGTTTGCCGCATCTCATCCGCGGGCGAACGGCGCGCTTCGTGCACTTCGCTTGCGCGGCCGCGTCCGAAGCGCTCGCCCACGCGGGGCACCCGCAGCGCGAAGAGCCCGAGCAGTTCGGGGTCGTGGCGGGAGTCGGCCTCGGCGTACCTCACCCGTCGGAGGGGTACCAGGTCGGTCCCACCACCGTCATCAAGGTGCTGCCCAACGCGGCGCCCGCCTGGATTTCGATCCTGAATGGTCTGCGCGGTCCGAGCCTCGCGTGCAGCACGGCCTGCGCTTCGGGCGCCCACGCTATCGGTGTCGCGTTCGACCAGATCCGCCTGGGGCGCGCGAGAGGCATGCTGGCCGGAGGTGTAGACACGGTCATCACTCGTGACGTGATGCGAGCCTACGCCTGGATGCGCGCGCTAAACACGGCGAAGAACGAGGAGCCTCGCACGATGTCACGGCCGTTCGACGCGACGCGGCGGGGCTTCGTCCTCGGCGAGGGCGCAGGCTTCCTGATGCTCGAAGACCTCGAGCACGCGCGGGCTCGGGGCGCCCAGGTCCTCGTCGAGATGTGCGGCTGGGGCGCCTCCTCCGACGCCTGCAGCATGATCGCGGCGGCGCCGGACGGGGAAGGGTTGAGCCGCGCGATCGAGCGCGCATTGGACGACGCATCGGTGCCGCGAGAGCTAATCGACTACGTCAGCGCGCACGGCACGAGCACACCCATGAACGATCGCGTAGAGACGCGCGCTCTGCGCCGAGCGTTCGGCGTTCGCGCGGACCGGCTGCTGGTGAGCTCGCAGAAGTCCATGTTGGGTCATGCCATGGGCGGAGCGGCTGCGATCGAGGCCGTGATCACGGTGCTGTCGCTGGTTCATCAGATAGCGACGCCCACCATCAACCTGAGTCACGCGGACCCGGAGTGCGACCTCGACTACGTGCCTCACGTCGCCCGGAACGCGACGATCCGCGCAGCTCTGAAGAACGCCGCCGGTTTTGGCGGACACAACAGCGCGGTGATCTTCGCAAGGACGGATCTACTTTGAGCCAATCTCTGCTCGTGAACTCCACAGCCGTCTCGCTCGGGACGAACACGCTGAACGCGGCGCTCGAGCTCGCCGCCCGCGATCGCCTGGTGTTCTGGACGGCGACCAAAGACGCCCTGGCCGAGGAACACCCGGCGACGGTCCTCCTGGAGCGGGCCAACCAGGTCGCGCGCGCGTTGATGGCGCGCGGGTTTCGAGCTGGCGACCGAGCCGTCGTGTTACTTCCGACCAGTGAATCCTGGCTGGTGGGCTTTTTCGGTGTGCTGCTGGCCGGGGGCGCGGCGGTCCCCGTCGGTCCGAACCTATCGTTCGGCGGGATGGACCGCTTTGCGGAGACCGTCCACGCGATCCTGAGAGCCGCC
>JACZCT010335906.1_pt1 | contig 16086 bp, 19 predicted proteins | sample 8641871 | NCBI WGS metagenome assembly JACZCT01 (sample SAMN15324604, study PRJNA640507) | soil metagenome | isolation source: monocropping sugarcane control | place: China: Luxin town, Laibin City, Guangxi Province | collected 2019-07-25 | depth 10cm m | reverse complement strand
CATATCCGCATGCACTTTTAGCGGCATCAGGAAAAGCCGTTGGGCTTCCGGATAACATGATTGGCAATTCGGAGGTTGGTCATCTGACTATCGGTGCAGGACGTGTTCTTGATCAACCCATGAAAATATGGCTCGATGCTATTGCTGATAGTTCTTTCGATCAGAATAAAACTCTGCAAAGAGAGCTCGAGAGGTTAGTGGATGTGGCTGCAAGATTGCATGTTATAGGATTGCTTTCTGATGCGGGAGTACATGGACATGAAAAACAAATGCATGCGGTGATTGAAGCGGCAATACATGCAGGAGTTAGAAAAATTATCGTACATCCAATTCTCGATGGTCGTGATTCTGCTCCACAATCTGCATATGGATATTTGCATCGTTTAGAACAATTAACAAAACAGTATAATTATGGTTGTGTAATAATTGGATCAATTCATGGTAGATTTTATGCTATGGATCGTGATCATCATTGGGATCGAATTGAGAAAAGTTATCGTGTATTAACTGAATCCAGAATAAGCGGTAATGGTTCTTATGAATCGTGGGAAAAAATTCTAGAGCGGCATTATGTGCATAATATTACCGATGAATTTATTGTACCAACACAACTATGTGCTGATGCGATTATCCATAATGGAGATGGTATTATTTTTTGTAATGTTCGTTCTGACCGTGCACGTGAATTAACCATGTGTTTTGTACAACCAGAGAAAGTACCTTTTATTATTAAACCACTCAATCTTACTTTTTTTATAACGCCTGTTGATTATGGTGGTAATATAAAAACGAGCGTGCTTTTTGAACGAGGTCCAGTACTCAATACTCTCAAAGATGTTTTAGCGCAACATGGAAAAACTATTTTTACTGTTGCAGAAACAGAAAAATACGCTCATGTAACGTATTTCTTTAGAGGAGAAAATGAAGCGCCAGTTATAACAGAAACACGTTATATGATTCAATCACTTCCCATTAAAAACTATAGTACACAGCCAAAAATGCAAGCAGAAGAAATAACAAAATCCGTGATACAATCACTTGAAAACAACCCAGCTGATTTTTATTTAATTAATTATGCAAACGCAGACATGGTTGGACATTCGGGAAGTTTTGGCGCAACTATTAAAGCAGTAGAAATCCTTGATCAACAACTTGGAATTTTATATAAAGAAATTGTAGAAAAACGAGATGGTGCTTTATATATCACTGCTGATCATGGAAATGCAGAAGATATGTTCGATGAAAATACACATCAGCCAAGAACTGCACATACTAATAATCCAGTACCATTTTTGATGATCAAAAAGGGAATGGAAAGTGGTGGCGAGTTAAGGTTGAAGGAGTTGGCGGATATTGCGCCATTTATATTGCAGAATATGAATCTGTCTATACCTCATGAAATGAAGGTTTTATTTTTTACCACGTAACCAGTTCCAAAATCTTGTCCAATAGGAAGAGTTGGCTGGTTCTTTCAAAGCTTCTTGTTTTTTTGCGAGATTTACCCGTTTCTGTCCTTTCAATTTTATGATACATATAGTGATATTATCTTCACTGCCTTGTTTAATAGCTTCATTCTGTAAATCAGTGGCAATAGCACTAAGATCTGATGTTGTGGTAAATTCCTTCTTAACAAAATCTATTGCTGTTTGGTTGCTGACAACATCCCACAATCCATCAGAAGCTAAAATAAGGAAATGATTATCGGCATCTAATTGCATCGTAGCATATTCGGGTATGGCAATAATTTGATCTTTACCCATTTCTTTTAATCTTCTATCTCCAATAGATCGAGAAACAGCTAAACCGTTAATACGCCATACACCATGTTTTTGTATGGTTCCGCCAGCTTTTTTAATTCTATCTTGTTCATCTTTGCTATCTGGCTTGTGATCTTGCGTTGCAAAACCAACGGTACCGTTTTTTTCAAGTACAGCACGTGAATCGCCTACCCATGCAAGATGTAAAATATTTTTTTCATCGATGAATGCAGCAATAACTGTTGAGCCATCATCAAATTGATGTAAAGCATGCATTTCTGCTCTGAAAAAGGCACGGCCAAAGGCATCTTCAACGCTTGGTTTGCGTAAAAGACTTTCGGTGAAATATGTAGCTAAGTTTTTTTGTAGAAAGGATGATGCTTTATCCCCGCCATGCCCATCGTAAATAGCAAAAAAATCACCCTTTCTTATGGCGATAATTTCTCTCTGATCAAATCTATCTTCTTGATAGGCACGTTTATTTTGAGCTGTTGTTATGCCATAGTTATCTTTAGCCTGTGGAACCTTTAGATCTTGAGCTTTGACAAGTTGATTGGGTTGTTGTTGAACAATATTGGCCAGTTGTTGCTGTTGTTTTTGGATAACTTTGGCTGGTCGTTTGCGTGCTGCTGCTGCACGTTGTCCGCGTGCTGGTGATGCAGAGCGTCGTTTTTGTGCACGTACATATCGTTGTTTTACTTGTTGTGGGTATACAAAACTTATAAGAGATAAGCTTATGATACAAGATAATATTTTTATCATTTTCATATTATATCCTTGTTGAGAATAGTATTTTTTTGAGCATATGCTTCTCTTTCTTCTTGTTATCTTCCATATTTACAATTAGAATATCAGGCTTTTGGCAAGAAGCACAATGATTCAAAAAAATCTTTAGAAGATTAGTTAAAAATCCCATGAGGCCATGCTGCCAAGAGGGCGCAGCCCAATGAGAGTTTGAAACTGCGTAGTTCTTGAAGTAGGTGAAAACTCGAATAATTCTCTATTATGGCCAATATTCAAAGAATAAATAACCATTCTGTTCAAATTTTTCTGTAAATCCAAGTTCTTTATAAATTCGTTGTGCAGGAAGATTTGCCACACGAGTCCACAATGCAACATGGTTAGCGCCCATCTTAAATAATTCTTGCATGGCATGCAGCGCCAACGTTTTTCCATATCCTTTGCCTCTAAAATCTCTGCCTACGGCAACAAATAAGATACGTCCCTGTTGAGGTGTTTCCATATAATATGTAGTAAATCCAGCAAGCCTACCATCATCTTCGCGTAATACTTTAATATGCATTGATCCAAAGTGTGCAGGATTTGCATCATGCGTGCGGTGTTTGAGCATAAATGCAGGAGAAGATTCATCACTAGCCAAAAGCCAATACCAATCTTTGTGGAATATATCCATTATTTCTTTGGTATCACGCGTGGGACTAAAGTGATAAATTGGGCCTTGTTCGATAGTTGGTTGATAATAGATGGAGACGCCAAAACCGAATGCGAGAGCAATACCTAAAAATAAAACTATTTTTTTTATGCGAGACGAAAACATAAATGATCCTTATTTTTTATATATAATTTTATATAACATCAACCCTCGGGCTGGTGCATTAGGGAAGGTATGTGCTGGATTACATGCAGACATAACTTTTTGTAATAAAGGTAAAGCATATATACCTTTTGTTGCAACATGTAAACTTGCGCCTACAATACGTCGGATCATATGGCGCAGAAATTTTTGTCCTTTTATCGTAATACGATACGCTTTATAGCGCGGTAAATATTCTAAACTGATTTTATCAATGGTGCGTATAGTATTTTCGCGTGTATCTTCACTGCTTCTGAATGATGCAAAATCATGTGTACCCACAAATATGTGCAAAGTAGTTTTGAGCAACTCAAAATCTAATTTATAGGGATAAAAATATCCATATCGCTGAATGAATGGTAGAGGGCGTTCAGTGAAAAAGTGATAATGATATATTTTTTGTTCAACATTGCAAAAGGGGTTGAAAGAATCATCCACCAGCTCCAGGCAGCGAATTGCAATGTCTGTAGGCAAAGCATTGTTCCATGCCCATTTCAGTTTTTCTGCTGATATTGCAAGATCTGTTTTTATACGAGCAACTTGCCCGAGTGCATGTACCCCTGCATCAGTTCGTGATGCACCAAGTACTTTGATATCTGATTTAAAAACTTTTTTGAATGCGTAATTAAGTGCTGTAGCAATAGAAGGCTTATGGTCTTGTGCCTGCCATCCTGAGTAATCTGATCCATCATATGCGATAATTAATTTATAGGTTCTCATACCTTTAGAATAGCATAAAAATGAGATTTGTTCATAAAAAAAGCCCTGGAATTCCAGGGCTTTCTATGTATTTGACTGAACTTATTACTTACCTGTAGTTGGCGTGTTTGTTATTATTCTGTTAGGAATAATGAAATAACGTTCTACAGCAAGTAAGGTTGCAAAGCAACCAATAAAACCAGCGATAGCTGCCAAGCATTCCATTTTCGCTTTAAATGCTCTTTCAGTGTCTTTTTTAATGGCAATTTCTTTTGCAGCTTCTTTGAGTGACAAGATTGCTGATATGCCTGTTATTTTGGCATCCAATGTTTCATTTTTTGAAATTATTCTTGCCATATCTATAACATCAGTATCTTCAAGATTGTAGCGATTCCACTCATACTTTTCTTCTGCATTTTTGAATTCTTTTTCTAACTGTGTCACTAATGCCTGTGCAGTTTCATTGTTTTCTTGTTTTAGCGTATCCATGAAGTTGAAAATGGACGTAATTTCCGTTTTAAGTTCTCCTGCTCTATAGCTACTATAATAGGCGCCTATATTGAGCTGAAGACCAAGTAATAATGAGACAACGATTAAGAGTTTTTTTGAAATAGTCATAATATAATTCTCCTTAAAATGATACTTTTACTATCTATAACCAGCCTATCATTTTAATTTCAATCTGTAAAATGGGTTATCGGGGGGGGCGATTGGATCGCTATTTATAACAAATATCGCTTTGCTCTACCTCAAAATATTCTCTCGCGCTCGCCCTGAACGTGTTGAAGGGGTATCTTCGAGCGTTCTTTACGCGCTTGATTCTTTTGACCCAATCTTCACTCCGTTTCTATTGGGTACCCGCCTGAAAAAACTGAAGGTGGGTTTAAGCTAATGAGCGCGACAGGGCAATTTTTAGCGATTATTCTATTTCATTAAAAAAGCCCTGGAATTCCAGGGCTTTTTCATAAATTATTCTTCATTATTCATGTATTGTAAAAAAGAAACGATCGCGAGACCAATCCCAATCACCGGTTGAAAGAGAGTTTTTATAGTTTCTTTTAAAAGTATGTTTCCATTGTTTATATATTTCGGATTCAAATTTCTCGCTAAAAGTATCGCCTTTTGTTTCTTTAACAAATTTTATGAGAGCTTTAAGGAATTTTTTTTGGTGATGATACAATGCTCTAACATACATGGGATATTTTTCATTCCAAACAGTATCATCATCATAACTAGCCTTATTTTGTACGTGATTATTTTGTACTTGAATCCTAATGTTATCAAGTTCATTTTCCGTAAGCTGTGTATAGTTGTATAAGCCAACATAATCAAAATACATCATATAGGCTGGTTGTATTAAGTTTGCTGTGAGCAAAAAACTTATGATGAGTGATCGGAGTATTGTAGACATATTTGATATCCTAATTCTTTTTAACTAATGTAATACCAGTTTGTTTGCTGATACCAGTTTGGATATTGAAACCTTATTTTTTGTGGCCATGATGATGTTTTATATGTAATTGTTATACCGGGTTTTGGTGTAGGATAATACACAATAGGCCGTGGATTTTTTATTTCCTCAATCATTGCCCATACAAAAAGGCTGCATGCGCCTACACATAAAAGACCACCGCACAAAACGCTCACAAAGCGTTGCACTGAACGTTTTCTGTTATCGCTTTTTTGTTTTTTTATCATTTCAGATAATAGCGTCAGTTTTGATTGTTCGGTTAAATTATAGTTTGTTATAACATCTATAATGGCTTGGCAATTCCATGATTGCTCAATAGCCTGTTCATCAAGCCATTTAGCAACTGTTTGTGCTTGTGTGCTATTTTTGATACGCAAATCTTGTGCAAAAGTTAAAATAATGTTTTTTTGATCTTGAGTATCATTGCAAAATGCGCCAGCAGAAAACTGTATCCCAAGAGCAAGTGTCAGAGCGATTATTAATTTTCTTGAAATAGTCATGGAATGGTACCCCTCTTATTTTGAAAGCTCAAATACATTTACTTGACTGTATGATCTTCCTGGACATCTCGGCTGGTTGATTATTACCCATGCTAGAGTTCCAAAGATACCAGTAAATAATATTGTCCCACATATACCAGCAATTCTTGCGTCTTTTTGGGCATTTTTTTGTCGTGCTATCATTTCCGAGAATAACATTAGCTTTGTTTGCTCTGTTAATTTCTGGTTTGTTATGACATTTATAATTGCCTCGTGTGAATAACATCCACTGATAACTTCTGCGTTGAGCCATTTAGCAACTGTTTGCGCTTGTTTGTTATCTTGATTGAGTAGGTCTTGGGCATAAACGAGTATAATAGATCCTCTTGCGCGTTCTTCATCTTTATAAGAAGACGCGCCGGCAGAAAACTGTATGCCAAGAGCAAGCGTCAAAGCGATTATTAATTTTCTTGAAATTGTCATATCTAATCCTTTTTATTTTATCCACTTATATTTTTCATTAATTGAGTTGCCAATAGATGCAATCCCTGTTCCCATAATCGCTAATCCTGGAGATCTGAAGAGCAAACGTCTTGTTAGGGTGTATTTTTTAGAACCGATTCTAACCAAGGGGAGTCCTGCAAGTACTAGCGTTGATCCTAATAGTGTTTCAGGCTTAGTTACAACAGGAACTTCTTCTTTCAATTTTTTAAGTAATGGGTTTTCAAAGCAGTTAAGCACTGAAAAGATAGCTGTTGATGCTACAAGAAGAAGCGATACATTTCTTAAGATTGTCATAATAAACCCTCATATTTCATATACAATATTGTATTATTATAAATAATACCAAATGTAATTAATGTCGTCAAAGGGGTCTTATATTGCTATTTTAATCCTGAAAATCTTTATTTTTTCGTTCTTCATATGCATTTTTGGAACATATGAATTTTAGTTCAGGATGTTCTAAAGATGGTACTAAAAGGGTGCTTATGAGATCATTTTCTAGCCATTGAGGCTGGCGTGAATACCCTACCGCATCAATAAATCTAAGATAATCAGGGTGTTGTTGTTTCAAAAGTGCATGCTTAGCATCTAGAGTAGCTATTTCAGCCTTCTCGTTGGCTCTTAACGTTTGCAAAATCTTAAAGCTGAGATGTGGATAATGATCAATTACATAGGCAAGAGCGATAAATTCTTCTGGTTCAGGGTTATAATTGGCTGGAACAAATTCATGCATCCAGTGAACATTGCTCTTCATTTTCTTATCCAGCCATGAAGCTACCTTGAGCCTCTTTTTGTTTGGTGGTGTCTGGGCAAGAAGCTCAGATGTATAGTTTTCGATTATTTTGCGTGCTGCGGTTTCATCTTGAGTTTTATCAAGCAATAGGGTCATAACAGCTTTGTCTGATGATGCTTTATCAAGATGTTGAATTTCTAAGGCTACCGCAATATCTTGTGCATTTATGCCAAGGTGGGTTATTAAGCCTATTACTGCTATAAAGAATAGTTTCTTTGAAATATTCATTATACATCTCCCATTGTTGTATGGATTTATTCTATTATTATTAATATTACAATATGAAATAAATATTGTCAAAGGGAACTATTGATAAGGGGTTTTGGAGAGATAATACCTGAGGATTATTACTAAGCTTGAAAAATACGGTAATCAAAGGGCTAATTCTCCAATTCCGTTTCTCTTCATTGGGATTCTCAATTGCTCGGTCTTTATTTCATTTCGATCGGGCACCCGTTACGGAGCGAAGCGTAGAAATGAGTATAAAAGAATGAGAATAGGGTCAGAATGCTTCGGTGTACACTTTGCTTAGCAATTATTGGGCATTCGTTCAAAGATCAGAATAGATGTAAGATGTTTTAATCCCAGCCTGAATTTCTTTCATTCTGAAAATAAAGATAATATGATCCTAATCCAGCAAATCCAAAAGTTATAGCAAAGAGATATGTCATGATGTAGCCAACTTTTTTGGATAAAGCAGCAATTTGTGCGCTTGATGTTGCTTCACGATTATTTGCAATAGTTGCTATAGCAATAATATCATTATCTGTTGTATTGGATGTATCTAAAATTTTGCTTTCTAGCCATCCAGCAATAGCACTATCTTTAGGGTTGTTTTGCTGGCGTAATTCTTGTATATAAGTTTTGATAGATAGGACTTCTTGTTTAAGCGAAACAACATCATAAGCTTGGGTAATGAATTGCATGCTCAAGGCTATATTAGTGATGAAAGCTAGTTTTTTTCTAACCGTCATAGCAGTTCCTCCATTATTGTTTGATGTATTGTCGTTTTATATTACCAAAAGAAATTTTTTTTTTCAATAAAAATGATTAGAAATAATAGGCTTTAAACCAAAAAAAGGGCGATTCGTAAGAATAACCCTTAAATAGAATCCGCTTTAATTCTTCAACAAGTTCCGCCTTTGCCTAGGCTACGGCGAATACTAAAGGACGAGCGCAGGAGATGATTTAAATCGGGTAATGCTAATATTTTATATGTACAAAAAGGGGATGATTCACAAGAATCACCCCTTTTACATGTTTTAACGCCTATTCTCGTAGTGTTAACGGAGAGAATGGCCTAAAATGCTGGCCCTGAGTATGGTAATAATGCCATAACACGAGATTTTCTGATTTCTTGAGAAATGCGACGTTGGTGACGTGCACATACGCCAGAAATACGAGAAGGTAATATTTTACCGCGCTCGGTTAGAAAACCTTTAAGGAATGTAGCATTTTTGTAATCTACACCGTATATTTGCTCTTTATCAGAACAAAAACGACACATTTTAGAACGATTACCATTGCCACGGCGAGAACGTTTCTTAACCAAACGTGCGCTGATTTTTAATTTAATTTTTTTTGTCATGATTGATCCTTTATTTCAGTGTTTTATTCTTCATCAATTTCGTCTCTATCATCCGCCGCAAAGAAACTAGGCATTTTGTTACTATCTTTAGCAAAACCTTCAGTTTCACGAGCAGGAGCTTCTTCAAGAGAACGAGGACGTTGATAGGCTAATGGAGCTTTTGGATCAAGGACTGAAATCATATCGCGCATGATAACATTATTTAATTTAACTTTAAATAAATGTTTCATGTCTTCGAGTGTTTTAGTACCGGTAGGCAACTCAAAACGTGCAAGGAAGAAAACACCGTAATCACTTTTATTGATTTCGTATGCTAATTTATATTTTCCCCAGCGCTCAAAAGAGATAGTGGATCCTGTGCCAGCTTTGACTGCTTTATCAAGCTGTGTTTCCAGGTTTTTTATTTCGTCGCCGGTAATTTCCGGAACGGTAAGCAATAATGCTTCATATTGACGCATCATAGGTGAACCTTTATATAGTTTGGAAGTTAATTATAACTATAAAGCTAGTATAAAAACCGCTTTATTGAGTTTAGCTGGCATATACCAATAAAACCCTCTACAAATGATAATAGCAGAAAGCCTGTAAAATACTAGGTTTAGGTTTTATATTTTGCCGGTTTTGTTACACATCTTCAGATAAAATGGCATCTTTTTCTTTTTCTGTTTCTTGCCATGCTTTATCTTCATCGTAAGCGCTTTTAAGTCCAATAAAAATGGGGGTCGATAATATTGTTCCTATAGCCAATCCGATACATCCTCGTTTTTGAAGACTAAGAATTCTAGTCTCAGCTCCGGCTATCGTTGCAGCTTTGTGAATTTTTTTAAGGTTTCGAGCTACTTTTAATTTGGTTAAACTCGAGGCGGTAATACAAGGACCAGTTAAGACAATCGGCATGGCTAAAGCAATATTTTTTAATCTTTCATAAGAAGCTTGTGCTTGTGTAGTAAAAGAGCATATTGCAGAAACGATCATAAGAATAAATAGTTTTTTTGATAACATAGTGTGGCTCTAACGGTTTATATAAAAATAGCGGAAAGCATGTACATCTTTCCGCTTCGTATTATTCAAATAATAAGTAATGATTACGCAAATTTTTGGCTGCGTTGAATTACACGACCAATTATTCTGAAATGATCTTTGCCGCGAACCAATGCTATTGGAGGTTGCTTATGATTTACTGACTCAAGAACAATAAAATCTTCAGTATAGGTTACTTGCATAATTGCTTTAGTTGCTGTATCGTTGCCAAATTCTACTGCAGCAATATCACCTGAACGTGTCCAAACTTCTGGAGAAACAATTAAATAATCACCTTTTACAAATGTAGGTGCCATTGCGTTGTTTTCAACACATAGAGCAAACATTGCATTATCGGCTGAGTTAAATACAGGAACAAATACATCTTTATAACCAGTAGTAACTTGCATTAATTGGTTGTTGTAAGGAGATGGGTTTGAAGGAACTTCACCAACAACTGGAACAACTTTAACTTGTAATTCAAGATCAGATTGTTCTGGCATACTGACATTTTTATCAATATCATCAGTGCGTTGACGGTGTTCAGCAAATAGATCAATTGGACTAATTTCAAAAGCTTGAGATAATTTTCTTAATGAATCTTCATTCCAGCGGCGAGTACCGTTTTTAATATGAGTAAGGTAGCTTTCAGACATTCCAGTTTTTTCAGCTAGAATCTTAGTTGTCCAGCCTTTTTCTCTTAAAAGTTCTTTTACACGTAATTGTGTAGATATTGAAATCATCTTTATATCTCCTTCAACTGTGGTTATACTTATGGAATAATTGAAACTACTGTATTATTTCTAATTGTACTCATCTCGACGACTTTGTCAAATGGAAATGAAAATTATGGTCATAGTCAGACAAACAGGCAATATTAAAAAGAACTCTTTTGAATATGATGCATGGTCTAAGCAATCAATCGTGGTGGGTTTGGATGAGGTTGGCAGGGGGTGTTTTGCTGGACCAGTGGTTGCAGCAGCAGTTATTCTACCTATTAATAAGACTCATCGAATGCTCAAGGATTCCAAAATCATGACCCAACAAGAGCGTGAAGCGGCTTTTAAGTGGATTAAAAAGCATTGTATCTATGGTATTGGAGTTGTTCATCATCGTATGATTGACCAGCATAATATTTGGCATGCAACGCTCATTGCTATGAAAAAGGCTTTGATGCATGCATTACAAGGCCTATCAGAGCGTCCATCAGCAGTTATAACCGATGCTATGCCGCTCAATCTTTCTGATACCCATTTTGATGATATTCCTGTTTACTTCTTTACTAAAGGTGAATCTAGATCAAGCTCTATTGCGGCAGCCTCAATTATTGCTAAAGTAATAAGAGATGACATGATGAAGTTGTATGATCAGATGATTCCTGGTTATGGATTGGCAGAAAATAAAGGGTATGGTACGCCAAAACATCAAAAGGCGCTATTGGAGCGCAATTATTCATTTATTCACCGAGAAAATTTTGTGCATAACTTTTTTTTGCGAAAGCAGAATGAGGAACAATTAACTTTGAATGATTTTCGCGCTCATTCTGAACCCGTACTACCTCATGTTTTGACCCACTCTCAGTTTCTTCAAGTGGGTACCCAATGCCAAGAGAAGCGAGGATTGGGTAAAAAGCTGAGGATAAAAGAATCAAGCGCGTTCTGACCCTTCAACAAGTTCAGGGTGAGCGCCATAAAAATCCGAACTTGTTCGTCAGAATGATCGGAGAGTGTCATGACGAAAGATAAATACTTTGCAGAAGTGATTGAAAGTTCATTAACAGGTTGGGTTGCCCAAAGCTGGTTGTGGGATACATTTCCTCAATTCGGTTCAATTGTGGAAGTGGAGGGTAAAAATCGGACCGTGTTTGGAATTGTTCATCAAGTGCAAACAGGCTCTATGGATCCCGTTAGGTATCCATTTCCTTATCAAAAAACAGAAGAAGAATTACGTAAAGAACAGCCTCAGATATTTGAATTTCTTAAAACAACCTTTTCATGTGTTGCTATTGGCTATCAAGAAAAAAAATCGATATCGTATCTTATTGCGCCAGAGCCTCCTAAAATTCATGCTTTTATTACGTATCCTGATTCCGATACCAGTAAAATTTTTTTTGCGAGCAATAAATATCTTCATCTTCTATTTACTCATTCTACGCATATTTTTAATATGGATGAACTGATTCTTACTCTGCTCAAGCAACATAAAGAGCTGAATATTCTCTCAGAGGATAAAATGAATAGGTTTATGCAGACGTATTCTCTATTAATTGGTAATGATTACCGCCGTATCAAATTGTTTCTACAAAGAGTTGAGCATATGTTAGGGCAAAAGTAAAAGAGAGAGTACTGATGAAATGTTAAAAAATAAAGATATTATATTTTTGTTATTGATGATTTTCTGTATACCATTACAAACACAACAGCTGCATGTATTAAAGACAAGTAATATTTTAGCAAACGTAGAACATTCTTTGATTGAAAGCTCAGCAGGATTTAATTTTTATGAACCATTTACCATTTTGAGCTATCAAAATCGTGATAAATGTGAGCGGCATATTGCTTTTCTTGAAGATAGTAAACAACAAAAATTTGTTCTTAAGGCTTATGTCGATGATCAGAAAGAAGAAGTGGTTTGTGAATATGTGGGATCTTGTATTGGTGCATCAGCGGGGGTCCTTATCAATAAAGTCAAAATTATCCTTGGTGGATCGCTTTTAGTAGAGATAGATAATGATATTTCATTGGCAACATTGCATACTTTTGTGCCAGGAAAAGAATTATGTAAATGGTTTGAGGCGGCGCCCAATGGCATTATTTTAAAGGGTGGCCTAATTTCCGAAAAACATTTTAACTGTCTGTCTTTGAGTAACGATTTGTGTGATATCATGGCTCTTGATATTTTCCTCAATAATAAAGATAGACATCATGAAAACTGTTTTTTTGATGAAAAGAATAATCGATATTATGCAATAGATATGGGTGATATCTTTCTCTCGGTGAGAAAAATTTCTAATGCACCTCATCATATGTCTTATGAGATATATCAAGCGCTTTCAACGCTGGTTTTTCAAGAAAGAGTAGTGGCTTTAGATACATATCATTTCTTAAGCACCTTAGATGGAACTCTCTCTGTATCGCAAAAAAAATCATTGGAAAGAATGCGCTGTATTCTTGAAGGTTTTATTGTTTTGTATCCGACAGAGAGAATTTTAAATATGTGGCTTGCAGTAGCTCAAGAGGTTGGATGCGTCTACACGGAATATAAAAAAAGATATCTGGGATTATTACTTGAATGGAATATGTATTGGGTACATAAAATTATTGAGAAAATTAATGATCTTGTAAACAATTAGGCTTTATTAAAAAAAATTAATTTTTTTGTTATAATAAAGCCAATTTACTATTAAAAATTATACCCAGTAGGATTTGAATGTTTGGCTTTATTAAAAGTAAGTTACAAAAAATTTTTTCAGCAGTTACTTCAAAATTAGGTTCATTTTTTAGCAGAAAAACCATAGATGATGCTGCTCTCAAAGAATTAGAAGTTTTATTGCTTTCAAGTGATGTTGGTGTTGCAACTGCTCAATCAATTATTTCTCAGCTCAAAAAAGATGTTGATGCAGGTTTGCATGATGGTGCTCATTTTAAAGAACGTATGCATACCATTTTGATGAATATTTTAACTCTACTTCGTCCTACTGCAGAGAATATACACAACATATTTCTTTTTGTCGGTATTAATGGCAGCGGAAAAACTACTAGCATTGGTAAACTTGCGCATATGTTTGTAAGTCAAGGTAAAAAGGTGCTTTTAGTTGCGGCCGATACATTCCGAGCTGCAGCCCCAGAACAGTTAAAAGAATGGGCTGCTCTCTCTGGTGCAGATATTTTAATGGGAAAACCAGGTCAAGATCCTGCATCATTGGTATTTCAGGGATGTGAAAAGTTTAAAAACGAACAATATGATATTTTAATTATCGATACAGCTGGGCGCTTGCAAACAAAGATAAACTTGATGCATGAGCTTTCAAAGATAAAGCGTGCTGTTGAAAAGCAACTTCCTCAGCAATCTATCGCAACATTGCTTACTATTGATGCAATGCTTGGTCAGAATTCATTTGAACAGGCAAAATTATTTAAAGAAAGTACTGATGTTACTGGTATTGTTTTGACCAAAATGGATGGCACTGGAAAGGGTGGTATTGTGTTTGCAATAGCACAAGAGCTTGGTATCCCGGTAGCATTTATGACGTTTGGCGAGCAAGTGGAACAGATTAAGATATTTGATCCGCAAGAATACGTGACGGAATTATTGGGGTAATAAAAAGCCTGCAGTTGTTTAGCTGCAGGCTTTTTTGTTAAGTATCGATAATACTATTATTTGAGCGAGAAAGTTATGTCGATTGAATTATGATCGCTCGTTTTTTTACTCATAACATTGTTTATCTCATAGCTTGATACAGTAAAGTTTTCGGCTGGTTTAATGAAGATATGATCGCATTCAATTAACTGTTGAGTTGAACCTTTTTTATGAGTTATATCTGTATCATTTATTCTTTTTGCTACATCTCTGCCGTGAACGAAACCCGCTTGCATAAGCATTTTCTTAAAATCGTTATTAAATGTTGTATTAAAATCACCTGTTAAAATGATTGATTTACCAGTACATTCTTTTTCTATTTCTTCTATAATTAACTTGATCTGTGAAATTCGTGTTGCTTCAGATTTGTGATCAAGATGACAATTGCAGATGCACAATTCTTTTTTTGTGATAAGGTCTTTTAAGCATGCAATATCAGCTATTCTTGGAACAGATTTCCAAGTATGATTCTGTGTATTGATGTTGAATGTTTTGCTACTTATTAATTCAAATTTTTCTTTGTTATAAAAGATAGGACAACGTTCATCTTGTGCAAAATGGGCAACGAACCAAAGCCAAGGAAAAGAAGTTCCTTGAAGGTGAGTATTTCTTTTTTCTCCCACCCAACCATAATTTGATAAAGCTTTCTGAAGAGATTTAAACTGATCGTTTTCATCAATAACTTCTTGAAATGTGTAAAAATCTCTTTTTTTTGATGTGATATGTTCAATTACAAAGGCTTCTCTCTGTTTCCATGGTTCAATATTGTCAGGGTCATTTTTATGGGCATGAGTCAAATTCCAGTCGAATAGAGTATATTCTGAGTCATCTTGTGTTTGAATAAAAAAGGTAGGGTTAAGTATACATAGCGCGATTAATAGGTACTTTTTCATAATATTCCCCTTGGTTTTTAAGCTTGTTTAATATTATTATACATTAATTCTGCGACAGAGTCAAAATACATAATTCTATTTGTAGTTTTTAACTGGGTAATGCTAGCTATATTGCCTCTTCACCTATCTTATAAAAGTATGTTAGACTATTTTCTTATGAATACCGCACATGATCTTAATTATTACATTAACGATCTTCGGCACAAGCTTTCAGCCGTGTATGAAGATGATACTCTGTGTCAGCAATATGCATGGTGGATTTTGCAGGCAATTTGTGAAAAAACAAGAACCGAACTCATTATTCAAGAAACGGTGATGCTTACTTCTGAACAGCAACAAAAAATTGATCAATGGCTGGAGTATCTGATAGAAGATAAAATGCCGTTGCAATATGTCTTGGGTTTTGTACCATTTGCAGATCTTGAGATTTTGGTGGAACCGCCTAGCTTAATTCCTCGTCCAGAAACGGAAGAATGGTGTTTATATATTATTGAGCACCTATTATTGCTCAATAATAGGAAATTAAAAATACTTGATCTAGCAACAGGTTCTGGATGTATTGCGCTTATGTTTGCACATTATTTGCCGCAAGCAAAAATAATTGCCACAGATATTGCCGATTCTGCATTAGAACTTACCGAAAAAAATATCGAACACAATAAAATAAGAAATGTGACGGTTATACAATCTGATCTTTTCGAATCAATTCCGCGTGGCATGAAATTTGATATCATTCTTTCCAATCCTCCTTATATTACCGCAGCAGAGTTTCTTGATCTTGATGAGACGGTAACTCGATGGGAAGATCATGGGGCATTGGTTGCGACTGATAATGGTCTTGCCATTATTAAGAAAATCATTGCACAAGCACCCCAATTTATACAAACTAATGATGAAATGAAACACAAAAATATTCCTCAGATTGTTAT
>JACZCT010086191.1_pt1 | contig 16180 bp, 29 predicted proteins | sample 8641871 | NCBI WGS metagenome assembly JACZCT01 (sample SAMN15324604, study PRJNA640507) | soil metagenome | isolation source: monocropping sugarcane control | place: China: Luxin town, Laibin City, Guangxi Province | collected 2019-07-25 | depth 10cm m | reverse complement strand
GTGACGGTCGTGTAGCCGTCGTCGTTCTGCGCCTGCAGGACCATGCCCTTGAACAAGCCCACACCATCGGCGCGAGCAGTCAGAGTGATGGTCGCCGTCGTCTGGCCCGAGGCGATGCGAGCGCGAGCGCCGCCGCCGTTGCCCCACACCGCACGACCGAACGTGCGAGCGAAGGCGTCACGAGCGCGTTTCATCGCGTGCTTGACGATGTCCAGGATGGCGCCCTTCGAATTGTCGCCGCCACCGTTGCGCGCGACCGCAATGGCCTCGCCGTCGATGGAGCCGACCTCGTAAAGCTTCTTGCGACCGAGCGAGAAACGAATCTGCTGGGTTGCGCTCTGGTTCGCGATGGCGTTGGCGATGTTCGCTGAACCGCCGGCACCGGGCGCGATGCTCACGACGACGTACTTGGTACCGTCGGACGCGAACTTCGTGTCCTTCTTCATCATGCCGAACGCTTTGGACGCCTCGTAGAGTGGCGTCGAAACGTCGTCCGGGAACAGGGTCTTGAAGATGTTCGACCCTGCGATTGTCTCTGCCGCAAAGCAGATGAGCGGGTCTGCAAAGTGCAGCTCCGCCTGGCCGCAGTCATTGAGTTTGGCTTGGAACACGGTGAAACCTCCTGAGCCGGAGGTCCCGCGCTGCTATCTGCTACTCAGATCCAGCCAGCGGCCTCGAGCTCGCGAATCTGCCGCGCCCGACGCTCTTCTTCGGATTCAGACCTTGATGCGGAACCCGGAGACGATGCGAGAGAGGCAGGGATTGTCTGCGCTTTCGCGACTTCGGGTTTCGGAGGTTCCTTGCTGGTTTCCCGTCCAGCATCCGGCTCGGGGCCGGTAGTTCCTTTTTCGCCGTTCTGACCGCTTTTGGCGGAGTCGGCACGCTGGAACAACTCGTATTGGCTCCGTAGAGCCTGCTCGATGATGCCACACGCTGTTGATATGTCAACAGGCCTGCCAATACGTTGGAACTGCTCGAGCATGACCTGGGCGATGCCTTCACGCGCAAGCTCGGGGTTCGCGGTGGCCCATGCCTTCACGTAGGGGTGCTCGTCGGACTTCTGCGCCGTCTGTAGGTGTTGGGTCTTGAGTGTTTCGATCTGGGTGTCGGCTTCGCGTTCCTGGCGGGCAACGATGCCTTGCTCGAGAGCCTCAAGCCGGCGTTTGAGCTCCGGGTCAGCGTCCACTGCTCGCTGCTCGGCCGGCTTGAGCTTCTCGCCCTTGGCCAAGGCTAGCGATGCGTTGCGCCAGAAGCTGGCCGGGTCGCCGCTCTTGGTGAGCTTGCCCACGGCAGTGAGGAACCGCTCCGGGTCGCCCGACTCGAGGTCCTCGATGGCGCCCGCGGTCATGCGCTCGAAGGCAGAGACGCGCGTCTCGCGCTCCTTGAGCGCCGCCATGTCACGCTCGAGCCGCCTTTCCCTGCTCGTCGCGGCACCGTGCGAGCGAAGGGTCTTCTTCTCAAACTCGCGTAGCTTGCCGAGTTTCTTGAACAACCGGTCCCGAGCGGCTTTCAGCGATTCAGGGCTGCTCAGCTCCTCCTCGGTGAACTCGAGCGCATCGTCCTCGTCGCCACTGGCAGCCGCCTTCGGTTCCGGCTTGGCCTCGGCAGGCTTTGCGGCGGGTGCCGCAGGCTTTGCGGGGGCCTTGCCCATGGCATCGGTCAGGCCGAGCATCGCGGAGATGGCCGCGTCCTGCGTCGCGTCCGGCGCGGCGCTTTCAGTCGTTGCGGTTGCTATTGCTGCTGCTTCGCTCATGGGTCCTCACATCGGCTGGTTGGCGGGCATCGGCGGCGGGGGCATTGCGACCGCCGGAGCCTGTCCGGCAGGCCCGCCCATCGCGGCCGGGTCCATTGGTGCGGGCACTGGCGGAGCTGCCGGTTGGGGCGGCGGCATCAGCACGCGAACGTCCTTCATGAACCGTTCGAGCCGATCGATCTTCTCCTGCTTGTCGCCGTTCAGCTCAAGCTGGTTGATGGCCTTGAGCGCCTCCTGCTCCATGGTCTGGAGGTCGTTCCAGGGCATCGGCATCAGGTCTTCGTTGTACGGGCCGCGAATGACCGCCTTCACGCGGGCGACGGCATTTTGGCGCATCACCCGCCGGTTGTCGGCTAGCTTCTGCAGGTCCGGGCTCTTGATGGCGTCGAACAGCGAATCGGGCGGCAGCAGCTGACGGTCGACGAGGTCCGCAATCTGGTCGGCCTGCTGCGCCGGGTCCTGGCTGAACAGGTTCGTGGCCTTCGCCTTGATGCGGTACTTCGACGAGTCCACGTCGATGCTTGTGAACTTGGAGCGGATGAGTTGCTCGTCCTGCTCGTAGACGAGCTCGAAATCCTCGTCGTGCTCGGACAGCTCTTTGAAGCATCGGAGGATGTTCCGGTAGCTGTCGAGCATGAAGCGCTCCCATGCCTTGAACTCGCTCGTGTGCCGAATCGTCTCGGTGTTGGCGAGGTAGGCGAGGCCCGGCTTGTGGTCGACGCCGGTTGGCTTTCGGGCCGCCATGCTCATCTCGCTCATGCCCATCTGGTCCCGCACCTGCTGCGGCAGGCGGTCCAAGCGAGCGATGAGGTCCTGCGGCACCGCGCTCGGGTTCCAGATGGTCGGCGCGTTACCGTTGCCGCCCTTCATCTTCAGAATCTTGGCGAGCGAGTTGTCGATCTGCGCCGGGTTGATACCTGCCCCATCCGGCAGAATCACGGTCGGCACGGCCAAGCGGTCGAGCACCTGGTAGATGCGCTCGTTCCACTGGTTCATTTCGATCTGGCTGCGCGCGACAATCTCCGGGATGCCGCGACCCCAAAAGCTGCCTGGTATGCGGTACGGCCGGAACCAGCTGATTGGGTAGTAGTCGTACGGCCACGGGCGAGCGATGAGCGGTACGAGCGGCTTGTTTCCGCCTTCGACGCAGACCATGTGCGCGCCGTCATGGTTGGCCTTTCCGGTGCGTCCCGAGTCGGTGCGACCGAATGCGCGTGGGTCCTTCATGTCGACGCGGCTGCTCGGAAGGTGCCAGCCCTTCCAAATCACAACGAGGTCGACAACCTTGCCGGGCTCGCTCGGGTCGAAGTCGCGCGTGTCGGCCATGCTCGCGGTCGGTGCCGACTTGACGGCTTCCATCGCGTCCTTGTCGTCGTCGCCGATGAATTCGAGCAGCACATCGCGTGGCATCACGTGGCGCGAGAAGAGCTGCTGAGGGAGCAGGCTATAGCGCATCTCTTGGCGCGATACGTAGTACTGCCAATGGTAGGTCGGGGTGCCGAGAATGCGGCTATTGGAGCAATCCGCCCACCATTCCACGCCGCCGTTACCGAAGATGAAGCCGTTCCAGCAGGCCACCTCGCCGAGCTCGCCATGCAGTCCGAGCGAGTAGGCTTGGCCATCCGCGGCCTCCTGCATCGCCTCGACCTTGTCGCGCATCTCGGAGTCGCCGCCCTCGGTGATGAGCAACGGGCGCACCTCGTTGCGCAGCACCGTGTTGGTCATCGTGTTGGTGATGGCCTGGACGACGTTGTAGCCGCTGGTGTTGTCGATGAGCCCAAGGATGCTGAGCGGGTTCGCGCCGGCAAAGCCGTGATTGAGCGAGCCGGACCACAGGGTCATCGCGTCGTCGGCGTCGCGGCGGCGGCGGTCGCCCTGGTCCATGTACAGCGCGCGGGCTGCGTTGGTCATGGCCTGCGCCGATTCGCGGCGGTCGTCGTATTGGTACCAAAGGCGCTCAGCCACCTAGCCCCGCTCTCTGCGCCGCATGGGCGCGGCAATACTCACCAGCGATGGACCCGCCGAACAGGCCGACGCGCTTGTCGCTGCATCCGAGCGCTGCGCACTGGTCCGGCTGCTTCGGTTCGGCTTCGGGCGCCTCGGTCGGGGCTGCTTCGCTGCCGGTCGGCGCCGTGTAGGTGGGCTCGACTGGCGAATCCAGCTCGATGGCGAGCGAACGGATGCCCATGGCGCGCATCTCGGCGGTGAGGAGGGCGAGGTTCATCGATGCACCGCCAGAAAAATCAGCGTGAACAAGCTGCAGGCGATAGACAACAGGGAGAACGTGATCGAAATGGTGAACTGGAGCCGCGTCATCCGAACGCCCCCTGCAACCGCTCCGCCGCGCTGCGCATCGGGTTGCTCTTGCTGCTGTTGATGAAATCGCAGATGCGCTTTTCCTCGTCGTCCATGGTCGGGGCCTCGTATTCGGCAGCCGGCGCCGGCAGATGCTTCAGCGCCAGGCACAGGCTCGGCACGTAGTCGCCGTGTCGCCCGTCGCCCGTGTTCGGCAGCACAATCTGCCAGTCGCGCGCCGTGAGCTTCTTCTGGATGCCCAAGATGTCCGCCCGCATCGCCGCGTTCGGTGGCAGCTCGAGCCGGTGGTTGCTGATGAGCAACTCGAGATGCTTGGCGTGTCGCTTCCACTCGGCCGCCGTGAACGGGTCGGCCACGAGCGTGATGCCTGCCTGTTCGGCCAGCTCCCACTTGTCGTCGTAGTTACCTTGGTCCGTGTAGAGCTCGCCGATGCGGTACAGCTCCAAGATGGGCGCAATCAGCTCGAAGATGCGCGACGACTTGAGCGGCGCGGCGTGGCTGCCAATCCACTGGCGCGTGAGCACCACTTCGGGGTCGCCGTTCGGCTTCGGGCGGACGATGGTGAGCGTCCAGGCGTTACGGCGATTGGCCGGGTCGATGGCGGCCACGCACGGATGCTGGTTCGGCTGAAGGTCGAGCGGTGCCTTGCGGCTGCAGGCCTCGACGTCCAGCGACGAGAGCAGCGAGGAAGGCGGGTCGCAGAACTGCGCCAACACGTCCGTGCGGTACGCGGTCGGGTCTTCCTTTCGCAGCTTCTCGCACAGCTCGGGAGTGAAGTGCGCCGGGTGCATGTCCGGCCCCTTCGCGATCATGAACAGCAGGTCTTCGCCAGGCCGGCCGTAGCGGTCGACGAACAGGTCGTAGATGAGCCCAGCGGGCGCCCAGGGTGAGCCGATGAGGTCAATCTGCGCGCCGGGCAACAGACGAGCCTTCAGCGCGACAAGCGCATCGGGAAGGTTCACTTTCATGTCGGCCCCATTCATTCTGGGTGCCTCGTCGAAGGTGGCGCCAATCGACCAGCGCGACACGAGCGCACCGCCCGCGCGCTTGCCAGCCATGACCTTGATTTCGACGGCCCGGCCGCTCGGGTGCATCACGTACACGCTCTCGCCGGCAGGCGGCTTGATGAGAGCAGCGGAGAGGATGGGCGATGCCTGAATCTTGCCGACCAGGTGCTCAAGCACGGCGCCGGCCTTGTCCTTGTCGATACTCAGCACCGAGTAGCGGGCAATCTCGCCGTCCTTGAGCTTGTCAAGGCTGCAGGTCTGGGTTGCGCGGAAGGCTTTGGCGGCTGCCTTCTGGGATTTCGCGGTGCGGACCGCTGCCATCAGAATAGACGTGGACGGCGCGACTTGCGGAAGCTGGCCAAGCGCTTGATGGCCACCGACGCACTCGGCGACTTCGGGCAGGTCGGCGAGGTCATCCAGCGGCTCGCCCGTCTCCATGCGGCAGATGGCGCGCTGTAGCGGCGTGGCAGTTTCGAGCTGGAAGCCATCGCCGCGGGTGAGCAAAAGCTCAAGATTCATCGATTGAACCCGCTCGGAACCGTGTAGTTCTTTCCCTGCTCAAACTGGGAAAGCATCTGGTTGCTGTTGGGGTTGCAGATGTATTCGATCTTCACAATCTTGCAGCGCGTGAAGCACGTCAGCGTGGCGCCCTCGGTCAGCACCAACACAGCCCCGTCTTCAAAGGTAATGCGCGCAGCCATCAGCCCTCCACCTCCACCGGCTCGAAATAGCTCCAGTGCGAGCACGCCTGCAGCGGCGTCGTGTCACCTGTGCGCGTCTCCCAACATGGCTCCGCGCCGTCCGTCTTGAGCCGCACCAGCATCGGGTACTCGCGCCCCGGAACGGTGCCCATGAGCCAAACGTTCGGCTCGGGCAGGGAGTCCTCGGTGCGCGTCCAGGCCATCAGGCTCGACCCGTCTTCGCCCGGTACGCCTTCTGCTGCTCGATGGCTTCGGAGCACACGAGGTCAATCAGCCACCGCGCGAACTCCTCCCGGTTGGCCCGCGCAATGTCTACGCGCTCACGAGCGGGCAGGGAAATGGTCACGGTGTACTCCTCACCCGGCGCTGCGATGCCACGCGATGCCGCGTCCATGCTCAGCCGGTCGCAACCAGCGAGCACGCCGCCGAGCCCGTTCGGTTCCGGGCAGGCCGCGAGCAGCACGATGCCTTTCGCTTCGAGCCGCTTGTTGCACTCGCGCATCACGTCGTTGAACAGGCGCTGCCAGCGACCCTGCTCGTCCTTGGTGAGCGGACGGCCTTCGAGCAGCTCTCGGTTCGCCGCGACTATGTCCGCTTCGGACTCGACCGCCTCCAGCGCGTCGTCGATGCCAGGGGTTTTGACGATGCCGGCGATGCGACCGAGGCTGGCTGTCAGGGTCTTGTCAGCAATTGGGCCTGAAAAATCAGAACCGGGTGGCGCTTGAATCGACGACCCCTGCGAGGGCGATTCGTTCCCTTGCAGTTCGCGCACGCCACCCGGCCCGGAATCTGTCACTTGCCCTCCGGCGTCGCGTTCTCCACGGCCGCCACGGGCACACAGCGCGTCTCGGTTACCTTCTTGACCTTGTCCCCGTCCTGGACCTCAACGACGCGCGTAATGACCAGCCAGGGGCCTTCGCCGACGATTGAATCGACCCGGCGCGCGACCTCGTCATGGCGCGTCGACAGGAAGCCGACCGATTCGCCCAGACCCGAGCCGAAGCCGCGAGGGAAGACGACGCGCGGATGGGTGAATCGGACTTCGGTGAATTTCATCAGGCCAACTCCGGAAACTTTGCCTTGATCTCAGCCGCTCGAGCCAGGTGCGGCGCCCGCTCTTCCGCGGTTCGCGCCTCGTCGACGCCGCCCACGCTGCCGTCCGGCTTCGTCGCGAACACCGTCACCGTCGCGGCCCGGTTCGCTTCTTCGAGCTCGCGCCCGGCCTGCTCCAAAGTCATGTCTGCGATTGCCATCAACCCGCCTTCTGCTTTCCGCCGTTGAACACCGCCAGCGCCGCCAGCTTGCCCGGCACGCGGTCCTGATACTTCTCCGCGTCGTGCAACCATTGCTTGCCCACGTCGGCAATCTTCAGCCGCACCGCGTTGTTCGTCGTGCTGAACGGCTTGCCCTTGCTGATCGCGACCTTCGAGCATTCGTCCCGGTCCAGCAAATCCAGCCGGTCCACGAACGCTTCCAGTCTTTCCTCGACCGGCAGCGCCATGATTTCGCGCAGAGTGCGGAAAATCGGACCGTCGGGGGGCTGGTTCTTCGCCATTCGCGCGCGTGTCAATGATTTGTCAGTGTTCGGCCAGTTAGTCAAGTGCCGTTGACCATCTCCGCCTCGCGTGACGACACGGCCCCAGGCGGTTCTGTCACGTGTCACGTCCTGACTTGACCCCTTTTCCATGAGTTCTATTTGTGGGAAATAGAGGTACTCCCTGCGTATATACGGTACAGGTTGTGACAGGTTATGACGTTGTGACATCAGGTTGTTTTCTGCTGATTCGGTGTCACGACCCAACATGAGTGTCTCGTCCTTGAAGTTGTGTCTCGTGGAAGTAGCGCCACTCTCGAGCTGCTCCCGTGCGAACTTGTCTCGATTTGAAACCCATCTGGCGGAGGATTGTCCCAACCCGCATGGCCTCGCCTTTGCCGATGCCGTCCTTCCGAGCGCCAAGCGCGCCGAGCAGAACTTGGGTAGTCGTCACACCTTGAGCGAGGTCGATGTCCTCAGCGCCGTGTGGTCGCGACAGAGGGTTCTTCGCGGCACACCGCCGCAGCCAGTCACGCACGATGGGCAACCAGGGGTGCTCATCCACCATGCGCTCCTCCTGCTCGCCCTCAGCAGCCGCGATGAGCTGGTCGGTGTCGAGCCACCATACGGCGCCGCCAAGGAACGCTTGGTACGCCTCAGCCCAGAGCTGGTCCCGATCGCGAGCGAGCTCGTCGATGCGAATGTCGCCCGCTGCCACCGGCCAGAAGCGGCGATTGCCGGTCAGGTCTTGGAGGTACTTGTCCTCGTTCGTGGTGCCGGCGAAGACGGTCTGGCGCGGGTAGTCGCGGGTGCGCTTGCCGTAGCTCGGGCGGTAGCTGTCTTTCGAGCTCGTGAGGAATGCCTTGATGCGGGTGAGCTCCTGGTTCTTCATGGCGTCGAGCTCGGCCATCTCGATTACCCACTTGCCACGGAGCGCCTGGTATGCATCGACCTTGCCGAGGTCGAGCTTGGTGTCAGCGAACCAATCTTGCCCGACCAGTGCAGCAAGCGCGGTGCTCTTTCGCTTGCCCTGCTCGCCTTCGATGATGAGCATCGTGTCGACCTTGCAGCCGGGTCGCATCACACGGGCGACTGCGCTGACCATCCAGCGGCGGCCGACCTCTTGCGTGTAGAGCGAGTCGAGTGTGCTGAAGTAGTGCGGGAGCAGCTTGGTTAGGCGCGGCGTGCCGTCCCATTCGAGCGCGGTCAGGTAGTCGCGCACCGGGTGGAAGCAGTTGGAGCGCGCGGCCTTCATTACGCCGGCCGTGACGGCTCCGACGTTGAATCCGCGCTTGGCGTGGAACCAGTGCTGAACGTAGGTATCGTCCTCGTCGCACACCTCGCCGAGCTTGGGCGGCGCCATGCCGGCGATCGGCGGCGGTACCTTGACCCACACTTCGCGCTCAGCGAACTGGTCGTAAGCGAGGCAGCCTGCCCACGCTGGTTCGTTAATGAGATGCAAAGCGAGATTACCTGCGGTCGGAGCAATCACGACCTCTTTTGAGTTACCTCGACCACGGGGCTCGTGAACCAGCGACGCTTCCCAACCAGAAGCAGGTCCAGCGGGCAGACCCCTCTTGCTTCTTTCACGGTCGATGCTTACTAGTTCATCGTCCTCGAGAGACATGTCATCCTCCGCAAATCGCGGGTCGTCTAGCGGCGGCTCGGGCATCACTAAAGGTTTACCTTCAGCTTTTCGACTTCAGGCGCGGTCAAGAAACGAGCAAGCGCAACCTCGCCGCTGCGTATCTTGTTGGCGGTCTCGTATAGCCTGCAAAACAAGGCGCGCCCTCGGTTCTCACTGGGAGCCCAATCGCTTCGTGCCTCCCAGTACGCCGAGTTCATATCGCTCATCCAATTCGCGCACTCGTCGAGCAGCTCAACAAACGAAAGCTCATCCACTGGCTTCAGTGTCTCGGCAGATTCGCTCATCCCGCCCGCCTTTCCTTCGCCTCACGCTTCAGCGTCACCATGCACTTCGGGCACGACGGCACTATCCCGGCAGCCAGCGCGCTCCGAACGACCGAGCTGCGTCGAATCACCTGCTCGCCGCATCGGCAGCGCATGACCATGAAGCGCTTATCACCGGCAGATTGCTTGAGTGCGGTGAGCCAGCCGTATTCCATGCCGATCTCAAGCGGCACGGTCGGCCTGTAGCGAGGCTGGTGGCCGGAGAGCGCGACTCCCATCAGGTCGGACTTGGTCTTTCTCATGCGGCCTCCTGAGTGCACTGGCTACGACCGAGAACCTTCGCCCTGTACCGAGCGCGCCGTTTCGCCTTCAGCGTCTCCGCGTTGGCCTTGTAGTACGCCCGGTTGTGCTTGCGGTCCCACCGCTTCCGCTTGCTCGGATTCGCGAACGGCATCGTAAAACCCTTCCTTCTGCAACTCGGCCACCTTCAAACAAATCCACTGCACTCGCTCAGCCGCTTCCTTCTGGTCCTTGCAGTACACGACGCAGATGTTCCAGCGCACGGCGAGCCCGAGCAGCGTGCCCACGATGGAGCTGGGCTTGACGTCGCGGTCGTAGGCGCCAGCTTCGATTGTAGCGCGCGTGGCCTCGACAATCAGAAAGCGACTCGGGTAGTTCTTGAGGCGGCGCATCTGGTCCATGAAGCGCTCACGCTCGTGTGTGACGCAGTTCAGGAGGTCGCTCATTGCTTTCCGTTCAATGGCGAGAATGTCCGTCGCGCCGGCTAGGCTGTAGTCCCCGGTCTCAAGATGCGCGACCTCGACACGGACCTGTTTTTCATCGAAATACCGCGTCAAAGGCAGCTTTTCTTGCTGATCGATGATGATGGTCGGGCGCGGCTTGCGCGTCTCCTTGACCACAGCGCCAAGTACTTCCTTGGCGTCGTCGATGGTGGCCATTATTCCCACCAGGGCCTGTCTGTTTGCAGCCAAGCGGGAGTAATTGCCGGCGCGATGCGCGTGTTGGGAACCAGCCACAGCACGTCACCGTTTGCCTGTCGCTCGCCTATCAGCGAGCCCCGCTTGAGGTATTCCAACTCGGGCTCGACCACCTGTACCAGTGGCGGCATCATCGGCTGGTAGTAAGGGCAGCCGTTGTGAAGAATGCAGCGCTTCACCGCCGCCCCTCCTGCCTCGAAATCGCCGCACACCTCCAGCACGCAAACTCGCCAAACACCGGCACACACCCGAGCCTGAGGTGAGCCTGCCGCATGAGCCGTAGCTGGTGGAGCGAGGCTTCGCGGACGCGGCGCAGGAAACTCAGGTCGAGCTCACGGGAGCGGTGCTCGATGGTGGGGAAGTTGACTAGGGCGTTCATGACGCCTTCTGGGCTTCCTCGTCAGCGCCGAAGGTCTTTTCGATCTCAGACTGGAGCCACTTTCTAAAATCTTTCGCCCCGAGCCTGTCGAATGCGTTCCGACACTCGTAAAGGCAGACAAGTCGCTCGTTGCTCGTCTTCGGTCGGCTGCTCCGAAGCTCGCTACGCTGCTCGTGGGTCAACGGGACAAACGTGCCTGCGGAGCGCTGGCGGTCTTCGTGCCGTTTCTTGTCACGGCACCTCGCGCACCGTGTCTGTCCATCGACCGCAGGGCGGCGACAGTCGCGGCAAAGGCCCAGCGATGTCAGCTTGCGGTCGTATTCGAGCTTGTAGATGCTCCTTCGCACCTTCGCAGCGCGCAGCGCGTCTTCCTTGTTGTTGGCCTCGACGAACAGAATCGTTCGACCCTGGTCGATGCTCTGGGCCGCCTCCACGCAAGAGGCAACCGAACCGTCTTTGTTCAGAACGACTTTGAACCACATGGCTACTTCGCTCCTTGGAAATGGTCACTCAACCTCGCCCGCGCCTCCCGATGCCCAAGCACATCAGCGCGCAACTCAATCTCAACCCGTCGCATCGCCTCGACCAACGCGCGCCGATTCGCCAACTCGCGCAGCCGTTCGAACTCGAGAGCCCAACCCATGTCGAGCGCGAACTTGGCTTCGAGGCACATCGCGGCCAGCTCGTCGGACTTGACCAGCAGCGGGCCGAACGGCGGCGCCAATTCGCGCAGCCAAGCGTTAACGTGCGCCGGGTTGGGACCGACGGACTGCACGGCTTCGTAGATGCGCTGGTGCTGGGAAGGAAAGAACATGCGCGGCTCGAGCCACCCCGGCATCGGCTCATCCAGCATTGCGGCGCCGAGGATGTTGCGCTCGAGCTCGGGGTCCCAAAGACCGGCGAGGACCAAGCCGAGGGAGTCAGCGGCGGGATGGGAGATGCGGGCGTTCATCGGAACAACTCCAACTGCTCCATCCGCCTCGGCCAAACGTTGGGGAAATTCGCCTTGAACCAGTCGATGTCATCGGCCAAGTAGCGCTCGGCCAGGGAGCGAAGCTCGGCGCGGATCACGCTGCGCTCCCGAGGCGGCTCGGCCGGCAATTCTTCGTCTTCCACCGGTGATACCAGGCGCGCTTTCCTGCGAGGTATTCGGCGCGGTTTGCTGCTTTCCACTTGGCGTTCCTTTCGGCTCGCTCCGTTGCTTCTCGGCCCAATGGGATGCGCTCGCCGGGGCACGGGTAGACCCGCGTTGCCTTCGCCGGCCAGCCCTGCACCTGGTCGTAGTCTTCCCAGGTCATGCGTGACTCCTCACCCACCAGGTGCCGCAGTTGAACGCGACGTAGCCCTCAGCGCGCATTCGAGACAGCGCCGACTCGGCCTCATGCGGCGCGAGTCCAGTCTTCTTTTCAACGAGCTTCACCGAAGTGAGCGACGTGGTCCGCGCGTTCTTGCCGCGAGACGCAAAGAAGCCAATGCGTCCGATGCACCAGTCCCGACACTTGGCGTACTGTTCGTCACTCATGCCGTCCCCCTTCCGCCTCGCCTACATTGGTGCCGCGGGGGCAGGTGGCGAAGGCCGTTAGTTCAGTGTTTTTGGGCAAAAAAAAGCGGGTCATCGGTACACCCGCGCGCGGACGTGGTCCTTGTCGAGCATGTTCCGGTCCTCCTTCGTGCCGAACACAGTTTCGACCGTCGCGAAAAGGTACCCAACCGGGTCGCCGCAGCAGACAGCGCGCCCGTTCGCCTTCAGCACGTCATGCCCGGCTGGTCGTAGGTCGGAACCGCGAACCAAGAAGCGTTTGCAGCCGCAGCCAGGACAGGCACCCGTTGCCAGCCCAGGCTCACCAAGGTCGACCGGAGCGTTTACTTCGCGCACGTCGATGCCGTCCGCGCGCTGAATCTCGAGCCAGAAGCGCGTCACCGCCCACCCCACTCATCCCGCAGCCAATCGAAGCTGCCCGGCTCCGATGGGGGCGGCAAAGGGCCGAGCCAGCCGCTCGGGAAGTTCAGCGCCGCGAAGTCGCCGAAGTGCCTCAGGGCAGCCGCGTCGTAAGCCCGTGCTGCCTCTGCCGGGTCAGTGAAGACGCCCAGGTAGAGCTGGCGTCGCTTGCCGTTCGCTTTGATTTCGCCAGCGCAAATGCTGGCTTGCCACTTCTTCGCCCGCGGGTTCCAGCTGACACCCTTGTAGCCGCCCAGCTTTTGAAGCTTCGAGCTCCGGATGTTGGTGGCGTTCCCGCGCCTGTCGGTTAGCCGCAGATTGCAGCGGCGGTTGTCCAGCGTGTCGCCGTTGATGTGGTCGACAACCACGCCGTCGCCCTGCTTGCACCCCATGATGAACCGGTGCAGCGACTCAGCGTGCTTGACACCATCGACCTTCCAGCTTCGCTGGAGATACACGCTCGGTCGGTCTGCCCAGCTTCGGCGATACCAGGTATGCTGGCGAACGCGCGGCAGGTCGGCGAGGTCGAGTTTGATCTCGATGTCGCCGTTTACAACCAGGGTGACCCAGTCGGCGTCAGCCATGGGACACCCCCAGCCACCAGAGCGACTGCCCGCCGTCTTTGTTCCCCGGCTGTTCCCGGCCGAGGTCTGTAACTACTGGAGCCGATTCCGAGTTTCGAACTCGGGACCTGCGCTTTACGAAAGCGCTCGAATTCCTATCGTTTCCCATGGTTAGCTCCAATCCGTTCCCCCTTGGGAACATTGGGAACTGAGGCCCCGGAGTGGCTGCAATCGCTAGCCGGAGCGTCTCATTCAGCTTGCGTGCGTAGCGCTCGGTGACGGCAATCGAGCTGTGGCCGAGCATCTTGCAGACCTCGTCCAGCGACCACTTGCGACCCCACCAGCCGGCGAGGAGGGCGGTCGCGCAGGTGTGCCGGAGGTCATGCCAGGTGACGTGCCGGTTGATGCCGGCGGCCTTGACCCACTTGGGCCAGGTGAGCGGTGACTTGGTGTCCTGCCGGCGGGCGCCCCGGGCCCCAGGGAAGACGGCAGGTGACTTGCGACCGAATGCGCGCTGGACGGTCACCGCCAGCTTGGCCTCGGGCAGCAACGGCACCTCTCGCACCTTGCCGGACTTGGGCCCCTCGCCGCCGACCGACTTGCTGACGATGACGGCTTCGGCGTCCAGGTCGGTCCAGCCCAGTCGCCACTGCTCGGACAGGCGCAGGCCGGTGAACAGGGCGAAGGCCACGGCCGGGCGGTCTCGGAGCGGCACGGCGTCCAGCAGCGCCCTCTGCTCGGGAGGGGTCAGAATGCCGTCCAGGTCGTCCGTATTGCTCGCGGCGGCCGACTTGTGGAGCTTGACCTCCCGGGCTGGGTTGGCGTCCAGCAGGCCGCGCTCGACGGCTTCGTCCAGGGCCACGCGGAACAGGTTGAGCGCCTTCTTCTTGGTCCGGTGGGCGCCGACCAACGTGTCACGCCATTGGACGATGTCGCTTCGGAGCAGCGAGGCGACGGCCAGCTTTCCGATCGCCGAGTCCCGGACGTGCTTGTTCCAGCAGTAGCTGTCCTTCTTGACAGCCCGGACGCCCTGGTCAGCACGGCGGGCAAGGAAGGCGACGCCGAACTGCGCGACGGTGACGCCTTCGCGGACCTCCTGCGCGTTGCGGACGGCCGCCTGCGCGTTGGCTAGCTCAGTCGCGGCGCCCTTGGTCAGCTTGGAGCCGAGCGTCTTGAGCCTGCCGCCGATGCGCGTGCGGACGCGGTAGAGCCCGGAGCCCTTGGGATGCTCCTCGACGCTGGCGTGACCGGGGGAGCGTCTCACCAGTCACCAAAGGTGTAGTGGGCCGCGCTCGCGTAGTAGATGCCGTGGAATCCGCACCCCTTCGGGCACGCTCCCATCAGTCGCGGCCAGCGCTTGCGAATCTCGGCGGCGCCAGGCGGATCCATGATGAACTGGGCTGGAGTCTGCGGCTCCCAGTCCGCAAGCAGCTTGCGCGCGGCCTCTTCGTCGAACGTCACACCGTGGTCGCAACCGGCTCCAAGCTCGGAGCCGTCTAGGGGCTTACCGTTTGAATCTAGGATGCTCACACCGCCCCAACCTTCCTGAGCGCCCTGAGCGCCCGGTCTCTAGCTTCCTGCGTCGGCTCGACCTCAGGCGGCCGGACCTTCTTGATGCGCTTGCGCTTCGGCTCGACCTGCTCGAATGCGTCGGCGAGCTCGCGCAAGAGAGATGCGATGCGTGCGGCGTTCACAGGCCCAGCTCCGGCAAGTCGGGCTCGATTCCCCGGATGTAGCCCAGCCCGCTTGGCGTAACGCGCAGCTTGCCCAACTCACGGGCTAGCGCGATCGTCTCTGGCGAATAGCGAGCAGTCGACACCTCTCCGCTCAGCGGACCCTCAGCGTTTTGGCGGACCGCTTCGAGCATCGCTTGCCGCGTCTGCTCAGGGGGTCGGCAAGTGCACTCCAGGAACGGATGACGACCGCAGCCGGCGCACTTGCCACTGGGGAGCAGTCCTGTTTGCTCCACGAGCACTTCATCCTTTGGCTGCTGATCCAGCAAAGGAGAACCGCCCGGCGGCGTGCGTGACGGCGTCGGATCCTTGAGTTTCATAAAAGACCTTCTCTCTGAAGCCCGCCGCGGATTTTTCGCGCGCAAGGTCCGCAATAATAGGGTTCTCGCAAACCGCCGTCGGTATGGCCGCGAACCACGAACAGCACTGAGACGCGCTTACATCGCTCGCACCTACCTCGCGAGTTCAGCAACTCCCGCTCAGTCGGGCCCATGTCCTTGGCGGAGGGTGAGGAGTGGGTCATTTGGCCCCGAATTCCACGACGCCTACGAAAGCAGACGGCGACTCGATCAGGTTGGTCGATGCTTCAGGCCCGATGCCGTCTAGCGGTTCGTAGTTGTCGTCCGCATCCTCACGCCCGCAGTCACCGCGCCGAATGTGTTGTTTGCAGAACTTGCGAAACGAGTCGCTGTATTGGTTCTCATCCGGATGCAGGTATTCCCCTTGACGAGACGTGTGCCGCTTGAGCTTGAAGCGCGCGACGGCATCAGCCGAGCACCCAGGCTGGTCGCATTTCTTTTCCTCATGTGCGAGCCACTCGTTTGATGCGCCATTGTCGGATTCGACAGCGATCACATGCGGCAAGTAAGCCAATGCCGACTCGATGTCGCGCCCGAAGAAGCGCTCCCCAACCAGTAGCCCCTTGAAGTACCACCGGGCGCGCACACTGGTGCGCCACTCGTCACCGGACAGTCCGCTTGTCTTGTAGCGAGGAACGATGTCGACCTCCACGCGGTCGTACCAGCCAGAGTCACGGTGTCGTTTGTGGTGAAGACGCTTTTCGGTGCTCATGTTCAGTTGCTCCTGTTCAGGATTGCGCGGCGACAAACCCGACACAGCTTCCGGGTGCTTGACCGCTTCCTTGCTTCAGACTGTGATGACTCTTCATGCCCAGACTCCTGATTCCGGTCGTAGGACTATTCGCAAGCGCAGCCGCCACGGGCCTGCTTTCGTGCTCACCCGCTTACGTTCGGCACACGAGGCTCATCGGCCCCGAAACGTGGACCGTCGAATGCGGAGAGGACTCCGTCGAGTGCTACCAGTTCTCGCTCCAGCGATGCCCCTAC
>JACZCT010106769.1_pt1 | contig 16251 bp, 22 predicted proteins | sample 8641871 | NCBI WGS metagenome assembly JACZCT01 (sample SAMN15324604, study PRJNA640507) | soil metagenome | isolation source: monocropping sugarcane control | place: China: Luxin town, Laibin City, Guangxi Province | collected 2019-07-25 | depth 10cm m | reverse complement strand
TTCGTTTCGATTGAACGAATGAGGTCGGCACGGACGTCAGCGACGTTCTTGTCGCCTCCTTCAGCAGGAAGGACTTTGACTGCAACCTTGTTCTCTCGCCAGTCACCTACGAGTTGTGCAGTGAACTGAGGAATCGTGTTAATTTTGAGACACGGAAGTCCTTGACGCTGAAGAAGAACCTCGGGGTCCCACTGTTCACCAGCACAGAACTTCTTGTCTTCCATCGCAGCCTGACGATTGTCGTCGTCTGCCTGTATGTCTAGCTTGTAAGTCTCTCGGACGTCCTTCAGATAGTCTTCGACTGTCTTGTAACCTTCGGGTACGTAAGATGCAGAAGGGGTGTCTACGTCTTTTTCAGACAGATGAAGGGCTTTACGCTCTCCCTCTTTCAGATTCATTTCGACTTCTTCTGTCATTAGTCCCTAATTCCTTCGGACGTACGAATATTCATTCTAAATTCCCATCCAAGCTGTGTCAGACCTGCCCTTGTAGACGTCAGTCTTGACTTTACCAGTTATGTCTTTGAGTGTGTATCCGCTGTCGTTTTCAGTCTGCTGAGGCTTCCTGCGACGTCCTGTGAGACGTTCGAAGAGATAGGACAGTCCCCAAACTAGGGCGTCCATTCTGTCAGGAGAACCGTTCTTTCTGTCGTAGTCGGCAGAGAAGGTACACATTTGATCTTCGAGTTCGTCGAATCGTCCTACGTGGTGGACGCGATTTTGCTCATATAGTGCGGAGATAGGTTCAGCTCTGACAAGCTTTCCTCTGGAAGCGTGGACAAGAGTGACCGGAACATTTCGATCCGCTGCTCTAATGACAGCCTCGACCATTTCACCGCCTTGATTCTTTTCTGCAACAATTCTGTCAGCTTCAAACTCCCTGTAAAGTGCTACTGCTTTCTTCGCCCACTCTTCCGGTGTTCCCCGGACTGAGCGATCTGCTAGGACGTAACCCCTGTTGTATCCGTCTCTGTCTCGGGCGCATCCTACTGCTACGATGCCTGTTTCATCCGATCCTTCGTCTGAAGAGGCTGCAGGGTCGACTGCGATGATGATCCGGTCCATTTGATCTGGAGCCTCAGGACGACGGTTTTCGTCGATGTTAGTCCTAGACCACAGAGCACCGGGGATGTCCTCTAGGACTTCACCTTCGAGTTCCTGACGACCGAGCCGAGTTCCTTCGTACCTGTCATAAATCTGCTTGATGAACGGGGCTGCGAGATTGGACATGTTGTCCTTCGTTGCACCCTTCGTGACGATGCAGTCGGGGTCGTTCATGAGCTTCTTAATAATCGGGAGCGGACGAGGGGTAGTAGTTACGATTTGCTTAGGATGTTCTCCGAGTCGGAGTCCGAACTGAAGCTGATCCCAAGTCTCTTGGACGTACTTGAACTTAGCTAGCTCGTCGACCCAAGCGAAGTGATGCTGCGGTCCGCGAAGCTGATCTGGTTCAGTCGCATTGTAGATGAAGGCACGAGAGCCGTTAGGCCAGGTAACCAACCTGTTAGTCCGTTGGTAAGACTCTTCAGTTAGGTCGGGGTCGATGGAGACTAGCCCGCTTTCACCTAGAACCATGACGTCTCTTCCGTCGGCAGCCGTTTCAGCCACGAGAGCAATTCTGCAGCCGGGATGTTCGTGAGCCATTTTGCGAACCCACTCAGCTCCCATTCGGCTCTTGCCGAAGCCTCGACCTGAAAGAACCAGCCAAGTAGTCCAGTCACCTTCGGGAGGAAGTTGGTTAGGCCGTGCCCAAAATTCCCAGTTGTAACGAAGAGTTGCCAGCGTCTCCGGTGAAAGTTCAGCTAGCAACTCCTCTCTTTCGCTAGGAGACAGGCCAGCGAGAACGTCTGCGGGAGAGATTTGGTCAGTCATTAAATCAGTTCGACTGAAGTCTTTTTCTTTGCGATAGACTTGAGGAGCTCTGTGAAGTCTTGTGCGTCCTGCTGGACCTTGACGTTGACGTTCTCTTCCGTCTTGACTTCCTGCTTGTCGGTGAGCATGCCGAGGTGCCTTGCGAGCAGTTCTGCCCCGCGAAAGACAGCCATGACTTGATCTTTTTCTTCGGCTTTGTTGATCGCCTTGATGATTTTCTTTACGACGTATTCAGGGGTTAGGAGTTCGTCGTTGAGCTTTGCAGCCTTCTTTTTGTCGAGGTAAGCTACGTAGGCTTCGCACTTCGGATTGTGGAGAAGCTGATAGGCCTGTCTGTCAATCAGCGGTGTGTCCTTGTAACCTGCACGGCGAGCCGCAGCAGTTGCGTTGTAGTCGACGATGAATTCTTCACACCACTTCTTCTGTCGATACGACAAAACAGAACGGAGAGTTTCCTCTTCATCCTGTTCAATTTTTTTGTCTGTATTTTTCTTGTTTGTTATACTAGTCTCCTTGAGTAATCGGAGATTACGACGTCAATAACTTCGTTATTTCCCAATCCCTCTACACATATTATAACAAATTTGTAGACAGAAGTCAAGAGTTATTTTTATTTTGTCTTCATTTTTATTTCGACAAAAAGAAAATCAGTTTCACGAAGATGAAGAAAAGACTTGACAAAAAGGAAAAATGTTGTTAAAATATCTAACTTGTTAACATACTTGTTTACATACCTTGTTAACAATTAGGGTAAACAATTTACAGTTAACTAATTAACATGTTAGCAAGTATGTTAACAAGTGTAGGAAACTTGTCGACAGGAACGGGGCAGGTTAAGTCAGTCATTAGAATCCATTTAAAGGGGTCTAGGAGCCTCGTACAGCGTGTCTACGGGGTTGTCGGCTACGTGGGTAGCAGGGACGGGTGAGATTGGCCTTCACGGGGCTTAGAATTGGATTTCATGATTTTCTAATTTTTGTTTTCGCGGAGTAGGTGGATATTCAACCGTTAATATGTTTCGCCGTTCCATGCCCCTCCCCCCTCCTTTGTTCCCCGTATGTGCCTGATCTGGACCCCTCCCGTTCCCCCTGTGTGTTAGCTAGGCAAGACAGCCCCAGTGCCTTGTTACGCGAAAGTAACGGAACTGTTTAACTTGTCGGTAGTTCTATCTGTTGTCCCGAGTGAGGGGCGGTTTCAATGTCAAATGGAAGTAAAGGATTGGAAAATGTCTAAGAAGATTAAGGTTTACGCAATAACGGCAGGAATCATCGCAGTATTTGGATACGGAATACACCTAGACAGGCAGACAATTACTTGCCGCCAAGAATACGACATAAGCATTACAGGGAGTGACGGCATTTGGGAGAAGTGTTCGAGTAAATACGGAAGCTATTACACGGAGCGAATGATTGTTAGGTTCAACTAATCCACAATAGTGCACAAGAGTAATTCAACCCAAGAAACGGAGACTAAAATGGCGACGATTTACGCACTTTTGACTGAAGACGGCCTAGATCAATTCGTCGAAACGAAAGAACAAATGGAAAAGGAAAGGAAGTGGCTAAAACTCCACGGATACACAGTGAAAGTTAAAGCCTTCGACAACTGGAAAGATGCTGAAGCATTTGAAGACAAGTTGAATAGCAAGTAAAACGAAAGGATAAGGCAATGCTTACTTGGAAAGACGACGATTATCCCTCTTTTGTCTTCACGGCAGAAGAAATAGAAGGGGGAACAAGAATAGTTGCCAAGGAAGAAGAAAGAATTAGGCTGATAATGGAGTTTCCCGACGTAACTGAAGAAGAAGCGAAGACGTTTTGTTGCGTAATGGACCTAGAACCCCTGTTAATCCGCTGAAAGGAACAAGAAATGTTCAATGTTTACTTCAAATCCCCAATAACGGGGCGGAATTGTCGCTATCAAACCTTTGGAATGACTAGAAGAAAGGCACAAGAGATTGGATTAAGACTGATAAAAGAGAAAGGAATAGCTGCAAGAGTTGATAAACACTGATCTAATACTGTAAAACTACTTGGGCGGTCGGGAAACTGGCCGCCCTTTTTCTTTGTCGAAAAGCTGGCAATCAGGTTGCCAAGAACGAAAGGAGAACAAAGGGAGAACAAAAGGGGAACAAACCGTGAACAGAACGTGAATCTGCGACGAGCCGTGCATAAATCACGACGAGTTGAGGAACTGGAACGGATCTCCTTCGTTTGTGTTGTGGAAGATTGCGAGTTCCTTGTGGCTTGCGGCGAGCCGTGCATTATTTGCGGTGAGCCGTTGAACCTTTCTGGAACTTCGCGCGTTCTTTCCGTGCGTTCGCCTTATCTTCTTGATGGAGCGTTCGCCGTTTGTTCCGTTTCTTGGCCACTTGGTTGCCAAAGTTTCGGAGCGGCGTCTTTGACAACGTGAAACCCTAGCAAATGCCCTAGCGAAAGCTGGATTAGGCAACAGGGAAGGCTTTGCCTTTTCTTCGCGTCTTTTCCTGCAAGTGACTAGGGCGAAGAAAGGAATGAATAATGCCTAAGAACACAAACAAGCAGCCGACCGCGCAGCCGGAACAGATTGTCGCGGACGTTCAGAATATGCCCGTTGAAACAGCCGAGAATGTTGTTTCGCTGGCGGACAAGAACAATCGCAACAGGCTCAACGCTTTGGCGGCTGTCGACGCTCGGCAGACGGAGCAAGTTCGCAACAAGGTCGAGCTTGTCCATGATGCCGAGACTGCAATCGAGGAAACAGTTAAGCTGGCTGGCAACGCTGCTACCGATGCTGAACTGTCTTCCAAGGTCGCGGAAGCGTCCGCCAAGGTCGCGGACATTCTATTCCGCGGTCGCGTGCAAGGCGTTCTTTCGCCCGATGAAACTTCGGAACTTCTCGGCCGTGGCTTTGGCTGGAAAGTGAAAAAGAATGGCGAACAGTCTAAGACGCCCCACGGGCAAGGCGAAGCCATCCGCAAGCGTGTCGTTCGCGCTGTCGATGCCTATACGTTCGTTTCTGGCGGTGACGCCAAGGCGTTCTTTGAGCCGCTGGAGATTGCGGACGTTAAGCCGCTTGTAACGGAAGTTATGAACGGCAATCGTTCCGTTTTCACGCTCTATAATGACCTTGGGGAGATGAAACAGGAAGCCTCCGGCAATCGCCCGAAACCGGCTTTCAACCCCAAGAACATTCTAGGCTTGGCGGCGGCTTTGACGGAAAACGTCGAAGCATCTGTTGCGCTCTGGCATGATACGCCGGGCCTGTTCGATGCTTATGTCGGCCTTTACCGCGCCGTTAACCTTATTTCCGAGGAATATGGCGCGGCCTACGCCGACGAGATTAAGGCGGCCTAACGGCTGTCGGCATTTGTCCTAACGGGGATGAACGGTTTGCCCTTTTTAGCGTAAGCCGTTGGAAGTTACCGCCCGTTGGATAAGCTAGGGTTTCACTCCGAAAGCCGCTTGCTAGGTGGCGATTAGGGGTGGAACCCTAGTTACTGTGTTAAGGCGGTAGGACAGCAATGTTCTGCCGCCCTTTCGCACGTCTAGGCTCTGCCGTTCTCTATTTGTTCCGTTTCTTGGCCACTTGGTTGCCAAGTTTTTTTGAAAAGGTTTCGTGAAAGAAAAGAGGATTGCTAACTAGGACAGCGGGCTGGCAACATTCCCCGCCAGTTCTTAACCGACAACTTGTTCCCCGCCACAAGGAAACGGAGTTGCCGCTGTCCTAGTTAGCAATCAATGAAAGGGGAATTAAAATGGAAAAGCTGCTCGAAAAGCTAGGGCTTCAAGAAGACCCCGACTGTCTCCTGTTCGCTCTCCTGTTCTGGCTGTTCTTTTTTATCGTCCTTGCAGCCATATAAAGAGGACTCGTTTTAGTGTCTAAGAAACACGGTTTCCGTGGAACTCCTGTCCGTCCTGCCGGTGTGTCTGGCATGGGGCGCGTCTTCGAGCAACGTGGCGATAAGATGGTAACGCAGCGTGAAGGCATAAAAGACTTCCACAGGAACCCCGAAACCGAAAATCCAGATATGGACAGGTATTTCGCCAAGCTAGCTAGGGATTTACTTCGTCCTGAACAAGTCGATCGGACTAACGCACTCGCGAAGGTCGCCGGAGCAAAAAGCAACTACGATCCGCAAAGAAAAGCTGCCCAAATTATGCTAGAAACACGAGCTAAGGTTCGTAAGGCGGAACAGGGTGCACAAGTTTCGCAAGGAAAGGATAAAAGAAAAGACGACGGAGTTCTGCCGGACAACATTCCGGCAACTGTTCCGCCTACGTCTAAGGCTCCTTCACGGGAAAAACAAACGCCCGTTGAAATGCCTAAGAAGCCGGGCTTTTATGACTTCAGCGGAAAGAACCCGCCGAAAGAGATTAGAAAGAACGGAAGGGTTTACCGTCGGAAATAGCTTCACTTGAAAGGGGAATAAAAATGTCTATTTCAGTAACAGAAATGTTGAAAGGTTACGAGCCGATTAAGCCTCGCTGGACGATTGCTTGCGACTATCACCCGCACAACGTAGATATTTCACACTACGTCCACCGCTTCGACCCTCGTTTTAAATGTTTCGACAAAGGCGCTCCAATTCGCCTTCCGTATAAGGGAAATTAAAATGGAACTCGAAACACTGAAAGTCCTAGTCAGTCGCATCCACGGCTGCACGTTCGCAACAATCGACACGGAGACTTGGCCGACGAAAGCCGTTCGCAAGATCAGTCGCGGTGAACGTGTCGTAATCTTTCGGACGAAAGGCGGCTCCGGTTATGAAGCCATGATGAAACGTCGGCTTGAAGAAGCTGGCAAGAACGCCGAGTCCTTCAAAGTCGGAAGTCTGCCGTGGGGAACGAGAATTGAAGATTTGCCTTTGATTGAATGCAACGGCAACGTCTATCTACAGACAATTGAAATCGCTCCGGGTGAAGACGTTTATTATCTTGGCATGACCGATCAAGTTCTTTTAGACCCTACTCCTTACGGGGTTAAGCGTCGGAACCTGTCGCATCAGGATTTGTCGCGAGATCAGCAAGTGAAGGTTTCGACTTACAGGATTGACAACATACGACGAATTGCAATCATGGGTGAAGAACTCGTCGACTCGTCGGTTGCAACTCGTGAAAGCAGGGCAATTCTGAAACTGAATTACGATAAAAAGAGTTAGGGCAGAAGGTCATTTCTTTAACAAAGGAGGCTGTCATGCGTCGCTAATTCTTTCCCCTCATTGCGTTACAAGGGTCGTCAGCTAGTCTGGCGGCCCTTTTTTATTTCCTTCAGAATTGAGTTGAGCCGTTCCAACCCGAACCTAGCGGGCGCGAGACAGCGGACCTATGGAGATTTAGGCCTCCATATGAACGGCTCTACTGAGTTCTGATTATCTCATTTCATCTTAGGGGAGTTACGATGGGACAGGAAGAGAGATTTCTTATTGCGACTTTGATAATGGCAGTTTTCGTCGCTGTAATTCTTTACCTTTTCATCACCCTGTTCTTTCACTTACCCCCACCGGCTTACACTAGCTAACCCCGAGCAAGGTTCACAAACTGCTCACTCCTAGGCATGAGTAAAACTGCCTACTTTATCCCTTACCGTTCACGGTTTGTTCTTTTTGGCAACCTGATTGCCAATCTTTAAAGGGGAATGCTCATGCTCTGTCTCCGTTGCCGTTGCGACCGTCTTTCCTATTCGTTTCCGAAACCCGACAACAAGCTCGTTTGCGGGCCGTGTCTTCACGAACTTCACGCAATGCACAAATCCGCCGAAGACCCCGGACCGGCCAATATTCGGAGTTGAAGTGATGATTTGGGAAAGAGATCACGAAATCCTTCGCAGCTTTCTTGACAGAGAAAGTCGGATGTATCGTTGGATTCCTGACGAAGGCGCAGAGACGAGGCGAAAAGCCTTTGTCGACAAGTGCTTCGACCGTATTTTGAATTTTTGGGATGGAAAACTCCCTCTCGAAAAGTTCAACTACATCCACGTGCAGTCTTTGACTAACATGGGCTGTTTAGACAGTGAACTTGTCTTGACGGCCAAAGATTGGGACACGAAGCAAAGTCTGTACTTGTTTCCCCCGCCGTCTCCTTTGGGTGGCATTGGCTTCCAAATTAAGGAGGGAAAGTGATGCTTTGTCGTGGTGTTTTTTGTATTAGCTAGCCCGTTTAAGTTCGGAGCGTGGCTCAGAGAAAGGAACAAGAATGTTGACTAAACTTTGCCAAGACTGTGACTGTTCGTCGACGTGTTTGAAGGCGCGCCGGTGTCAACACAAAGAGCGCCGGTTGGCGCGCCGTAGAGCGCCGTTGTTTGCTCCGCCCTATCACTGGCTTGGCGCGGATGCCGAAGTAGCAGAGAAGAAGTAAGTAATCAGGGGAATTTCTCCGTGAAACAGAATGATTTGGTGTTTGTCTACGGGACGTTGATGCACGGCCAGAGAGCCGACATTTCAGAGAAAAGGGTGTTTGCTGTCAGCCCGTTGGGAAAAGACAGTGTTAACGGGGAAATGTACCATCTAGGAAGTTTTCCGGGTGTTAAACTTTTCCCTGATCTTGACGGAGAGTTTGACGACAGCCGCCCCGTAGTCCGCGGAGAGGTTTACGTCATTCAAGACCCGTCCGTCGGAGCAGTCCTAGACGCCTACGAAGGTTATCGTTCGGAAAACCCTTCACAGGGTTTGTACGACAGAAGGCAAGTGTTTACTTGTTGCGGACGGCTCGCGTGGATTTACACGTATAACGGACAAGTCGTGTCAGACCAGTTGATCGAAACAGGAGACTGGCGAAATCCTCGTCTGGCAACAACTCGTAAGATTCCTCTAAGCTAAGGAGAACAGGCAATGGAGATTGCATATCACGGCGGACGTTGTTGTGGCGTCAAACACATCTTCGGATTTCACTGCCACCCTGACATGCCCGCAGAGGAGTTGGGAGGACATGCCGGTGTTTTTTCATCAGATCACACCAAAGCCGGAGCGACAGTTTACATAGGAAAGGCTCCGAAAGAGACGTGGAAAGAGCGATTTGTCAGGACGCTCGCTTTCCTCGAACAGAATCGTCCGTGTGGAATCATCGAAATCGTTCTCGCGACTAACAACTGCGATCAAGTCGCAAAATGGGTGCCTATCATTCGTCGCCACGGGTTCAGACGAGTGACGCCTAAAGAAGGCATTAAGAACGGCAACTCTCACAACCTTCTTCACGTCTATCACAAATATTCTGGTTACACGCCCCCAAAGAAAGGAAAGTAAGTGGACGACGGCCTCTGGACTTTGTTCTGCATAGCTTTTGGTGGAGCAATCGTTGTTGTCTCTGCTGTAGTACAATCTTGGCTTGAAAGGAAATATTAATGGAAGTTCTTCGTTTTGGCGGTTCAATCCCCGGTGAATACTGGGGCTGTTGTGCCGCCTGTATAATCCAGAACTTCAAACAGCATCCTGACACACCTGCGTCAATCCAGTTGACTTCTGGCGACGGAAACGGAGCTTGCACGAGAGACGGTGAGCTAGCCTTCGCCGGTCCTACTCTCCGGGACGTCTTCGAAACTCGTATTCGCATCGGGACTTTCGGGTTGGACGAAATGCCCAACCACGCCTTCTTTGCTATTCTCGAAAGCTCTCAAATCAGAGAAGGTTCAGTCGGTTACGAGTGGTTGAAAATTCTGAAGGCGAACGGCTTCGAGTTCCTTCGGACGATTGACAACTCGGTTTACACCGGCCACTCTCTTGACGGAGAAGGTTACGGTGGCAGCGGGCATCCTAACTACGTCTTCGCCCTCTTTAGGAATATCGGCAACGGCAGGATTAAAGACCCGTTCACCCCACCGAAGGCTTGGTCTGATCTTCCTTCCGTCGTGCCCGAGGCTTATCAAGCTATTTTGCCGGACGGACAGGATTTCGCGGATAAGCAACGTGACGCCCAACTCAAAATCTGGAAGGACGGCAAGCTGTCCATCAAGAAGGAGAGTGAAATCGTCGCTGCCGGTGCTCCTGTCGTCATGGCTGGACTGCGGACGGAGTTTCCTCCGCAGTTGAAGGAAGACCGACAGGCGAAGCTGAAGGAACGAGCGGGTAAGGATTGTCCGAACAAACCGTCGGCAGGAACTAACTGTTCCTTCTATCATAAGAAAGTCGTCGTCCCCGTTGCTGCACCTGTCGTCAGCAACACCGTTGCAAAAGGAGAATAACATGTTCAAGCTCAACGACACCGTTTACACGAAGGCAGGGTACTCCGCTCGCATTATTTGCGTTGACTCGGAACACATGCACGGATTAAATCACTGCCCTGTTGTCGCGCTTGTGTCTTTGCCGAATAATGCATCTAAAGAAGCTGTATACTTCTACAGCACCGACGGAAAATTTTCCGGAAGCGGCAACACTACTTACGATCTTATGTCGAACGAACCGACCTACGAAGAACGGGCGTTGATGGAAGCAATCGCCGGCTTTTGTGACAAGCGTTCCCCGAGGACGATAGAACAAGACGAGCAGCTTCTGAAGATTATCCGGCAAATTCGCTCCGGCAAGAAGTAATTTCGAGAAGGCTTAGAGGTAAAGCCTGGCATTGTAAGACCTCCGAGCGGGTGCAAAGCCCGCACAGTTTCTTTCAACTACCGCTGGACCTGTGGTCCGCTAAGCAACTGGGGGTTCGATTCCCCCCTCCTCTAGGCCGTATCAACGGCAACAACTCCTAGTGTCAGGCAACGTAAGGTGGCCGCAAGGTGCCTGTAATTCGTCCGACTTAGGACAGACCCGCGCCCCGTCTAAATCCTGTGCAAGGGAACGGCTGTAACGGCTCGACTGCGGAGCCTTGCCGGGGAAGGATCATCTGTAGAGGTGGAGAGCCAGCGGTAGTCCCGCCGCGATAACACGCGGCCAGAATGGGGGGCATTTGGCTCATCTGTCAGTGTCCCCCATTCCCCATTTTCACAAGCCCTCCGGAGACAGTTATGAACCTTCTAGAAGCGGCGAGAAATCGAATGCGTCAAAGGCAGTTAGCTTGGCTGTTGTTTGACGGCGAATGGCTCTACTGGCACAAAGACATAGAGGGAGCCATAGAAAAGCTTCGAGAACTCTACGACGAAGTTATCCAAGAACCTCCACCAGACTCAAAGGAATACCAAGATGGGGAAAGGAAGTCGGCGACACCGGACGACAAACAAGAAATCGAAGAAGAAGAACTCCCAACTACACTCTGGCAGTCAGGAGACAGGGATGAAGACGGCTATCTCATCCGGTGAACCGATTTCGTCTGTAAAGAACGGCGAGCCTGTTATCTACATGCCGGGAACACCAGCTTACGAGACAGCCCTTCAAAAGCTTTACGGTCAACCGGGATTGCCGGACGGGGTGCAACCCGTGGTGGATATGTTAGGCAGAAAGATTAAGGAGAATGAAATGCCCGTCAAGCGTGGTGAGTTGGAGCCAGAAAAAGGAAGAAAGAGAGTTCTAGTGTTCAAAGATCACACAGTAATCTTCCCTGAATTGTATCTCCGTGTTTACGTCACCGGCCCGCCCGAAGACGCACGAGGTTTTCCAAATCTATTCTGTCGAGCGGATTGCAAGAGGGCCGAGTCGATTGACGACGCAGATTTAGTTGTGTTCACGGGCGGGCCTGACGTCAATCCCGAATACTACGGGGAGAAGCCACACCCTTGCACCTACGTCGACGACGAAAGAGATTATTCAGACGTCGCCACTTACATGCAATGTCTAGACGCCGGTATTCCGATGGTAGGTGTCTGTCGAGGGGCGCAGTTCGGTGCGGTTATGCACGGAGCGAAACTCTATCAGCACATCGATGGGCATCAGGGCGATCACAAGCTTTGGGACTGTAAGAAGAAGATGCAACTCGAACGCATTTCCTCCGTTCACCATCAGTCCGTCATTCCTTGTATGGGAATGGAAATCATCGGCACTGCAAGGGAATCTACAGTCCGATACAGGAATGAGTCGACTCGCGTAGAAGGTGACACCGTTGACGTCGAAGCCTTCTTTATTCGGGACACTTGCTTCTTTGGTGTGCAAGGGCATCCTGAATACAAGGGATACAACGCCTTCTCGAAGTGGTTTCTAGACTACATCAACGACTTCACTAATCTCAACGAGGATTTGGAATGGAGAGGGATTGGGAAGGACGCTCGTCTGCGAATGAAAGAAGATTACGTCGTTGAACGAGAGTTGACGAAGCAAGTCAAAGAACGCCCCACTCTCACCGTTGTCGAAGGAGAAAAGTAAATGTGTGGTTTGGTAGGAGTCGCGGGGCATCTGCTGTTCAAAGACGAATTCACAATGAAGCGGCTGCTTCTTGCGGACTACTTTCGAGGAACAGATGCAACGGGCATGGCTGCAATCAGGTCTAACGGTGACGCCGTAGTTGCCAAGCTCGGTAGTGGTCCGATTGATTTGTTCTACGACGAAAGGTTCAAGGCCGCATTGAACGGCAACGCCAGCAGAGCCTTCATTGGGCACAACAGGGCAGCCACCCGTGGAGAAAAGAACACGGCGAACGCCCATCCTTTTCAGATTGACCACATAACGGGGGCACACAACGGAACCCTCTGTCTCCGTAGCATCCACAATCTTGAAGAAGAACTCGGCGAGAAATATTCCGTCGATTCCAAGCTTCTGTTCGCAGCCATTGCAAAGCTCGGCGTTAAGAAGGCTATAAGCCTTTGTATTGAAGGCAAAGAGTATCACACGGGAGCGTGGGCACTTGTTTGGTACGACCAGAAAGAGAACTCTTTGAACTTCCTTCGGAACAAGCATCGTCCGTTGTTCATGGCGTGGGAGAAGGACTTCAACCGTCTTTTTTGGGCGAGTGAGTGGTGGATGATTCGTGAAGCCATGGAGTCCTCTGCGTCTGGATACGAACTCTATACGGAGGCAGGGAAGGAAAAGGGGCAACGTGTTGGATACTTCTCGTTCGAAGAGAACGTCCACTACAAATTCGATCTCGACGAGTTGGCTAAAGGCGGCGACAAGAAGCGTCCTAAGCCTTCCACCAAGAAGCTCGCAGGAAAGCCTTATGACTACGATAAGGGTCAGCGTGGCGGAAATTTTACGGGACCGACGTGCGGGGTCGTGTTTCCGAATCAGACCTCTGGAACCCGTACTGGCAGATGTACGAATCCGAACTTGAGGGGCTTCTCGACGACGAACCGTTCTGACAAAGAGAAGAAGATCGTCCAGCTGTTCGGGGACGACCACCACCCGTACGCCAACATCGTTGACGAAGATGCGTTCTCTCCCATCACCCACAGCGGATGTGGATGGTGCGGAAAGCCTGTCGTGTTCGGGGAGCAAGGCATCACGATTTATGAGCGAGACGAGAAGCTAATGTGTCGTGAGTGTTCAGGCTATCAGCCACACATGGAGAATCCCCCAACGAGGATTTACGTCCGACCCGCCGACTTTGAAAAACTAGCTTCTTAGGAGGACCAATGCCTACGTTCAGTGATAGCATAAATGCTCAGAGCTTCGAACATTATTTAAATCAACTTACTTCTATTCCGTCGGTAACTAAAACAAGAAAGGTAGAAGAAGAAATGGTTAAACCGCTCCCTGCGCCTAAGGGATTTACTTTCGGCTGTGACCCCGAAGCTTTCGTGTTTAAGGGAAAGAAACCTGTCGCGGCTGCGTCGGTGGGCATTCCGGGAACCAAGGCAGAACCGCACCGCGTCGACAAAGGCTACGTTCAAGTCGACGGACTTGCGGCAGAAGTCAACATCGACCCGGCGAGTACGTTCAAGGAATTCAACGACAATCTTACAACGGTTATTGCACAGTTGACGGCGATGCTGCCGGAGGGACACGAGTTGAAGTGGGTTCCGTCGGTGAAGTTCGGGAAGAAAGAGTTTGACGAAGCCCCCGACAACGACAAAGAACTTGGCTGTCAGCCTGACTTTGACGTCCACACAGGAGGGGTTAACCCGCCCCCTTGTCCGGAAGACCCTTACGTTCGTTGTGCGGGAGGGCATTTGCACATCGGTTGGACGGAAAACGAAGACCTCGGCGACCTTCAACATCTTCTGAATTGTCAGGATTTGGGTAAGCAACTCGACTGGTTCCTCGCACTGTGGTCGTTGAAGCACGACGAAGACAAGGTTCGCCGGAGCCTTTACGGAAAAATGGGGGCGTGTCGATACAAGCCCTATGGGTTGGAGTATAGGGTGCTCAGTAATTTTTGGGTGCCGGATGAAGCCCTTCGTATGGAGGTGTGGAATCGAATGGTGACTGCGATTAATCAGATGAACAAAATCTTCTTTCCTGACAGGGTGGGAAGTAAAATGACGGAGAGAGTTCGAGAAGCAATTAACACCAGCACCCTCGACGCTGAAATCCAAAAGGCGTTTTACTTCCCGATGGAAACTCTCAACGGACAGTACAACAGGTGGTAATCCTGTAATTGGAGATCAGTTCAATGGCTACGTTTCCTAACTTTTACGAGAATTTGACCGAGGCTCTCGCTCGACTGAAGAACACTGTAGTCCTTTACGAAGGTGAACCTTATTACGTCTGGACGATTACCGATCACAAAGGCGACGGAAAGTTCCGAGTGTACATGACTCCTGTGGAACACTTGGAGAATACCACCTTAAACGCCCTTAATCATCTGCCGCACGGACACAGTGGATTGGGGCAGTTGATTGACGAAGAAATGGCAGCGAGTCCCGAAAAGAAAATTCTTCGCAAGATGATGAATTCGCCGGGGTTCAACAGGTTTCGCCCGTTCCCTCTTGGCATGATGAATTCAGGGGAGAATGCAATTTACATAGAGCGGGTGCCGAGTCGTCCAAAGATGGAGCAAGGGCTTCAGACAAACATGTTATCGGGCACGTTACTAAGTGCTTCGCCGTCCAACCTGTCCCGACACGTCGTAATGAGTTTGTATACAGAACGGTTCAAAGACTGTGTGAAGGGACGGCACCCCACTCCTAACGAAGTTCTTATAAAACTGACATCCAAAGAGTTCAAGAATGAATCCGTCGCCTTTCACAGAGAGTTCGCTCTCGTGTTGGGTCCGATTGAAACATTGTTCCTTGCTTACAAACAAGACGTAGTTGGAGCCTTGCCTCACGGAGATTACACGTCAGTCAAGTTGGGAAGAAAGTTCCATCATTTGAAGGAAGTAGTGGAAGAGTTGCGTCTCTTCTACAGAATTGAGAAGGCATGAGAAATGGCAGAAGTATTTATTCCGAAGAGTAACAAACCGAAGCAGGGCTTGAACTTGGCGCTTCTCTTCAACAAGAAAGAGGTCAAGGGCGAAGTCGGAATTGAAATCGAAGTCGAAGGCAGTAAGCTCCCGCACGAGGACAGCACTCCTTCTCCTTGGGCTTACCACGTTGACGGTAGCCTCAGAGGACACGACAACGGGGAGTACGTCCTTGCCAAGCCGTTGAAGTTCAGTGAAATTCCGAACGCACTCGACAAGTTGTGGGAAGTCTTCAAAGAAAAGAAAAGTAAGCTAGACGACAGCAACCGAACGAGTGTTCACGTCCATCTGAACTGTCAACTGTGGTATCTAAACAGGCTGGCCGCTTTTCTCGGCATGTACTACACGCTCGAAGAGTGTCTTACTGAATGGTGCGGAGAACACAGAGTTGGAAATCTCTTCTGTCTTCGGGGGATTGACGCGCCGGGAACTGTGACAACTCTTCGTAGATTTATTCAGGCTGACGGGGAGTATCCGATTTCTGAACAGCTTCACTACGCAGGGCTTAACCCTAACGCACTGAAGAAGTTTGGCAGCCTTGAAGTTAGAACTCTCCGTGGGTGTTCCGACCCGAAGGTGATTGAGCAGTGGGTGGGCATTCTGGAAAGGCTGTACAAACTATCTGCCGACTTCGAAGACCCGCGAGAAGTCTGTACTATGATTTCGGGAATGGGGACTCTCGCTTGGTTCGAGGCCATTCTAGGGGACAAGGCTTCTGTCGTCAGGAACGGGATCAACTTCACAGATCACGACATTGACGCCAGTTTGAAGACGGGCATCAGGTTGGCACAGGACCTTTGTTACTGCCGTGACTGGTCTATGTACAAGCCATTTGAAATGAAGCCAGACCCTTTCAATCGGTCGGCCAAATATCTTCTTAAAAAGATGGGGGGAGGCACGGCAGAATCTTCGAACGGGCTTGTGTCGGGAGCTTATAACGTGGCGGTAAGTACAGACAACATGGTTCCACCGTCTACACCTCAAGAATTCTATGCAGGAGAAGAATACGACGAAGAAGACGAGGAACCGGATTACGACGATCTGGAAATTGACGTCGAGTTTTGATTAGGAGAACGTACATGGACAAGAAGAACACCCCTCCGGTCGAGATGGTGGAGAGGGTCGCTAGGGAGGCGCTGGAGAAGGTCGCGCTTATCGCAAGAAACGGCCTCGAAGGACATCTGACGCCCGACGAAGCA
>JACZCT010297320.1_pt1 | contig 16320 bp, 6 predicted proteins | sample 8641871 | NCBI WGS metagenome assembly JACZCT01 (sample SAMN15324604, study PRJNA640507) | soil metagenome | isolation source: monocropping sugarcane control | place: China: Luxin town, Laibin City, Guangxi Province | collected 2019-07-25 | depth 10cm m | reverse complement strand
CCTCTGCCGGCAACGACCACTGATGTTCGAGGCAGGCCGGTCGTCACTGGTTCTGTAGCCGCTCCGCTTCCTGGGACACAGGGTGACGTTCGAGGCACTCCTGTTGTCACTGGATCGGTAGCTGCGAGTCTGCCGGCTGTCCAAACATCGATAATCCCGGACAACACCCTCGAGACATCTGTGGCGGCGACTCTCCCCGCCACGCAAGCTGATGTTCGAGGTACGCCAGTCGTCACTGGTTCTGTAGCAGCCTCTCTTCCTGGAACGAGTGGAGACGTTCGAGGCTCACCTGTAGTCACAGGGTCGGTTAGCTCTAGCCTGCCCGCTATTCAGGCGACAGTTCAAGGCACGACGATCACTCGCGGATCTGTCGCGGCCCCTCTCCCAGCTACTCAAGGAGATGTCCGGGGCTCCCCTGTCGTCACGGGTTCTGTTGCATCCCCGCTTCCTGCTACTCAGGCCAACGTTCAAGGTAGACCCGTCGTCATCGGGTCGGTAGCCGCTCCTCTTCCCGCCACACAGGGGGATGTAAGAGGGTCCCCTGTCACGACAGGGTCTGTGGCTGCGACTCTCCCAGGAACCCAAGGGGATGTCCGTGGTTCGCCTGTCACCACCGGATCGGTAGCAGCTCCGCTCCCCGCTACTCAAGCAACCGTTCAAGGGACGACGATCGTCAGAGGATCGGTAGCCGCTCCTCTGCCAGCGACCCAGGCAGATGTCCGAGGCACCCCAGTCGTCACTGGCTCAGTGAGTGCCACTCTTCCCGCCACACAGGGAGATGTTCGAGGCTCTCCCGTTGTTACCGGGTCCGTAGGCGCCACACTCCCTGGCGTCCAAGCCAGCATCTTCGAAGAAGAGCAAGAGAACGAAGGGATCGTAAGCGCCAGTCTGCCGGCGACCCAGGCGGACGTTCGGGGCACGCCCATCGTCACGGGTTCCGTTGCGGCTCCTCTCCCAGCTACTCAGGCCAACGTTCAAGGCTCGCCTGTAGTCACGGGGTCTGTAGCCGCTCCGCTCCCCGCTACCCAAGCGACAGTTCAAGGGACGACGATCGTTAGAGGGTCCGTTGCGGCCCCTCTGCCGGCTACCCAAGGAGATGTCCGAGGCACCCCGATCGTCACGGGATCGGTAGGGGCTACGCTGCCGGCGACCTTCGCTACCGTTGTCACGGCCCTAGCGCAGATCGTTGAGGTTCAAGATGCCGTCAGCGTGACTGACGGGGCAACGGCCTCCCGTGAGACCCACGTCCTCTTCAACGATTCGATCGCCTGCACAGACACGTGCAGCGTTGGGCGTGAGACCCACAAAGTAGTCAGTGACGCGGTCACTGCTACCGACGGGTATCTGTTCAGGGAGACGGTCTTCCCACAAGACGCCCTTGCGGTCACGGACACGGTGGCGCGAGGACGTGAGACGCACGTCAATCCCTCTGACACGATCGCCTGCACCGATGAGAGCTCGGCGAACCTAGAGTTCGGGGCTCTTTCTGATTCGGTTACGCTCACAGACCAGTGCACGACAATCACATGGTACTCCAAGACCCTTTCGGATTCGATCCTGGTCTCGGATACGTGCTCGACAGCGCTAGGCTACGCCAAGACGCTCACAGACACGATCGCCTGCACGGATACGTGCTCGGTGTCCCTGGGGTACGGCAGGACGCTTTCGGATTCGAGCTCCGTCACGGACAACTATCGCCTCATCGAGACGGTCTTCCTAAGAGATGAGATCGTCATCCTAGATGGGGAACGTGAGTTCGACGGACAAGCGTCTGATGCGGTCCTCCTCACGGACCAGTGCACGACCGTCACGTCCTACGTTCGGTTCGTGTCGGATGCCTCTACGATCTCCGACAGTATCCTGACGGGGCTCCAATATTTCCGAAGTGTCCCCGAAAGCCCAATTGCACTCAGCGACTCGGTCACGGCTTTCGTGCAGTCCGATGTTGGGGACGCTATCGATATCACGGATCAGGTCGGTTTCGCTGCGAGTTATGCGCTAACCATCGTCGATGCGGTCGGCTCTATAAGCGATCAATTGACTGTAGACACGGCATTCCCCCGAGATTCCGTGTCTGTGACCGACACCTCCGCGTTGTCAGTCTTCTTTGATAGAAAAGCTTCTGACGCAGTCAATGTACTGGATCAACAAGGAGCTCTCGATCGCTTTGCCGACGATGTGAGGGTTCACATCGTCGATGGGGCTTATTGCGACCTCATTCCAAGGGAAGGGATGCTGGCGGGCTCAAATGACACGGCAACGCTCGCCGACGTGATGTCGGTGGAGTTGTTCACGCCGTTGCCCGCCACGATGGCGACGGATGGCCTCAGCTTCGAGTTCGAGCTCCCTCAGGAAGTCCGCTACGATTACCTACAAAAGCTCGGAAACTTCGAACTCCTATCTGTTTCGGGTCGAGCTCCCAACCAGCTACGATCGGTCGAACCGATCACAACCGTCGAACGGTCGGGTAATGCGGGACAGATCGTCTACCAGGGGGGCCAGAACTTCTTCTCGAACGTTTTCAGGACTTCGGGGGCCGACGTCAGCTCGTCTTCAGTCAGCGGGCACAATGTCACGGCGCTCGACGAAGCGTCTGTCTCTGATTCCTACACGGTACAGGTGTTTGGGCCAAACGCGGTGAGCCGTACGAACGGGTTCACGAGCTCGGACGTCAACGGCTACCTCGAGCTCTTGAGCGGACCCGCCCCTGGCAGGTACCGCATCATTTCTGTCTTGAGCGCCTCTTCGGTCGAGATCGATCGAGCGTTGCCGGTCGGCATTAACGGCCTCATCGATTGGCGGGTCACGAGTGCCGTGCAGAGCCTCCGCATCACGACCGTTACCAAGATGCGGAACCAGGAGAACTACGAGCTCCGGGCCAAGGGACTCCTCACTCGTGACGGCGTTCCGTACGACTTCGTTCGGGCCTTCTACACACAAGGCATTCGTGGGCCCCGGGTCGTCCAAACAACGGTCACAAACGACGGCATTGTGATGGTCGAATTCGACCAGGAAATGCTCCTGGATTCCGCGCTCACGTCGCCGAACGAATACACCATTCTTGGGGACACTCCCGTACAGATCTCACGGGTTTGGACGATTGCTCCGAACGCCGTTGCGCTGAAGACCGTGGGGTTAACGTCGGGGTCCTACAATCTGAACATCAACTTCTCAGGGACCCCGAAAGACCTGGGAGGGAACCCCCTAGACCCGGACTACAGCATCGAGACCTTCCTAGGCACGGTGGCCGTTCGGTCTCGAAGCGTCTTCACCGACAAGGGGCCTATCGCAAAGCCGCCCCTCGTGCTCCAGGCTGGTTTCGGAGCGACACTTGCTTCAGCCACGGAGGTCACGCTCCCGGGCGCCTCCTTAAACGGGACTCACGTTGGGCGCTACCTCCGGTTGGGCCCGCAAGGGCTTCCTCCGACCACATCCTCGAATGTCGTAGGCACTGCGGTGACCGTGAACGACACGGCCTACGCTTCAGACGATGTGAGGATCGAGTTGAACTCGAGGGTGGTCTACGCGACCCTTCAAGGGACCTACCGGATCGAGGGCGTCGTCTCTTCGACGAGGGCTCGTGTACAGGCAAGCTTCTCCGTTCCGAATCAGGCGAGCGGGTTTCTCTATTGGGAGCTCTTCGATCCTCGAGACGGTGAGATCGCCAACGACCCCTCCGATGTCTTGGTGAGGATCAATGGTGCGGCCGTCGTCCCAGAGTCGGTCAATGGGCTGCTTGGACAGATCATTCTGGAGGACATTCCGGACCCGAGCGACGATGTAAAGGTCGACTATAGCTGGGCTTGCAACCCCACCGTCGAGTTCCGAGGACTGAACTCTCACGCCTTCCGTTTGAACTCGTGGAATCGGGACATGCCTGACACGGGTCAGACGCAGCACAGGTACCGCTACAACAACGTGCTCGTACGCCCTGAGGAGTACGAGTCTGTCAGCGTGCTCGCTAGGATCGATCAGCCCGAGCTCCGTAGCCTCTACTACAGAGCTTACGAGAGGGCGTACACGCCGGTTCTAAATGATCCGTCGTTGATGCTCCTCAACAGTCCGATCCACAAGATTGCGTTCCCTGCCTCGCAACGAACGCTTGAAGAGCAGTTCATCGTCTATGAGGCGACGGCTCTTCCCGAGAATTCCACGGATCCTTGGATTCGACATGGTGTGGGGGCCGCATCGGTCACGACGGGCATTCTCACGGTCATCGACAACGTCTCGGGGCCATTCCCTACAGGGCAGCCAATTTTCTGGACCCGAGCGATCGATCTTACTTTCCCGAGCGCCTTCGCCCTTTCATGGCGGTTCGTCATCACCGCGGTCCCGACGTTCGAAGGGGTCTTCACGGGGCTAGCGGCGGGGTATGCGGACGACCTCACGGCTTACGTGGTCGGCTTCCTCACGGTCGGGGGTGTCCGAAAGGTCGGCTTCCTCAAGCGAGGTTCGGCCGATGACCCTTCGCTCGTGGCCTCGTGGACCGGCGGAATTGATACCAGTGGGGACCCAACAGGGGCTCCAGCGGACTTCGATTGGTCCGTGATCCACAGCTACCGGATCTTCAAGGATCTGAACGGCGTCGTGCGTCTCTACGTCGATGGCAATGTCGTCGAGACTCTCCGGATCTTGCCGAACGAGGCTCCATTCCTGGAGGAGTTGAACGCTCCGTTCAACGAGATCCAGGGGGCCTTCTTCGGTTCTATCTCGCGACAGTCCGAGAGCACATCCCAATGGGACTTCGTTCGCTACCTGATCCTGCCGACGAATCCCGTTCAGACTAGCCCGTCGTCCTTCGTGAATTACGAAGGAACGGTCATCCCTGAGGTGGACGCAAAACCGTGGACGCCTGTTGGTTATCACGGGACGGAAACGATCCTATCCAACGACTTCCTCCTGCTCGATTCGACGAGCGCCACGGATGAAGCAACCGAAGCAGAAATGGCGCTCATGGGCGGCGCCTTCAAAGGCTTCGTGCGGATGGAACCCTTGCTTACGTCGGCTTCGCAAGTGGTTCTGGACGTCAATGTCCAGCTACGAACCTACACCCACGGCGTGGACCCTTACGGGCTCATGTTCGCCGTGGATGACGGGACGAGACTCACTCAAGTTGCGTTACTTGCCCATCAGAGCACCCCCAAGCTCAGCTACGGGGGTGGTTCTTTCCCCGAGGACTTCAGCCCCTTCGTGTGGACGTCCTTGGGAACCGCGACAGCGGCGCTTGCTGGCCGCATTCTCCGGATCACTGATGCGACTGTGGGGGACGGCCTCGTCTACTTCATCGAGGACACCGAGCTCCCAGCCTCGGACGACCGTGTGATCGCGGCAGGGACGGATTACTTCCTAGAATTCCGCAACAAGGTCATATCTTACACGGTGGATGGCTCAGGCTTCGCTGGAGCTTTCGGGCAGGTCTTTGACGGGACACGATCGGTTGGAATCCTTTTGGCCGAAGTCTCAGGGACCCACTACGTCCGGTTGCATTCGGACGGAGTCACTATCGCGTCCTTCGTTTTCAACTGGGGTGATTCGAATTTCCACACCTACAGAATTGCGAAGAGCACGGGAGGCGATCTCGTCTCTCTCTTCATCGACAACGTCTTCATTGGTACGGCGAGCTACAGCTCGTTCACGGCTTCAACGGGGGCCGCGATGGTCTCCTTTGGTTCCTCCACGCCGGCTAGCTCCTCGGCCCGTTCGGTCGTGGATTGGGCCTACTGCAACGTCTGGAGGACACGTAGCGACCTCAAGCGCTACGTCGGCATCTGGAAGGGTTATGATTCGGATCTTCTAACCGGGTATCACCTGCCTTTGAAGGCTTCGGGTCCCGGAGCCCAAGTAGCGGGAAACGCTCTAGGGGATACGCAAGCCAACTTCCTCACGGCGAACGTTGTCTCAGGGGACCGTCTCATCGTGGATGTAGGCCCTAACAAGGGCGTGTATGAGGTGGCGTCCGTAGGCAGCGCTACGACTCTCACGATTGTAGGCACCTGGCCTTCCAGCCCGACGATCGTGAGCTATCGGATCGTCAAAGAGACGAACTGGACCGTCGCGAACAGGTATAGGATCAACCGCACCACGACCGGTGAAGTGGTCCTTCTTTTCAATGATGAAGTGGCCCCACTAATCCGGGTTGGGTACAACTCGATCGATTTGCCGAACAGTGGTGTGGGCATTGTCAAGACGCTCTCCAACGGCTTGGCCGCTATTGCCTTTGGTTCGTTCAGTCCGGAGAACCTCGAGCAATCCTCTTGGGACTACGTTCGGTACGGCATCACTCGTTCTCCGACCGAGCTTCGCATAGCTCCCCATCATCAGGTCCTGAACCAGTGGAACGTCATGGAGAGCCCTGAGAGGCTCTATACGGCGTTGCCCCACGAGCTGACGAGCTACAAGTCGAGCTCTACCGGCATCGTGCCGAAGAAGGAGCCTGACTTCCTAAAGGACCCGGCACTTCCAGCCTTTACACAGCTCAACGATTCTACGCCGCTCGTCCCCAGCACGCAGACCTTCGAGGTCCGAGAGCCTTTCCCGATCCAAGAGTTCGTGGCGGCCCTCAACCGTCCAGAGGATGTGCTCAACACGGACGGGGACTTCGTGCTGAACAACGGAGCCATTCGCTACCGCCTGATCGTTCCCGACGATGTCCTGTACACGTCCCTCGACGTCATCACCCAGACGACGGGCGATGACGCCCCCATCGCGGCTTTTGGGGAATCTTGCGGCCCGATGTTCCGTGGCATGCAGTACCAGAAGGAGTCCTGCCTCTCGTACGACGCGGATTCCAACGTGCTGCCGGAGAACGATGCAACGGCAGCCTCGCCCTGGATCCGAGAGAGCACATCTCCGGTGGATGTAACGGCCACGGTGTCTGGGGGTGTCCTCACCTATCGAACGGTGGGATCGAAGACGGTCTACAAGAACAACACGGCACTGCCGGATGCCCCCGGCTTGCAGACAGAGGCAAGGTTCCGTCTACGTCTGGTGGACGACGCAACGCTTGGCACGGGGGACACTCAGGTGCGCTTCGGGCTCTCGGCCCCGGGCTTGACGGTGGCTCTTGCGTTCGTGACGACTCCGGCGGCTGAGCGCTACGTTTTGGTGGTCGACCTGAACAACGGGGCCTATCTGGGCTCCGTGAGCTTCGACTTCCTCGACGGGAACTTCCACGACTACCGCATCACACGGGATCCTGGGGCTGGGGTCGTTCGTGTGGCGATCGACTGAGCATATTTCACTAATGGCGTGATCTTCACGAATGCTGACGTTCCTCGCAGGGGCCCAGAGCCCGACCAAGGTCGAGCTGGTCTTCTCGGCCACCGTTCAGCAGAACCCTGCTCTCACCAATCCTCTGAGCTATGGGGTCCAGTCCGTCACGGGGGGCACGGTCATCCAGGTGATCGCGGCAACTCTAAGTGGCGGCACACCGATTCAAAGGGTTACCCTTACTTTGGGGGCGCCTCTCAAGTCTCTTGAGTACTATTCGGTTGTTACCTCTGGGGTGCTTGATACCAACGGCGACCCTCCAACTCCTAACTCGTTCGTTTTCCAATGGGCTGATGCGACACGTCCTCGAGTGGGGGCTCCTCTCGAGATCCCGATCAGAGACTTCTCAGGGGAAGTGACGGAGGGTCTACTCGGGTCGCCCGACGGGCAGGTCTTCTTCTCACCGGCTTTGGAGGCGTCTGTTTCCAGCACCTCGACGATCGAGCTCCAAGAAGTAGCCGTTTGCACGAGGGCCTACGACGAATATCACATTCCGAACCCTCCGGACCCCACGGTCCTCTTCACGTTCGCACCAGGGGTACCTGGGGTTCTCGGTCCGACAAGTGTTCTTTGGGGAGACGCCCACCGTCTCGGCCAGGCGATCTTGGACGTCAAGTCTCAGTACACCGACGATGTTGAAGGAAGTTCGGACTTCCTCGTCTCGGTGATTCTTGAAGAAACGATCGATACAAGCAAGGGCGGCTTCCTGAACGACCCGCGCTGGCTGCTACGGGGGTCCTCGTCCACGTCCACAACTTCAGGAACCACGGCCACGTTGGAGGACACCTACACTCTCCAGGAGAGTCTGAGAGTGGACCGTATTGCGCCCACTTTCACAACTACTTGGGACACTCCCGTCACCAAGTACTTTACCACGATGGACAACCTGTCCCCGGTCGTAAGCCCCAGCTTCTTCGACATCGCAGTGTTTGACTCTCTAGATATTGCGGATGAATTCGACACGTTTGACGACACGTTTGACGACACGTTTGGTTGATCCATGCCTACCATTACCCGTAGCCAAGCTCTCGTTCGTGCCAATCAAATTCGGACGGAGACGACTCCGAGAGCGAACACTGCCGAGCGTATTGGAAGTCTGTATGTAGACCTCTTCGATTCCCTTTTCTTCGCTAACGCACCGTACTCTGTATCGTCGCAGGACCTTCTATGGGCTTTGGACTCAGGGGCCGTTGCGAGACCTCTCGTCACGGTTGATGCTGTTGGCCATTTGGTCCTACGAGGTCGGGACGCGAACGGTGTCGACGTAGAGGTCTCGAACACTGCAACCAGCTACATTAACGGGTTGCGAGTTCGTGCGAGCACTGCTGCAACAAACCCTGTACAAATCCAAAACTCTCCGGCTCTTGTTGTAGAGTCTCAGGGCTACGACACAGACGGGAATGCATCTATAGCAGTTGGTTTTGGATGGGTCTCCGTGCCCGTTCCTGGCACTACTGTCACAGGAAGATTGCGTCAGCTCTACGGCCTGAATGGGTCGTACATGCCCACGGGTGTCGAGTTCGATCATTTAGGGAACTTTTATGTTGGAAAGGTCTACTTCGGTACTTTACAGCCTTCTGGAAGCTTCGACGGCACCCTCAACTTGCCGTATGGCTCTGGATTTGTTGCACAGCGTGACAGTACTATCAGTGCGAATGGCGACACGATCTTCAGCGTCGGGACGGTCTCGGGTGACCCGAATTGGCTGAGCCTCTCGTCAAACAACATCAAGATTCGGCTCAACAACTCCGTCTACTGGAATTACTCAGCAAGCCAGAACATCCTAGCGGGTTCGAGAGATTCTGGAGGAAATCTTCGAACGCATCTTAGGGTGGAGACGGACGGGATCCTCACAGTTCAGGGCCGTGACGCGCTGAAAGGCGTTTGGCTCGGAGACCGCAACGGTGTCTCTCTGTACGCCGATTCCTCGGTGTCATACGTCCAGCTCGACGGAACGGGGACGGGGAATGTCGTTGGATTCTTGGCGAGGGCTGGAAGTGCTGCGACCAATCTGGCTCAGTCTCAACACTCGCCGTACACCGGTGCTGAGGGTCAAGGTTGGGACACAGATAATTCCGTGTCCCAGACGGTCCATTTTGGGTACAAAGTCGTGCCGGTTCCTGGCACGAACGTTACTGGGTATCTCCAGTGGGGCTACGGGATTGGGACAGCATGGGCGCCCATACCGCTCGCGATGTCCTCCCAAGGGCGGTTCTACTTCGGCACGGGGCTAAACCAAACTGCTGCGGACGGACACCTCAACATTCCCTACGGTGGCCCGTTCGTGGTCGGGCTCGCGGAAGACGGAGTCACCTACGCAACACTGATGGCGTGGTTGTCGATCAACGGCGACCACAACTGGCTTTCGCTCGGGCACTCTTCCTACAAAACAAGGATCGGGTCATCGATCATTGCGATCGGTGCTGTTACACCGAACACAACACCGATCACGATCCGGTTCGCGAACACGACCAACGGTGCCGGAGCTCTCATCACTCAAGATGCGACGGCCCTTGTGATTCGCGGCGATTCGAAGAACGCTGGCACAAATCAAAACGGCCTGCCCGCTTATATTGATGGGGGTAAGCCGACTGGTACCGGACGCAGGGGCAGTGCGGCGTTGCGTCTGAATCCAGACGACGTTGTAGCGAATGGGCAGTTCCTGGTCGAGGCGGCTGAAGTGGTTGCTGGCCGACGTGTCCTTGCCCTGCTTGGGATATCGGCAGCCGACACCACCAAATTGCCGGCAAATACAGGCGATGGGGTTCTGCATCTTGGACGTGCCCAGACATCCCCAACAGCGACTCCTGGCAGCGGCGCTCTGAAATGGGTGGACCCTGCTACGGACAATTTGGAGTCGTGGTCAATCGGCGACACGAACATTCGCTACGGGGCATTCGTTGCGCGTTTTCGAGCAAGCAATGGCAACTGGACGAATCTTGGAGGGTCTGAAATCGAGGTCCGTGTTGCGTCGAGCGGATCGGCGACGAGCGGGTTATCAACGCGCGTCACAGGACAATTCCTAACGGGTTCTGGTGCGAGCTCGACGGCGGGTCCTGGTGAAATTCGTGGAGGGGACAATCAGGGTACGGGGGCGGCGTTCACGTTCAAGGGTGGCACGGCGATGGTCCGTGCCGGTGACGCGAGCGGATCCGGGGGTGGGGGTACTTACGTTGGTGGCGATCTTTGGTTGCGCCCTGGTACCGGTGGGACCCGTGTCGGCAATACGATGCTCGGCGCGAGTGACCCGACAGCGTTCAACTGGCAATCGATGCAGCGGGGGTTCTGCGTGGACATGGCGGTGGCCAAGCCGACTGCCAACCCTCCGTCGACCAAGGTGTGGATGTACGTAGATCCTAACGATCTACGCCTTCGTGTCCAAGACGAGAGCGGCGACCTCTCTATGACCGTCCCGATTGGGACGCCGCTTGCGGATGCGAACGCTACGCTCGTGGTCTCGACGGCGTCAATTCGCCACATGCCCGCGGCGACGATGACCGCTAGCCGGACGCTCGTGATCGACGACCAGGACGCGGTCACCAATGAGCTCTTCGAGATATACCGGTTTGACGAAACCGCTACGCGCAATTTGGTGATCCAGAACCACGACACAACGCCTTTGCACACGATCCCCCCAGGGAAATGGAAGCTGGTCCTCAGGTTCAATGGCACCGACTGGGCTGTCTTCACTCTGCTTCGTCTTCCCTGACCGATTTGATGGGGGCTTACGAGCCCTTCTTGCCCTAGGCCCTCAAGCCAAAACCTGAGGGCCCCGCGGTTCTCTTTATGCGCTTCCTCTCGTTGAACCAGAGGAAATGAGTATGAAGATCCCCGAGAAAGTACGTCAACCGGAGGGGCGTGTGTCGTCAGCGTTCGCGGTTCGCCCTGCCGACCACTTTGAAGAGAAGGGCTACTACATCCGGGGCGACGTCTTCTTCAAATTGAGGGACGGGAAGACCGGGGAGCTCCAACTAGAACGCGAGCTCCGTAACCTGGTGGTTCTCGACGCGAGCATCCTCATCGCTCGCCTCATGAAGGACAACGCGGAGCCGCCTCACGGGGTCTTCGCCCTCGCGGTGGGCTCAGGCGATTCGGGTTGGAACCCGATGGCGCCGCCAGCTCCGACGGACACTCAGCGGTCTCTCTACTCCGTGATCACACGCAAGACGTTTGCGGAGACCCAGTTCGTGGACGCTGACGGCGTTCCGGTTGCGTACCCGACGAAGGTCGTGGACTTCACGACCATCTACACGGAGAGCGAGGCCGTGGGACCTCTCGTAGAGATGGGCCTCATCGGAGGCAACATCAGCACCAACCTCTCGGTTCGCAATCCCGTCTCACCTCCGAACGGGACCTACAACCCTACGGTGGATCTCACCGACTATGAGACTTTGTGTAATTTTTTGACATTTCCAGTAATAAACAAGCCTAGTACGAGCACGTTCGAAGTCGTGTGGCGCTTGTCGTTCTGAGGTCCTGTGATGCCTCACAAGGATAAGGAACAAAGGAACGCCTACTTCCGGGACTATCGCCGGAAGCACAAGAAGATCATTCACGATCGTGTGGCTGCGTGTCATCGCCGATCCAGGCATGATCGCTACGCCAAGATCCAACAGATCAAAGAGGGTTCGCCCTGCACAGACTGCGGCAGGAGCTTCGCCTACTACGTGATGGATTTCGATCACCGAGATCCGAGTCTCAAGGTCGCGGACGTGTCCATCCTCGTGAAGAACTCCACGTCCTGGGATAGGGTCCTTGAGGAGATCGCCAAGTGCGATTTGGTTTGTGTCAACTGCCACAGACTCCGCACCTATCACGGGTCTAACTCCTACAAGACGCACCGCTACAAACAGCACAAGCTCGTACTCGATGAGCTGAAGAGCACGGTCCCGTGCCTGGATTGCGGGGGCCACCACAAGCCCTGCCAAATGGACTTCGACCACCTTCACTCGAAGGTGTCGAACGTGGCTCGTTTGGTTGGGGGTCCATCAGACAAGCTCCAGAACGAGCTAGCGAAGTGTCATTTGGTTTGCGCCAACTGCCATCGCACTCGTGGGGCGACTGATGCGAGACCGGAAGCCCCCGAGCACTCAGCGATGTTGGGAGCTTTGTTTGCACAGATTCTCGTTCGTACAAACCTCCCAGAAGACGCACGACGCGCGTCGTTCCCACTACCTCACCTTCTTGGGGTGGTCCCTGACAAGGACCTGGCAAAGATGACAGGGGTCTCTCGTCCGATGGTTGCTTGGTTCAGACGGAAGGCGGGGATCACGATGAACCGTAAGGGCGAAAGGGTCGCCGCACTATGACAACGAAGAACTACGGTGCCGGAGCCTCGGGCTACCTAGACCCCGCGGATCGAAGCTGGGAGACGACGGTCTACCAAGCGGCGAAGCCAGTCCTCGATAAGGAGCTGAACCTCATTCAGGACGCATCTCAGGATGCGGCGCTGATGCTTCAGCGACGGTCTTTCCCCTCGGGATGGATCTCGGATGACTTCCTCAACAAGGCTGCGTCGGGGCTCTTCAACGCTCAGGTGCTCACGGCCAACATCTTGCAGACGCCCACGCTTTGGGCGAGCGTGAATGGTTGGACCGTTCGCGTTGCCAACACGGCCGACGCCACGGGGCTCAACAACATCAACCTCGGGGCGTGTCCCTCAGGCGTTGCAGCGAAGAGCACGGACCTCGTCATCTTGGAGGTTTGGCGGCGGCTCATCCCTGCCTCACCGACGACGACCGGGAAAAGTCCGACGGGTCGTATCTGGAGGAACGGCAACGTCAAGATCGCGTCTGGCAACGACATCGCGTTGAACTTTGTCGACGATTTGTTGGACGGCAACGTTGGAACTGAGACCACGAAGCGTGTTCAGATCCAGTACCGGCTTCGGGTCATCAACAACATCGACATCTTCACCTACGCCTTTGGGATCAACTCTCCGGCAGTGGTGGCGAACTCGGTTCCCGCGAGTGCGGCGGCTCCGGATGGAGTAGCGACTCTTCATACCTACGCCAACCAGGCGGCCAACGGGGACCCGGGTCTGTGGAGGGCTGGCGACGGCATCCCAGCAAACACTCTGGGGACCGTTGACGGGTACATGTATGCGCTGCCGCTCACGGCCGTGTTCCGTCGCAACACGACGGCGTACGCGAGGAACACGAACCAGAACGGCGGCGTCACCTATCCGACCACGTCGACTCGTCCGGATAACCTCTGGAGCGACATCATCGACGCTCGCGACATCCTTGATCTTCGGACTGGGGTTGCTCCAACGGGTTGGGATCTCAACGAAGTCCTTCAGAAGAACGTCAACTCGCTCTTCGAGAACGAGAACCAGACGGAAATTGCGGCCATCACGGCAGGCGGGGGTTCTCACGGGCACACCGTCATGTGGGCGGACGAGATCGGGGTCTCGAACGCCAATGGTGGCGACGGCACCACGACGGGGTCCACTCCGGGAGGCACGCTCGTTGGAGAGTTCGATGCCGTTCGACGCACCTTCTCGGATCGAGCCGTCTACGAGAAGGTCGTCCTGAGTTTCGCCCCGAACTCAACGGGCGTCTCTCCAGGTGGCGCCACTTGGACGACCAGCACGACGATCACGATCACACCGTCGTCGCTTCCCATCTGGCCTTATGCGGCGCCGTTGAACTGGAGCTCGAGGGCCCCCTCCAACGTTTCGATCGTTGATCTCATCCAAGCAACTTTCGTCGGCTCATCGGGAGGACAGATCGCCCTCAACGCTCAAGCGAACTTCCAGGTTCAGGGGCTCGGTTCGGTCCCTCAAGGGTCCATCACGATCTCGATCCGGTCGCTCACGGATGGGACCAACACCGCGACGAACGAGACGCTCTATCTCACTCTTCTGGTGGCCTACCCGCCGGGGGTGGGGTTGTCGAAGACGCCCACGAAGGTCTTTGCGGACAACGCTGGGATCCCGACGAAGGCTGGCGTCTTCATCAACAATCCTGGGCAGCTTCCGGCAAGTTCTCCGATCCTCTTTTCGGCCCTGACGGCGCCGACGATCAATGCGGCCAATCGTGAGGTGCTCCTCGAGTACGACACACTGTCGCACACGTTCAGCTATCGACCTGGAGCTGGTACGGGGAACAACATCTTCTACTTCCCCGAACGGCCGATCACCGGCACCGTCTCGGTCACGGTCAACGGGTCTCCCTACGGAGGCTCCATCACCGTTTCTGGGTACACGATCACGTTGGACACGCCGGTTACGAGCGGGGCCGACTACGTCTTCACGTACCAATCGAGGCGAGCTCTGCCGCAGAACGGCGAGCAGCTCACCGTCTACTACGAGACGCGGGTACCTCAGACGATTCGAGAGGCTCTACTTCCAACGTCCCTCAGCCTCAGGTCTCGTCTCGTCTCGCAGGGCATGTTCGTACTCACGGCCGGAAGCGGTGCTGTGGGCCCGGCCTATCCGTGGCCCTCTGGGTACGTTCAGACTGGAGGCGTCTATCCAGGGTCTGGAGGCTCTTTCGCTGGGGACCACGAACTAGACGGCGACCTTCGTGTGTCGATCACGACCCTGTACACGGACACGGGGCTCATGCAGCTCCCGGTGAACGTGCCTGTGGTGCCAGCACCTGACGCGGTGACGTTCGGTCGGGCCCCAGGTGATTCCGACATCGAAGGGCGCACCTACTACAAGACGGCAACGGGGTACGGTTTCTTGGGGGTCAGTTCTTCTCTGAGCGACCCCAAGAAGCACAAGAACATCTTGCCGATGCTCTGCGAGCTTCCTGCTGACGGACCCTTCGGGTTCCGCGGGCAACTAGTGTTGGTTCTCTTGAGTCGTTGGAGCATTTTCGACGACACAAACGAAGTTGGGTTCGTCAGCACTCTTGCTTCGAACTACACGACCGCGAGCGTCTTCAGGCTCAAGGGGAACCTTCTCAGCAACAGGAGGGGCTGATGCCGTCTTCAGTTGATCCGAGCGCGATTGTCATCGGGCCCGGCAAATCCCGTGTCGACGTCGACAGTGAACCCACCGAGCTACTGCCTCCGATCGTTTCGAGCGAATCGGTGTTGGCGGCTCTCGCGTTGGCGGCCCAAGCAATCTCGGTAAACAACCAGAAGATTGTAGATGTTGGAGCTCCGACTCCGGGCACGTCTAACGCGGCCACATCGACCTATCTCGACAACTCGATCGCGACGGCAACGTCAACCTTTCATAGCTACGCGGACTCCGGCGACACCACAACGCTCAATTCGGCGAAGTCCTATACGGATGCCGCGTTGGTGACGGCAAAAGCGTACGCTGATTCCGGCGACACGACGACTCTGAGCTCGGCGAAGTCCTATTCAGACGCCGCCTTCGCGGGTGCGGTTTCTTTCCAATCCAAGGCCTTCACGAGCTCTGGATCTTGGGTTGCCCCCACGGGCGTCACGACAGCGATCGTGACTTGTTGGGGTGGCGGTGGCCAAGGTGGTGGTGGACGTCGTCCAGCTACCTCCAGCAGCACATCTGACTGTGGTGGTGGCGGCGGCGGAGGTGGAGGTTCGCACAAGAAGGTCTTCGTCATCCATCCGACGCCGGGGCAGACCTACACGATCACAATCGGAGCGGGTGGGACTGGCGCTGGCAACGGAGCCACGGCCAACAATACCAACGGCACTGCTGGCGCGAACGGTGGCGACACCACGATGACCGGAACGGGGGTGAGCATCGTTGCCAAAGGAGCTGGAGGTGGTATCGGCGGAGGAGCCGCAACCAGAGCTGGTGGAGGGCCCCCGCAATCCGACTATGTCAGTTCAACGGCATCGTACGGCACTGGGGGTAATGGCGGACTCAATGGGGGTACTGCTCAGGAAGCCGGTACCAGCGGTTTCCCCAGTGACGAGGGTTTCCTTGCGGGCGTTGGTGGAGCTGCTGGCACTGATGGGAGCAGCAACCAGGGAGGTTCTGGCGGCGGTGGTGGTGGAGCCGGACCAGGAGGAAACGGCGCTAACGGGGGTGCCGCCGGCAACGGAGCCGCCGGCTCTCCAACTACCGGCACTGCCGGGTCGACGCCGGCAACGGGCGATTCGGGG
>JACZCT010030335.1_pt1 | contig 16477 bp, 17 predicted proteins | sample 8641871 | NCBI WGS metagenome assembly JACZCT01 (sample SAMN15324604, study PRJNA640507) | soil metagenome | isolation source: monocropping sugarcane control | place: China: Luxin town, Laibin City, Guangxi Province | collected 2019-07-25 | depth 10cm m | reverse complement strand
TTTTTTATGCTTTGCAATGCCTAATTGCACCTTGATCTTACTTTTATCGTTAAGATAGAACATTAAGGGCACCACAGTAATGCCCTTTTGGGCGATTTCACCAAGTAATTTTAAGATTTGACGTTTATGGAGCAAAAGAACGCGGCTGCGCACGGCAGCCTCTTCATCTTTTTGATACGCCTTTTCATAAGGCGAAATACGACAATTCACGAGCATCATTTCACCATGGCGAATATTTGCAAATGAACCAACCATTGAAACTTGTCCAGCTCGAAGTGATTTAACTTCATCCCCTGTCAATACAATCCCAGCTTCAATCTTTTCTAAAATATCGTAATCATGAAACGCTTTTTTATTCTGCGATATTATTTTCATATTATTTATCTCAAACTCTCATTCTTCAATTGGGGTCCCCCATACGAAGAGTAACGAAGGATGGGGTTTAAAACTTGTCCTGCTCGTAATGACTTAACTTCATCACCCGTCAGCACAATCCCTGCTTCAATCTTTTCTAAAATATGGTAATCATGAAATGCTTTTTTGTTTTGCGATATTATTTTCATATTATTTATCTCAAGCTCTCATTCTTCAATTGGGGTCCTCCATACGAAGAATAACGAAGGATGGGGTTTGCAGTAGCAGTGTTGGAGATATTAGACCTTAAATATTTTGTAAAGATCCGCTTCATAATAGGATACAGCATAACACTAGTTCCTATAGCAAGCAAATTACCCCCCACAAAGAATGCCGATAAAGAAAGACCCGTAATACCGGTATGTTCTTTTAAAAAGAGATTACAAGATTCCACCCACATAGGATCCCATGCACCATGCTCTATATTACAAAGCGTAAACAACCATTTGCCAAATAGATGGTCAATTGCATATACTGGCATCATTGTCCAAGGATTGTGTATCATCATAGATACCATAAAAAGTACAGGAATACTGAGTGAAAACATCCACCCCAAAACAAAGACCATGGCTGTATGCAATCCCACCAATGGCGAAATACCTATATATATACCTAGAGCGCACGTAAATGCCAATCTACGGGGAGATTTTTCATAAGTAATTATACGAAGAATCAATGCATGAACACGTTTAAAAATCATGAAAATCCTTCAATCTCACAAATACATATCATTTGAAATAAAAAAATCTTTAAGCTATCCTAGTTTCCAATGATCAGGACACTATAAAAATAGGTGCAATATGAAAAAAATAAAGACAACGTCCTACAAACTATTATCTCTTATTTTCGCCATTCTTTCAACAACCCAGGCTATTCTCAGCGCCCCATCATCAATAGGATGTACCATTCAGTATACGAAGAATTCAACACTTGTACCTCTTAATGTCATTTGTGGTGGAACACAGCCTGTGGTAAGCACTCATGAAACTGCTATGCCAAAAATCACCTTTGAAATACCAAAGGGAAGCGATCAGTGGCATTTTGACCTACTCATCACTGCTGCAAAAATTGATTATCAACTTAAAAACCTACCAGAACAAGAAGATTTTCAAAACACCGTTGATTATCTTAAAATCGACCCTAAAACCTCTTATAAATATTATACTCTTGATTTCATAGAGGATGCATGGCAGATTATCGATCAAAAATTGCCAGAGACAGGCAGAATACCGGATCGTACCATTATCATTGAATGTTATCCGGAATGGATTCAAAAAATCAAAGGTGGCTCTGCAGTAGAATTGCCTACTTTGTATCTCAACAATGCAATTGTCGATCTTGGTGAAACAGAAGAAGATTTCAAAGAATCGCTCATTAAATTAGAACTTACAGCACTTGATTCTAAAATAATTCATTCTCCAATGCGCCGCAAAACGCAAACTGTCTCTGATAAAAAACGAATTCTCATCATGGATTTAATAGTCTAAATATGAAAAAGCCTTTCCTTACTCTTGGTATTGAAACATCATGTGATGAAACAGCAGCTGCAGTTTATCATAATGAAAAGGGATTACTCTCCAGCACACTCTATTCACAGATAGAACTTCACAAAAATTTTGGTGGTGTTGTGCCAGAGTTGGCCTCACGATCGCAATTGGAGAAAATCAATCCCATTGTCAACGAAGCGCTTGCACGTGCGCATATCACTTTAGATGATGTTGATGTAATTGCCGTCACCAATAAACCAGGCCTTCCTGGTTCTTTGCTTGTTGGTATATGTTTTGCAAAATCTCTTGCATGGGCAAAAAATAAAAAATTAATTGGCGTAAATCATCTTGAAGGCCATGCATATTCAACAGGAATTGAACATAACGTTCAATTCCCTTATTTGTGTTTGACTGCCTCAGGAGGACATACTTCATTATATTTAATGAAAGATTTCGGCAATTATGAAATTCTCGGTGAAACGCAAGATGATGCTGCAGGCGAGGCTTTTGATAAAATTGCAAAATTAATGAATTTACCTTATCCTGGCGGGCCAATTATCGAAAAATTGGCACGTGAAGTTAATTTTCAAGATTTTTATAATTATCCACGATCAAAACATAAAACATTAGATTTCAGCTTCTCAGGACTCAAAACAGCTGTGCTTTACGATTTGGTAAAACGTGGCGCATATGATTTATCCACAAAAACATTTTTACGTCCAGATGATGAGCAATTAAAAAAAGAAGTTGCAAGTTCATTATTGGTATGCATAGCAGATATTTTTGAACAAAAATTAAAACTCGCCCTTGAGCAATATCCAGGAGTTAAAGCAATAACGTTTGTCGGTGGCGTTGCGTGCAATACGTATATTACTGAGCGTCTTAAAAGGTTCTCCGCATCACATCATCTTCCCTTTTTTCATCCTTCGCGTGCATATTGCACTGATAATGCTGCAATGATTGCATTTGTAGGAAACTATAAAGCACAACAAAATTTATTTGATGATTTTACGCTCGATATTAGATAACAAACAAATCCCCCAACGTGGAAAAGTCAGGGGATTTGGATTATTTCAACAAAGATAAACGCTCTAACATAAAGCAAGCTTGTTCTCGGTCTTTTTACGAGAAGCTTTTGCGCCAAATGCATTGGACCCTACTATTCCTTTTGGAGCATGAAAGCGATGCAAACATATACCACTTTTTTCATAAAGCGATTTTTTCACTGTAAACTCAAACACTCCGAGCTGTTTATTAATTATCCCAGGTAAAGTAGCATATAAAACAAACTTCTTTTTCTTGTTCATGATTGAATTAAGGTCACCAACAGGATTATCAATAACAACCCATGCCCAATGACCACACTCCTTTTCAAGAATAGGATCAAAGTGATGTTTTATATCAGCAGCATTTCCCATTTTTTTACATCCACTATAATTTAAATGCGATAAGTGATTTGTCACCATCAGTTTTCTTACATGAGCCGGAACTGGCTTAATGCCTTCTGAAGTATGATAATACACACCTCCTTCACCGGGCAATAGACAATTTTCCTTACAAATCTTAAAAATAACAGATTGTGAATAACCATCACCATACGAATTGCGTATAATCGTCATGGTCTCTGATGGCCGTATTATCTGTATATCATTTTTTATTACTTTTAGAGTCTTTGCCTTGAGATTATTGAGAAATTGCGCAATCTCACGATGGCCACAAAATAGAGCGATTTCAATCGCACTAAATTTTTTCCCAAACTTGAGAGTATGCTCTGCTTTATTTTTTATAAGCTCTTTGATAATATCAAAATGCCCGAATACACATGCATAATGAAGAGGCGTAATATTAAGAAAACCGGCTTTTTTGTTTACATTTGTTATAGGAGCAATGATTTTTACTATATCCAATTTTCCAGAACCAATTGCGGAAAATAAAGGTGTAACTCCATCTCTTATATAATACAGCTTATCAAAAGATAAAGATTTAGACGTAGATGTCTGAGATCTCATTATTATGCTGTCAGCTTTAGCTCCAGCATTCAATAGCTTTTCGATAATAGGACCATATCCTTGACGCGCAGCTATATGTAACGGCGTTGTCCCATATTTAATGCCTACGCTATGCACATTCGCACCATGTGCAATAACTAAACTTACTATTTCTCCATGACCATTGAAACATGCAATATGCAAAGGAGTAATTCCCTGATCAGCTGTATCAGTTGAAACTCCATCACGAATCGAAAAATTAGGGATAAGAAACTCAGGTTTATGTGCCCACTTGCATGGCAATTCAGTAACGATAGAGTATTTATAAAGAGAAATCCCCTTGAAATTAACATTAGCCCCTAATTCAATTAATGTTCGAGCATTATCATAATTACCTTCCCAACATGCATCAAATAATGGAGTTTGCCCTCGCCCATCTATAGTGTTTACATCAGCATTACCAACGGTAACCAACAACTGTATCATGCTAGGGGTAGAATTTAGCGTTGCATAACGAAGAGGAGTATTTCCACAACAATCTTGTGCATGCACATTTACTTTTTTCTTCAGAAGCATGCTTACAAATTCTATATCGTTATTATTCACGGCACAAAACAAAGGAGTAAAACCAGAATTACCCAAAACAGTATCCGGATCGGCTCCTAACGAGACTAGCAACTTCAGCAACCCCACCTGTCTTTCCTTGCCGTGGACGCCTAGATAAGCATATACAAGAGGACTCAAACCTCTTAGGTCTTTGGCATTTATATTAGCACCCTTATCTACCAAAATTTTTATTATATCAACATGATTATTGTAACTTGCCCAATGCAAAGGTGTTGCACCATTTTTATCGATAGCATTTACATCAACCCCTTGCTCAAGCAATAAACACACCTTGCTAAGATCACCATTTGTAACATAAAAATGCAATGGCGTAATATTATCTTTATCGGTCTTCTTATAAGTATCCCATTCATCCATAGCATGTAATCCTACTGTCGCATTCAACAATATTGCCAACAGTATCATCATCTTGTTTTTCACCATAACCTCCAAAAAAAAATTAAAGACGTAGATTATAAAGTAATAATACTAGACTTATAACATCTTTCAAATAAAAAATTTTTCATCAATACAATAGCCCTTATTTAAAAAACAAAACAAGCACCTTACAACACAATAAGAAATTAATTAACTCATAAATCGAAACAAGTCCTAAGCATAAGAATAGAATGTGAAATAAGCGATTATACACAAAAAAAAAGATTCCTTGTGATCGGAATCTTTTTTTTACAAATTAATAGGTTTATTATACTTCTGCAGTACGTCTATTTATTGAGTCGAAGAATTCTGCGTTTGTTTTCGTTTTCTTCATTTTATCAATCAAGAATTCGATACCTTCAATGGTATTCATGCTTGAAAGTAATTTTTGTAAAATCCACACTTTATTAAGTTCTTCTTCAGAAAGAAGTAAATCATCGCGACGAGTGCCGGAAACAAGAAGATCAAAGGCTGGAAATATTCTGCGATGTGAAAGCTTACGCGTCATATTCATTTCCATATTACCGGTACCTTTAAATTCCTCAAAGATAACTTCATCCATACGCGAACCAGTTTCAACCAATGCCGTTGCTAAAATAGTAAGAGACCCGGCTTCTTCTGTTGCACGAGCGGCGCCAAAAAATCTCTTTGGACGCTCTAATGCATGAGCATCAATACCACCGGTAAGCACTTTACCAGATGCGGGAGCAACGGTATTATAAGCACGCGCAAGACGAGTAATAGAATCAAGCAAAATCACCACATCACGATTACATTCCACCAAACGTTTTGCTTTTTCTAACACAATCTCTGCAACCTGTACATGACGCTCTGCTGATTCATCAAATGTTGAGCTAATAACTTCCGCCATTGTTCCCTTGAGCGCTCTACGCATATCAGCAACTTCTTCAGGTCGCTCATCAACACATAATACAATCAAATGCGCTTCTGGATGATTTTGAATAATTGCACGTGCAATTTCTTTCAAAAGAAGAGTTTTACCGACCTTAGGAGGCGCTACTATCAAACCGCGTTGACCTTTACCAACAGGAGTAAACAAATCAAGAATACGTGTTGAAAGAGCTGAAGGGTCAAATTCAAGATTGAATTTTTCAGTAGGATGTTGCGGACTTAAACTATCAAAATGTGATCTATCGATCATTGAAAGAGGTTCGGCATAGTTTACTTGTGATACTTTCAAAAGAGCAAAATACTTTTCACCTTCTTTTGGTTTTCTAATTTCACCTTTAATCGTATCACCTGTACGCAAGCCGAATCGTCTAATTTGCGAAGGAGAAACATAAATATCATCCGGTCCTGAAACATAATCATACAAAGCTGAACGCAGGAAACCAAATCCATCTGGTAATTTTTCTAATACCCCCTCGACAGCCATTTCGAAATTGGGATTTTCCTCTGCATAACGAACTTTTCTCAGTAGCTCATCTTTTTTGGTGATGGCTGCACCCATAATCCCATAACGTCGTGCATATTGAACCAACTCTGATAACGATAAATCTTCGAGTGGGCGCTTAGTATACGCCGATCTTTCATAGGGCGTATGAGGTTGATAGTGCGATTGCTGTTGTTGCACTGGACGATTATATTCTTCTTTTACCGATGATACATCCTTACGTTCCTCAACAATATCTCGATCAACACGCTCTACCGGCGCTGACGGCATTGCCGGTGTTTCAACGATAGGTTTTTGATCCTCTACTTCTTGAGGCCGTGTTGTTTTTTGAGAATTTCTCGGAGCACGTTGCCGTGTGGGTTGAGATGGAGATAGAGGCTGCACTACTTTTTTTGCTGTTTCTTGATTTTCTTCAGCGGTACTTGCAGAATCACCAGTTTTTATGTCGCGAGTTTTCATCCAGACCTCCTATAAAAAGATACGCTGACGATTTTCGCCATGCATTATTCCTTGAATTTATGTAATAAAAAAATGAGATAAATAAATGATATACCAGACTAGCTATAAACATAAGTTGATCATTTTGATCATAAAGCAAATATGTTGCTTTCATAGATCAAAATGATCATATTTAATTAAATTCGTCAATGAATCAATGTATATTTATTGCTTCGGCTGCAATAACATCATAATTGGACTTGCAATATAAATTGAAGAGTAAGTACCAAAGATTATTCCGATCAACAATGCAAGCGAAAAATCTTGTAAAGCCTCTCCACCAAATATAAGCATCACCAACACAGGTAATCCCGTTGAAACACTCAAAAGCACTGTTCTACGAAGGGTATAATTAAGACTATCGTTAACAATAGTCTCCAATGCCACACCCTTTCTTTTCCGAAGAAATTCGCGTATCTGAGCAAAAATAACGATCGTATCGTTAATTGAATACCCGAGAACAGTTAATACTGCAGCAATAAAGTTAATTGATATTTCCCGATCAAGAAATAAAAATATCGCTAACATAACAATCGCATCATGAACAAGTGCAACAATTGCACCTGTTGCAAATGCAAATGACCAAAAACGCATTGCTATATAACCAAGCATAAAGAGCAACGCTATAGCAACTGCATAAAGCGATTTGCTACGTAAATCAGCGCCTACACCAGATCCAACGCTTTCTGTTTGCAAAATATGCACATGATTATCTGGCAGCTTATCTTCAAGAGCAGCTCTCATGCGCTCACCAAGACCAACATTATCACTCTCAAACTCTTTAACACGTACAAGAATTTCATTTTTACCGAATTCACGCGTATTTGCACTCGGCAATCCAGCATCAATAATTATTTGCTTTACTAATGTAGTATCAACAGGATTATCAAACTCAAAAAGGATTTGCGTTCCGCCAGTAAAATCAACACTGTACGTATAAACTGAGCCACGAGTCTGGTATCTATACACAGCCATCGCACCAAAGGCAATGATCAAGCAAAGAGATGATACCGCTGTTACGGTACGATATTTCAAAAAATTAATCATCTGTATATCCGTTCTTTTTTCGCCATCGCCCCTTATTGGCTATTGGCCTATTAAGGGCACGTTTTTTAAACCTTTTTTTACTCTTTTTTTATAACTACCTAAAATGCTGTAAAAGCACCTTAAAAAGCCAGCCTCACTCTACTCAAAAAAACATTACTACTGAGGGCTGATAACAGAAACGTATTTACGACCTTTAGGGCCAAAATGATATTTAATCACGCCTGGCGCAGTTACAAATAGGGTGTCATCACCACCACGAAGCACTTGTTTACCAGGATGAATATGTGTTCCACGCTGGCGAACAATAATTTCTCCGCCAAAAACTTTGTGACCGTCAAATAATTTACAGCCTAGCCGCTTACTATGACTCTCACGATTATTCTGGGTACTTCCACCCGATTTACTGGTTGCCATTGGGTATGTCCTTCAAAAAATGAAACTGTTTATTTGCTAAATATCCACAGATATGTATTTAAAATAATGGCCCAAAACCTATCAAAAGTCAAATTATTAGCTCCGTTTATCCTACACTTCGGCTGAACAGTCCTGTTAAGAAATACTTGTCTCTTGCTCATTGAATCTTTACCGTACCTTACGACATGTCCAAGCAAGCCTTAGCAAAGTTGTAAGGTATAATGAAGTAGGGACATAGGATGGTTTTGACTAAACAACAGGCTTATGAGAGACTTATTCATAGAAAATACCGTACTATTAACCTTTTTAAGGATCTGCATGTTAAAAAACATATATTGCGCGATAACCTTTGCATTCTTATCGTGCGCTCCAATAGCTCATGCTTCCACAGGCATAAATACTGCTATTACTACCGCCATAAAAGATATTATGTTGGAAGTAAAAACAGCCCTCATACTTAAAGAGAAAGCTGAAAAACACTTTCAGAATATTTTACAAGATACTTATGAAGCGAAAAAAGAACAATGCCTAGCAGTCTTAAAGATTATTGCAGCAAGCCCTGAATTTATCTCTACTCTTGAACAAGTCACTGATGAACAAGCAAGACTTATTACTCAAGATATGATTCTATACAATGATATTATTGTTGATCCTACTGTCTTTCCGCTTCAACAAAAAGTAGAAATAGAACTTTCTTTAGTTGCTTTTGATAAACAAGAAAAAGAATTATTCAACGTATTCTATGTAGTATTTTCTATCATAAACGGATCTAAAATGCTTATCGATAAATTACATTCTGAACTTGAGGCATTAAACTCTACAGATCACGTATATCAATCATAAACAACAATATTGTATTGACTATTAGAATATAAACAATTTATCCTATTAATAGAACCTAACCCTATTGATAGGATAAATCATGTTAAAAAGAATAAACTTATTGACCTTAACTTTGGCTTTTTTCAGTATAAAATCTTTTGGCATGGGATCGATAGATCATATAAAAACCCAAATGCATGCAATAAAACGCGCCTGGAATAGCGAACGCATCCGCATAAAAATAGCTCAAAAAGCATCTCTTACTGCATACCAGACCTTTGCTCCTATATTTGATAAAATCATCGCAAGTGATGCTTTTACTACAAAATTAAACGATGTTGCTTCAAGTCAATTTGATGCCATTGCTAATAACAATATGGCATTTAGCCTTACAACAGAGTTCAATATCTTGAATTTCTTTCCCAATATGACCATCAATGAATATGGTAAAAAGCTTTTCTCCGCCATGGCAAATAAAGCCTTTTACCTAGAATTGGGCAAACGATTAGCACAAAGAATGCAAGAATTAAGAATGATTTCAGTTATTCCATCTCAAGATGCATCTTTATATCCTCAATAAAAAGAGACAGGAACACATATGAATAAGGTTTTTTTTATATTATTACTATGCTATTCTTCGCTAAATGCAACTTTAAAATTAATAAGTCCTGCTTTTTCTCACAATGAATCAATCCCTGTGCAGTATACGTGCGATGGGAAAAATATATCTCCTGCTCTAAGCTGGTCTGATGCACCTGAGGGCACACAAAGCTTTGCTCTTATTGTTGATGACCCAGATGCGCCGAACAAGGCTTGGGTACATTGGATCGTCTTTAATATTCCTCTCACGGTTGAATATATCATAGAAAATCAGGGCGGAAGCGGTGAAGAGGTTCCCTTTTTACAAGGAGCAACTAATTTTAATGGCGCACAAAAATGGGGTGGCCCATGCCCGCCAAGCGGCACTCATCATTATCATTTCACTCTTTATGCACTTGATACCATGCTTGATTTACCTGCAGGAGCTGACAAAAAAGAGCTTTTGAGCGCCATGCATGGTCATATTCTGGAAAAAACCATTCTTATTGGAACCTATCAGCGAAAAAAATAAGAAACATAATTCGCACAGATAAGATATTAGCTGAAAAATTTGACAATTTGTAGTTTTTATGAAAAACTAATATACAAATTAGCATGTATCATTAGAGGAATAGAAATATGAATAAAATATTTTTTTCAGCATTTTTTATCTATATAGTTACTCTAGTAACATCACTCATCGGGCAAGAATATCCTATATTAAAATCTTCTTTGCCTAATGAATCTTTGGTTAAACAAATATGCTTGAGCGACTTAAGAAATCATTCAGGCGTATGCGCAGATTGCGATACAATCACAAAAGTATTCGAATTAAACCAAAAAGCTGGTTTTATTAGTAGTAAACTTCAAAAAAACGCGCAAAAACAAACAACCTCTCTCCTTTATTTTAGTGCAAAAATGCTTCGCAGAAAAAGACTCCAAGATACATTAAATGATTTGGAAAACAAATGTAACGCGCTCTCTCAAGAATATTCTGAAAGTATCTCTCGACTGCTTTCATTAATTGATCTCAGCAACCACAATATCAATTTCGATGATTTCTTAGCGTATGAGAACAGACGGATCCAGCAAGGTTTAATAAATGCTGCAACAAACGTCTCAGTAAAAGATGAAGTTGAAATGCCAGTATAATCAACGGATATATAAATCTAAAATAGAAAGCCCCCAAAATTTGGGGCTTTCTTTATTTTGTAATTGCTTTCCAATCCAATCCATTGCACGTCATAACTTCTAGCGGCACATTCCAATCGACTACTGATTCCAAACATTTTTTCACTAAAATTTCCACCGCAATTGCTTGGTCTATCGGTGCAGAAACAATTAGTTCATCGTGAATCTGAAGTACTATATAGCTTTCAGGAAATTGCTCACGCAATGCTTGATCAACTGCAATCATACCAAGCTTCATAATTTCTGCTGCGGTGCCTTGTGCCACCGTATTGACTGCAATGCGGCATGCTTCTTCATAGAGCGTTCGATTTCTTTCATGAATGGTAGGAATATAGCGACGACGCCCCCAATATGTTTCTACGTATCCATGCTCGGCTGTATATTCAATAATTGATTTCATCCATGCTGCAACCTGGCCATATTGTTCAAAATAACGTTCGATATATTTTTTCGCATCTTTAAATGAAATATTTAAATCTTTTGATAATCCATAGGGTGTGAGCCCATATAAAATACTAAAATTAATACGTTTACCAAGTTGCCGTTGCTCATTTGTTACTATCGTTGTATCAAACAATCGCGCTGCAGTTTCGGTGTGAATATCATGGCCCTGTAAAAATGCATTCATTAAATTTTTATCTTGTGATAGATAAGCAAGCACACGTAACTCAATCTGTGAGTAATCAGCAGAAATAAATACCTTACCTTCACTTGCTTTGAATGCCGCGCGTACCTCTATACCATAACCTGAAGCATCAGCTGGAATATTTTGTAAGTTAGGATTTGAGCTTGCCAAACGTCCTGTTGCAGCTGTTGTTTGACTAAATGTTGTATGGACTTTATTGGTTTCTTTATTTACATACATAGGCAATGCTTCAATATATGTATTTTTTAATTTTGTGAGTTCTCGATGCTTGATAATAAGTGCAGGAATAGGATGCAATGCTGCCAATGTGTTAAGCACTTCATAATCAGTGGAGAATTTCCCTGTTTTGCTCTTTTTTTGCGGAGGCAGTTGTAACACATCAAAAAGTAAATGTTCAACTTGACGCGGTGAATTTAAATTAATTGTTTCTTTACCAACAACTGCTGCAATTTCTGCCTCAATTACCATTAAATCTGCTGTAACTTGCTGATTTAATGAATCAAGCAAGGGAACATCAAGATCCACGCCCTTTTTTTCCATTTCATATAAAACTTCAATCAATGGATGTTCAATATTTTTGTATAGTTCATAAATCTTTTTTTCTTTCGAAAATGCATCTTCTACAATTTTGATTAAGCGAAAGGTTTGATATGAATCAGCCGCTGCATACAGCGTTGCCAGATCAAGAGGAACATAAGAAAAATCTTTATACTTGTTGGCCTTCACCACGTCTTCAAAAGTGAGCATTTCTTCATTAAAAAATGAATGAGATAATTTTTTTAAACTAGCGCTTTGCCATTCTTTAATAATAAGATTAGCTCCAATGAGCGTATCGAGAGCAAGCCCGCGCATTTCAATGCCATGATGACTTAATACCAGCATGTCATATTTTGCATTGTGCAAATATTTCTTAATCTGAGCATCTTCCAAAATTGGTTTTAATGCTGCAATAATAGTTGAACACGGCAATTGAACCTCACCGGTATTATGTCCACAAGGAACATAATACGACCTCAATTCATCGCCTTGTTCTTCTAAGCCTTGGTGAAGTAGAACGCAAAATGATATACCAACAAGATCAACTTCCAATGGTTGCAACCCAGTTGTTTCGGTATCAAGTGCAAATGCACCTTTAGTTCGCAAACATTCGCATAACTCATTCAATTGCTCTATAGTTTGTACCGTGATAAAATTACGCTCTTTCCAATATTCAATTTTTTGTTGAACATCTTGCACGCGATCTTGTTTTGTTTGACCAGTACTAGCAGTAAGAGATTTAAAATTAAGTTCTTCAAAAAGAGGACGTGCATTATTCCAGTTCTGAGCGTTAAATTTCAAATCCTGCTCGCTCAAATGCAATGGCTCATAGTGTAATAAAAATAATTTATAACTCAAAAATGCGTCGTCTTTATGCGTTAACAATGCAGTTTTAGCACCAGCTTTTTTAATTTCATGCAATCTGCCATACATATCTTCTATTGATTCAAACTGATTCACCAATGCCTGTGCAGTTGTTTTACCAATACCACGTACTCCAGGAATGTTATCAGAAGAATCCCCAAGCAACGCAAAATAAAAAGGTATTTTCTCTGCAGAAAATCCCATCTTATCTTCAATTGTTTTACGATCAGAAAGTTGCTCTTTAAACGCATCAAGTAAATAGATATATTCGTTTAGTATTAACGCTTGTCCCATATCTTTATCTAGGGTGATAAAAACAACGCCATTTTCTGGATACTGCGCAACCCAATCTTTGGCTAATGAATACATTAAATCATCTGCTTCAACGCCTGATTGCATCACTTGCTTGAGGCCGATTGCATCGGCGAATTGTATGATGTATTCTTTTTGTTCAAAAAGATCGCTGGGAGGTGCTTGTCGAGTTGCTTTATAATCAGCAAAAATTTCATGGCGTGTTGTCTTGCCTTTACTATCCCACACAAGCGCGATATATTCGGGACCATAGGTATCAATTAATTTTTTAATGGTACGGCAAAAACTAAAGACCGCTTGTACTGGAGCGCCAGATGGTGCATGCAGTGGCTTAAGGCCATAATATGCACGATATAAAAAAGAGGAACCATCAATTAAAAAAAGGGTTTTTTTGGGATCTAAATTCATAGTTAGTCTATCTCCGTTACAATACAAAAAACAACTAATAAAAAGACTCAAGAAAATGCTGATTTCTCTACTATTCATTTCACCAGTTTTTCCATCATATTTCCAGATTTAAAGAATTTTGGTTTTTTAAGGCATTTTCTCTTATAATACAATATAAAATCTTAATTTTATACTAACATCGGGAAGTTATGAGATGAAAAAATTAACGTCGATTTTGGCCATATAAAAAAAAGTAATCAACAAAAAACCGAGCATCACACTCGGCTTTTTGTTATCAAAATCTATATTTTATTCTATGAACGAACTTCTTTTACCTTCACCAAAAAATTATCTTTTTTACTATCATGTTTAATTTTTGCAACAAACTGTTTGTCTTCTAAAGTATATCCAATTTTTTGTGTCTTTTTCTGTGTCATGGCTTTTTGAAAACCATCTTTCATCGCTGATAAATCTTGATTGCTCAATGGAATAGTTTCTGTGATAATTTCTCCTAAAAATTTTTCTGGAGCAACGAAAAAATCCATGTTTTTTGCTTTATGTTCCATTATGCGCAATTCTTTATCAACCTTAAATTTTAAATATTCTTTTTTTTTGATATCCATCGCATCGATGCATCCATATGCACCCATAAGACATACAGATACAAAGACTATATTCAACTTCATTCATTCTCCTTTAACAAAATAATATATGTTTTTCTTTATTTAACTTTAAAACTATTTTCCCAAGCATTTTTCATAGTTTGTGCTTGCGCAATATGTGTTTTAAGTTTTTCTTCTTTTCCAATAGTAGATATAAGTTTGCCGCCACCTACTGTGACAGCAAGAACACTTCCACCACCTATTATCTGAGCTGCAGTTTTATCTCCTCTATCCCTGACTATTTTAGCGGTAAGCGCTAATCCACCAACACCTACCACAGTAAACAAACCCCATCCAAGCTTTGAGCCCCATAATCCAGCTTTCTCTGCTTCAAGGCTTCTTTCTTTATTATCAAAATCTAAAGCAACCGTTTCATAAAAATCACTCACCTCAAGTGTTAATCCCGAAACTTTTCGTGCCTGATATGCTGCTCGTATAAGCGCCATGCTTTTTTTCATTTTGCGTTTCTCACTAATTGGTGCATCTTCAGCAGCATCAGTAAGGATTTCTTCTTTAAAACATCCCGCAATATCTGTTTCTGTTCCGGCTCTTGATGCAACTTCAGATGTTGAAACGTTAATTGCTTTTTGTTGTATCGATTGATAAGCACTATTAAGCACAGCATTGTTATACGGTGGATTATTATTACCCCACCCAGAAACAAAACTATAATTAGCAATCATGCTTAATACGATGATTTTCTTCATCATGAAATATACATCCCTCATCTGAAATTGTTTTTGAAATTTTACGTTTATATTATAGTGTTATTGCTAAAAAATAACCTGTCCTTTGATAGTACACCGTATTTTTTTATTTTGTGGATCTTGCTGTAATGAAACCATTTTAAGATGAGAAAAATATGGTGATCCAGATAAGCTTTTTATAAATAGCTGTACGTTATCAACAGTTGAAGATACTATTTCGATCTCAATTTCTTTTTTGTTCAATTTTATTGATTCTAATTCTATGGTATTTCCACTCAAATGAATAATCTCTGCAATATGAGCATAAGGATTTTTTTTCTGTTGCTTATAATTATTTATTTTTGCTTCACGTGCATACAGCCCATCATATTCTTTTTTTAATGTTTCTTTGGTAGATGCAAGTGCTGCATATTCTTTTGTTGTATGTACCAATGCAGCACTGTCTTTTTTTAAACATCTATATGCAATTATATTGGGCACGATAAAATAAGATGTCACTATAATTGCACATACAAACAAAAAAACGGTTATGCAAAACCATCGTCTTATTGCATACTGCTTTTCTATCGGCAATGCTGTGATCATATTAATTTTTTTCATATACGCACCCTTTCTGCGTAAAACATACCGCACATCGCTGCAATAATACTATCATCATGCTTCAAATCAGATGAAAAACTCACCATACGCCGTAGTGCATCGCGGCTTATTAATTCTTGAATATTATTATCATGCTGCATCATATCAACAGCCAACTGACTTTTTCTATAAGCAACGCCAAAAATATTTTTATATGCATCGAGCAACGCAATTGTTTTAGGGGCAATTCTGATAAGATTACATTTTGTTCCAATCGCTAATAATTTATATTGCAGCATCAGAGATTGCGCAACTGCATACACATAAAATACATGATGTCCCTCATGATCGGAGTAGAGATGACGATATTCCCATTGCATGCCACTTGTTGTTGGCATATTAAAATCAGTGCGAGCTGGAGTTGATGTTGGTAAAGCAATATAGTGCTCTATAATGCCATCCAAGCAAAAAGTAACAAAAGCATTATGCAGATCATGTTCGTATAAAAAAGAATTGATACATTTTTTTATTTTTGTCGGATTACATGGAATAAGATGCACAGATTCAAAATTATTTAATGCATATCGTTGATATGCGCGCAGGATAAGTGAGGCTGAGTTTGTTGTTGATTTTTGTATCCAACCACAGGCAATAGTATCAGAAGAAAAAAAGACGCAGACAAATTCATTTTTCAGCACTGGAATGAGCCACATTTATTCTCCCCGTAACAAAACGATCTTTGCCCTCTAAATCTTTATGCACAAGAATGTCATTATAACCAGCTGCTTGCATTAGTTCATGCACCGCAGCTCCTTGCGCATATCCAATTTCAATAACAATCTGAGGAATATTTTTGTGTTTCATTTCATCATTAGTTTGTATAAA
>JACZCT010006420.1_pt1 | contig 16795 bp, 10 predicted proteins | sample 8641871 | NCBI WGS metagenome assembly JACZCT01 (sample SAMN15324604, study PRJNA640507) | soil metagenome | isolation source: monocropping sugarcane control | place: China: Luxin town, Laibin City, Guangxi Province | collected 2019-07-25 | depth 10cm m | reverse complement strand
CGCACCGTCTCCGGCAAGATTTCCGAACTTGCCGTACGCGCCGTGATCCACGGCGAGGCCGTCAAGAACACCGATGCGCTGGCGAATCCGGATGCGCTGCGACTCTATGCGGCGCTGTGCGACAAGCTCGCGTCCTGACCCTAAACGACGCGGGGAGGCGTCGAGCATGAAGCTGATCATCCAGATTCCCTGCCTCAACGAGGCCGCAACCTTGGGCACTGCGTTGGCGACATTGCCGCGCACGGTGGCAGGGTTCGACAGAGTGGAGTGGTTGGTGGTGGACGACGGTTCCACCGACAGTACCGCGGAACTCGCGCGCAAGCTTGGCGTCGATCACGTGGTGCGCCATCCGGTTAACCGCGGGCTCGCGACCGCCTTCATGACCGGTATCGACGCTGCCTTGCAGCACGGTGCCGACGTGATCGTCAACACTGACGCTGACAATCAATACGAGGCTTCCGACATTCCGCTATTGCTACAGCCGATCCTTGAGCACCGCGCCGATATGGTGATTGGCGCGCGACCGATTGCCCAAACCGAACATTTCAGTTGGATCAAAAAACAATTGCAGCACCTTGGAAGCTGGGCCGTTCGCATCGCCAGCAAGACCGATGTCGCAGACGCGCCAAGCGGTTTTCGGGCGATGACTCGCGAAACCGCCATGCGACTCAACGTGTTCAACGCCTATACCTACACGCTGGAAACGATCATCCAAGCTGGCTTGAGTAACCTCGCGGTGGTATCTGTGCCGGTTCGCACCAACCCTGACCTGCGTCCGTCACGACTGGTCAAAAGCATCCCGAACTACGTCAAGCGCTCGCTGGTGACTATCTTGAGGGTGTTCGTGATCTATCGGCCGCTGACATTATTCGCATGGATTGGAGCGCTCCTGACTCTGGCCGGCATCGCGATCGGTATTCGTTACCTGGTATTCCTCACCGCAGGCGACGGCGCTGGACACGTCCAATCCCTGATCTTGGCGGCTCTTTTCGTCATGCTGGGCGCCCTCTCCTTCATGATCGGCTTGGTCGCCGACCTGATTGCGGCCAACCGCAAGCTACTGGAACAAATCAACCTGCGATTGCAGCGGGGCCACCACGCAGACAGTCACCCGAGCATCGGTACCAAGATGCCATCGTGAGGCCACCCCGTAAATGTTTCTGTGGTTCACGGGGTACAAGGAGCACCGTCCGGTTGACCTCCGTCAGCTGACGACATCGGCGCAAAGTGAGCGCTAACAAGTCCCACCGCTAGCTGGCGTCCGTCAGCGTTGATCCCAAACGACCGCGGGCTCGCGGCATCCGGCAGAAGCAATCCCACAATCCATGGCTTGTGGCGCTCTGAGATTGAGCCCAAAGGTATCCGCATCGAAAATTGGTTGGCGGGATACCTCACGACGTATTTGGCGACACATTTGCCGTCAATCGTCGTCGTCACGTGCTGTATTGGATGGGCACTTGAAACAAAAGCATTTGCAGTGATATCAAGCGCCAGTTCACCATTTGAATCCGGAAGACGCGCGGGGTTGATCACCAAGGTTGCCGAGTTCCCCGAGCTCCAGGTACCCCATGGCTCAGGCGCATTCCACCCGGAACGCAGCCACGTCGGTCCCTCTTGTCCCACCGCAAACGAAATTTTGGAATCCATGTCCAGCCGAATCTGATTCATGCGGTACATGTTCAGCAATACATCCTGGCCGACAACGAGCTCGTGTGGAAATGAATGGTTCCATTTGAACTGCATGACCTTGAAACGGGCACTATCGACAAACGTGAAATCATCAAAGGCAAAGTACTGCGAAGTGATCAGGAACACGTCGTCGTACAAAGAATTGAGTTTTGCAATATAGCCATGGTCCGCGAGCGAATCCGACCTCACGGTCACAACGGTTCTGTGGAAGGTGTACACAAGCGGCGTTTTGATCGCACTCGGATCGGCGCCATCAGCTGCTTGCAGCAGAATGAGATCGTGCGAGTCCGTGTGTCCGATCAACTGGGCAAGCGCACGGTAGACCCCATCATTTTCGCTCTTTCCGATCTGCGCGGCCGAAAGCACACAGCCGTACAAGATCGAAACCACGATTGCCCCCCTGAGCCACCCGCGGGCGGTGCCGCGACTCAGTCCAGACCATGTGCATACGACTGCCAGCAGGACGTACGGAACGGCTTCACTCAGCAGGTAACGAGCGTAATAAGGGCTGTATGGAATTACCCATTGGAGAAGCAAGGCGAAAACGAGAAAGCCGGCCGCCAACCATCGGAGGAATGACAGCCGGGCATCCCGCGTCCTTTTGAACATCAGCGCATAGAAAGCGATGACGATCAACGGTCCGAGAAATACCACGAGCATCCACAGACTGCTGGCGGAGGCAGCCAGCCAGCCTGCACCGGCAAGATGCCAGCGTTCTCCGAGGGTGGGATCTTGTAGATACTTGTCCGTCCAGCCGAACTGAAAAATCTTGAGCAGCCCCAGACACAAGGATATATAGGCAATCCACAGGGGCAGCCAAGCCAGGGGAGCCACAATCCAGCGAGACGCCTTGTCGCGCACGACCTCGTATCTGCTGGCGAATGACACGACAACCCAGCCGGCTAATGCACACGCTCCGGCGAGCCCAACCACCAGTTTCCATTGAGCTCCAAACAAGGGCTGAAACGAGCTGCGGTATATCCAGTGCGAATACGAATGGGACCACGTCAATCCATAAACCACGGAAAACAGGTACGCCACGACCACACACGCCGCCCAACGCGTCATGGCGCACCGTCTATTCATATCCTGATCAAGCAATGCGCTTGCGCATGCCAACCCGATAAAAAACGGCATGTACATGAAACCGCTGATGCGTGTCGTGAAGACACACAGAAATGCCAGAGCCGACAAGGCCAGCAAGTGCCAATTTCGGTTCGCGGGAACACGTGACCAATAGTCGGTCAACGTGACAAAGCCTGCCAGGGCGAAGCAGAGCGTCGGTACTTCTGTAACGGGGAACTTTGAAAAAAAAGCGTGCAGTGGGCTGACTGCCAGGAGCGTACCTGCAAGAAGCGCGGCATGGTACGACTTGGTGATCAATAACGTAAGGCGATAAAACAGGACGATTGAGAACAATGAAAACAACGTGAGCGCATAGACACCTGCCGTAGGGCCCACAACGCCACCCACCAACGCCATCCAGATCGGGAAAAGGTCGTAGAACAGGAATTCCAACTTGCTATTGTGCGGGCCGCGCGAATTGACTCCCGCCAGGTAGCCCCCGCTCGTGGTGTTGTCGGCCAGATATTGCCCGAGATACGGCGATCCCTGCAGCTTCTGCTTGACTTCGTCATGGATCGCAATCCCGCCCGAGTGTTCTATGGTGTGAGCGATATTGACATACAGGCCTTCATCCTGGCCGCCCATGACGTAGTGGTAAGCAGGCACGCGAAACAAAAGCGCAACGAGGACAAGCAAAAGTACATGCCGCCAACGGGGCGGCAGGCCAGATTGCCCGAAAGAATCGCGCGTCTTGTATGCCCAACAACTGGTAACGATCAGTGAACCAAGAAATACCTGCGGGGCCTGAAAAACACCGGCCAGCGTCGTTGCCAGCCCAATCACGCTGGCAACCACCATAAATACCATCAGAAGGTCAATGGCGCGATCGCACGACAGTCGGATACGCGCAGTCGTTGACTCGACTTCGGTACCGGCTATTTCAGAAGGCTCCGAGATTTGTGTCGCCATCGTTTATCTCTTATGCACTCAAATGGAGCAATGGCGCAGTACACGCTTGCTACTCGTGCGCGAACATTGGAGGCTGCACACTCGATTCCGCAAGGGCCTTTACGAACCGGCTGGCGATTTTGGCCCACGAATATTCGTTTTCCACCAGAGATCGGGCGCGATTCGCCACTGCCTGCAGGTCCGCATCGCTCATCCCGTACCCTGCTCGGATCGCCGCTGCCAGTCCATCCTGCCCCATTCGGAGGAAGTGAATGCCCGCAATGGCGTCGATGCCGCGCGCGCCAAATTCCGTCGAAATGACTGGTGTACCGGAGGCAAAATAGTCGAGCATCTTCAGGTTGCTTCCAGATCCACTTTCCATTGGGTTAAGGCAAAAATCGGCGGCGCCAAGCAGGATTGATTTCTCGGCATCGTCAACAACCCCCATCAGCCGCGTGTTCGGGGGAATGGAGCGATCGGCGAACGCTCGGCATACGCTCCCCACGATCATAAATACCGTGTCGGGCAAGGTGGCAGCGGACTCCAATATTCGCTCCACGGCCGACAGATTGGGGCCATGCCAGCTCCCCATGAACATGGTCAGTTTCCTGTCACCAAGTTGGAGACGAGTACGCAGGTTCCTGTGCGCCTCCAGTGGCAGGAATGGCACCTCCTCGATCGCAACACCGTTTGGAACTTCCAGGGTATGTGCGGCAGTTGGCCCGTACAGCTTTCCAAGCTCATCGATATCATTTTGCGCACAGGCGAACACTAGCGCCGCGTTTTTCCAGCAGCATGCTTCATCCTGGCGTACTTTTTCGAGCAGTGCCTTCCCTGCCTTGGTATCGGGAAAGATATCGCGCTTCAGCGTAAATTCGACGTTGTGTGCCTCGAACCATAAGGGCTTCCCAGGGGCAAGTTCCAGCAGGACCCTGCCCAGATATGGATGGGAAGCGATGACGACGTCTGCGTTATCGCACGCGCGCTTCAACTCGCACTCGAACTCCGGCGTGAGCTTATACAACTCAGACATCACCACATCGGTGACCGGCACCCAATCCACGGATCGGCTGTATTCCGCTTCGGCATCCTGGTGCGCCTGCCTCCGCGGAACCCGTATCTCGGTGAGTCCAGGCGCAAGTTCACCCCGAAATGCCGATTCGTCAGGGTGACAGGATGTGACCAATTCGATATCCGCGTAGCGCGTCAAATGCCTGTACAAATGGAAAATCCGTGATTGCCCACCACCCCGCGGGGGAAACACGGAAAACGTCAGCGCAGCCGCGATCCGGGGCCGCCTGTGGCCCTCCGCACTTGGCGCGCGAACGCATTGTTTCCCAAACAGAGTCTTCACGACCCTTTCCCAAGTGATATCTGCGACGCGTGCGCGTGCGATGCGCCCCATTTCACGGGCCGTATCCTTGTCCCGGCAGAGTGCATCGATTCCCGCAGCCACGGCTTCCGCTGTCGGGGCAACGCTGAGCCCAGTGACCCCGTTTTCGACGAATTCATTGGGACCGCCGCTATCAGTCAGGGTCAGGACTGGCTTGCCACTCATCATCGCTTCGACGGTGATCAAGCCGTAATCCTCATCATAGGGAATGAAAGGAACCGCGATGGCATCCTTGTAACGTTCGACCACCTCCCGATCATTCACGAACCCGAGAAACTTGATCCGAGCATCACCCGCGGCAAGCGCCTTGATTTGTTGTTCCTCCGGACCGGTTCCAGCGATATACAGGGGAATATCAGTTTTGACATGTCGCATGGCTTCGACCAGAAGCGCAATGCGCTTCGGACCATCTAGACGGCTTGCAGTAAACAAGTAATCCTGTGAGCCACACCCGAACGACGAAAGATGTGGTGGATGGTGAACGACATGAACATCAGCGCCATCAGGAAAATATCCTTTCCGTCCACGCACATTGCGCGAAATTGCCGCATAGCGTGAAATCCGTGATGTCGAAAGGGCCAAACCGTCCACGAAATGAATGATCTCGCGGACAAATGGCCCCGGAAAATTCAGTGTTCCGGATGGAACTCTGTCTTCCTCCAACGCCAGTAGGCGCTCAAGCAGATCCTCGATCCCGCGATTCGAGTCGTCAGAACGCTCAGCCGCTTCCATCAGCTTGCGGACCTTGGCAAGTTCCGCGCCTTCCCACACAAAGCGCTCGGGCAAGCCGGTGAAGTGGTAAGTATCGTAAAGGCCCCTGAGTTTGTGCTGCATGTAACACACGTGATTTGGATGCCGCACCATCCAAGCCGGATACTTGGTGGAGATCACCATGTCGAAATACGACAAGTCCAGGCGGCTGAACTCGAGGTAGGTTCGCACCAACTCCTTGAAGCTGTGCTCGCGTGACGGCAGCTTGATCAACTCGCACTGATGCGATGTTTCGTCGTTGATGTATTTCTGTAGGCCCCAGAACAGGTTCTCCGCACCACCGATGGTAAATGGCACCGGTGAGGGAGCGATGATGGCAATTTTCATTTCGATCCAGTTAGGCCAACAAGTGATCCACGACGTTGCGCCATGAAATGTCGAGGGAATCGTAATAGGCTCGTGCACTGCGCCCGAGATCAAAAGCTGCATGTCGGTTGGCGTATAGCCAATCGATACGCGATGCAATCTCGTCCGGGTCGGGCTCGCAAACAAAGCCCGTCTCGCGATCGGTCACGAACTCCAACGGCCCACCGGAGTCCACGCAGGTCAATACCGGCTTGGAAGCCAGCATTGCTTCCAGCGTGACGAACCCGTAATCCTCATCGTATGGTCCGAAAAACACGGCCAAGGCATTCGCATACCACGCAATCATTTCGTCCTGGCTGATGCGGCCAAGGAACCTGACCTTCGACTCCACTCCCAATTCGATGGCCAATCGCTCCAGGTTTTCCCGCTGCCCACCTTCACCAGCGATGACGACGGCTACGGAGCTGCGAACATGACTAATCGCACGAATCAACAGCTCCTGCCGCTTCAGCGATTCCAGCCGACTGGGCGCGAACAGGTAGGGCAATTGTTCCGAACAGTAATAACGTTCCGGACACGCAGGCGGCTGATAAAGCGGAACGGACTCGACTCCGTTAAATTGCCTGAGTCGATCCGACACGCGCCGTGAAATGGTGTAGACGCGCTTGGCGTCCCGAAGTGACGCCGTATCCCGTCGATGGATGGCTCGCCTGAGCCGGGCTGATTCGCGACGTGTCGCGTCGGCGCCATACGGAGTACCGTACAGCTCATATACGGCCCTGTGCTGATGCATCAGCCAGACTAACTTATGGTGGTGCTTCAGATAAAAACTGGGAAAGTTGATGCAAATCGCGCGATCGATGACGCCGCAATCGAAAGCATCGGCGTCGCTCGCCTCCCACTCATCCATCGATCGCAGGATCTCTTTTGCGGGCCGGAACCTGAAAGGTCGGGAAATGCAGTCGACCTTGACACCCCGTCCTTCCAACGACCTGACCAAGCCCTCTTTCATGATCGTGGCACCACCGTTGATGAACGGCACGTGCACAGCCGCGATCGCAACCCGCATCTTGTTCTCCCTGGATACCGCGCCCGTCTGCTCGTGCGCCCAATGGCAATGCGAAGCTACAGGCAACGCCGGTCAGGCCAATGGTAGTCGATAACGCCCGTCCCGCGTCCCGTGATCCCTCGTCAGCTTGCTAGCGGCCGGGCCACGAGCGGTTTGCACGCAACTACAGCGTAGTCCGGAGGCGCAGAGAACCACGCGATAATCTGGTTGATCTGCGCAGCACCCGGTATTTCGCTGGAAACCGGCGTCAGGCCTGGGGAACCGCGATGCTCGGAAAGGCGTTCGATGATGACGTTCTCGAACCCACGAGCCTGCACAGTCCATTGCAGCAACGCTGGAGGGATGGGGTGCAGGTGGGTCGGATCCATGTAGAACATGCATGAACCAACAAGAACATTTTCCGGATTGGGAGTCTCCAGAATCAACACGCCGCCCTGGCGAAGCACGCGCAATGCTTCATCCAGCAGTTGGATGACCGCGGAGTGCGGTATATGTTCGACCATGTGCATGGAAGTGATTGCCGCGAACGAATCGTCTGGCTGCGCGCGCAAGTAATCCAGCGCATCGGCTTCCACCACCTCGTAGCCGCGTTTGCGCGAATCTTCGAGCATGCCGCGGTTCGTATCCACACCGCGGCCGTGGTATCCATGTTCGGCCAGCACTTCCAGCCATTCCCCTCTACCGCTGCCCAAATCAAGAATCAGACCTTCTTCACCACGCGTGATACCGGCGTCCGCGAGTGTACCCAGATAGTGAGCAGCGCGCTGTTTGATTTGTTCACGGTCGCCGCGAAAGACATGTTCGAACGAGGCATACTGTGCCTCCAGTGACGGCCGACCGTGGTCCTCTTCGCCTTCGGCAGCCCGTTCTCGTCGTACGGATACATCTAGGAAGACAGTAAGTCTTTCCAGCATCGCGCGCACATTGCGCTGATCGCCACGTGCCTGCTCGTTCAATCTCGCCAATGCTTCATCGTGCACCATCAAGTGCTTGGCGACTTCCTTGCGTGCGTCGTCGGCTGTCCGCAATGCCTCGCCAAATTCGTCTTGCGCGACTTGGTGAGCAGCCAATATTTCACAGATCGTGGCGTATTGTGATGTGCGCTCGCTATCGCTGGCGGCAAGGGTATCGCTGGTTGCCCGGAGGTCAGCTGTTAAGTCGCAGACATGCGATTCCATCGAGTGCGCCAACTCGGAATGTCGCTCGACTGCATCCTCGACTTGCGCCAGCAAACGGCCCAGTTCATGCGCATCGCGGGCCGCCGACGACTCCATGCCCTGCAAGCGCCAAGCCAACCGCGGCAATCTGAAAATTGCCATGCTCATGCCCAAAACCCAACCTACCACTCGAACGTGCCGCCAGCGATGCAACTTGAACGGCAGCAACAAACCGTCCACATGTACGCCTTGTTTGCGTCCTTCCTCGGAAAATCGAATCAGCCCCAAGATTTCAACCTTGCTTATCAGGCCTGACCGCAGTGCATCCAAATAATCCCGACGCCCCTTGGCGTCGGGCGGACGACGCAACAGGGCCCGGTACGCGACATCAATGAAACTGACATCATCGAACCCCAGAAAATCGTCCAGCACGTACTCGGATTTTTCCTGCAGGTTCGAGGCGGCAGGCTTCCAGCGCGGCAGACGAATTCCCTGTGCCAAGACCTTCGCCTGCGGGGCACCTTGGGTTGCGACGTTCTTCGTGCCATCGGTATTGCTGCGCGCGAGTTCGACACGTACGCGTCTCATGATTTCTTCAGCGCCGGGCAACATTCCATCATTCGAATCTGCCGAATCCGGCACATGAACCTCGGTCGGCCCCTGTTTCTCGGCGGCCTCGGCGCGGACCCGCGCCACCATGGCTTCGATGTCCATCGGTGAGAACGACGCCGGGGAATCGGTTCGACTTGTAGGTTTCGTTCCCATGGCATCAAGACTTCTCGAGTCGGTTCGAGCGGATCGCAAGTATGCTTCAACCCACGCCTATGCCAAACATGAACGGCATAGCGCATATAGATAATTGGTACACGACTGTAAGGAGGGGCATTATAGGGGTGCAGTCGAGCAATCGAACGCCAGCGTCTCGGACGTTCAGCCGAAAACGCCTTTGGCGGCGCTTCGTCAAGGCCCGTCCCCTGCTACATTGGCAAATTGATTTTCCATGGAACACCAGATGCTCACACCCGTGATCCTCAGCGGCGGCAGCGGCACCCGCCTGTGGCCACTCTCGCGCAAGAACCTGCCCAAGCAGTTTCTGGCCTTGAGCGGCACTTCCACGCTATTCCAGCAAACCGTGACTCGTACCCGCGCGCTGGCCGATATCGGAGCACCGATCGTGGTGTGCAGCGAGGAGCACCGGTTTCTGGTCGCCGAGCAGTTGCGTGAGCTGAAGATCGATGGTGCCTCGATCTTGCTGGAGCCGATGCCGCGCAATACCGCCCCGGCAATTGGGCTGGCCGCATGGCAGATACTGGCAAAAGATAAGGACGCAACGCTACTAGTGCTGCCAGCCGACCATCTGATCGGCGATACCTCCAGCTTTGCCGAGGCCGTCGGCAAAGCCTTGCCGCTGGCCGAGCAGGGCTGGCTGGTCACGTTCGGCATCCGCCCGGAAGGGCCGGAAACCGGTTTCGGTTACATCAAGCGCGCCGAGGTAATCGGCGACGTCGGCTTCCGCGTCGAGCGCTTCGTGGAAAAACCGGATGCTGCCAAGGCAAAACAGTATGTCGATGCCGGGAACTACGAATGGAACTCGGGTATGTTCCTGTTCAAGGCCTCGCGCTATCTGGAGGAACTGCAGCAACACTCGCCGGCGATGCACGCAGCCAGCAAGGCCGCGTTCGAGGCGGCGAAGTTCGATCTCGATTTCGTACGTATCGACAGGGACGCGTTTGCGGGCTCGCCTGACAATTCGATCGATTACGCAGTGATGGAAAAGACTTCGCGGGCGGCGGTGGTGCCGGTGAGTTGCGCATGGAGTGATATCGGTTCGTGGGATGCTTTGTGGGCGGCATCCGAGCGCGACGACGACGGCAACCGGCTGGAAGGCGACGTAATCGCCATCGACAGCCGCAACTGCTTCGTGCGCGGCACCGACCGGCGGTTGGTCGCGGCACTCGGGCTCGAAGACACCGTGATCGTGGATACGCCCGACGCTGTGCTGGTCGCACCGCGTGCACGCGTGCAGGACGTCAAGAAGCTGGTGGACCGAATCAAGTCGGACGGGCGACAGGAGCACATGTTCCACCGCAAGGTGTACCGCCCGTGGGGCAGCTACGATTCCATCGACATGGGCGAACGCTTTCAGGTCAAGCGCATCACCGTGAAACCCGGTGCCGCACTCAGTCTGCAGAAGCATCATCACCGCGCCGAGCACTGGGTGATCGTCTCCGGCACCGCCGAGGTCACCCGAAACGAGGAAGTATTCCTGGTAGCGGAAAACGAAAGCACGTTCTTGCCGTTGGGCGCCGTGCATCGGTTACGCAATCCCGGCAAGGTGCCGCTGGAACTGATCGAGGTTCAGTCCGGCAGTTATCTTGGCGAGGATGACATCGTACGACTAGAGGACGTATACGGTCGTGCTTAAGCCGTGCGTGTTCCGCCAAAGCTTGCGATTGCACACCGGTCATGCGCATTGGCTGGCGCGCCGAGCACGAAACTACCGCTCCCGACTCACTAGGTCATTTCGATGAATGCCCCACCCACCACAAATCGCGCCGAGGCTCTTCCGCGCAAACTCAATCTCGGCTGCGGATTCGATTATCGCCAAGGCTGGCTCAACGTCGACTTTCAGCCAGTGCACAAGCCCGACATCGTTGCAGATGTCACATCCCTTCCCATGCTCGGTGACGCTTCGTTCGAAGAAATCTTGGCACAGGACGTACTCGAACACTTCGAACGCTCGAAAACTGAAGTCGCACTGACGGAATGGTCACGACTTCTGGTTCCTGACGGCGTGTTGCAATTACGCGTCCCGAGCCTCTTCGGAATGTTCGAGTTGCTTGCCCACCCATCTCGCCGAAATGCGGAAAGCGCCGAGGAGATCATTCATCTCATATATGGGACACAAGCCTATACGGGCGATTATCACCTTGCCGGCTTCACAGCCACCACTCTCGCTCGGCATCTGACCAACGCAGGCCTACTCGTATGCGAAGCACGAATTAAGGATCACTGGCTCTTCGATGTAAAAGCCCGCAAGACCGAACAATTAACGGATGATCGCGAATTTCTGCACAACGCCTACTTCAGCATCCTGGACAGACCGGCCGATCCCGGCGGACTTGATGATTATTTGGGTGCCTTGACCAACGGCACGATGAACCGCGATACGATATTGATGGCCTTGGCTCAAAGCGAAGAAGCGGCGCTGCTTGATAAATTTCCGGCCTATCTCGTGCCTTACATGCAGCACGTCCATGCGCCGCAGTCTTGACGAGCGGAAACCTACAGCCATAACAGCGAAAGGTCTTACGACCGGAGCATACTTCGAATCGACTTCCATCCTTAACGCGTGCGCGACCCATGTGCCGTGGTGGTCGGATGCTCAGAGGAGAGATCTACAACGCCCTTGGCACAGTTCTAGACCTCCTCCGGTTGAGCATTCTCGATCAATCACAAACTGCAGCGGGGATCGACGAGGTCATGTGCCCATTTTGTTTTGGGGCGCAGAAGCGCCACGCATGGCCTTGGCCGGAGAGTTCGGCGATCCACATGAGGTTCATTTGCTCCCAACTCCCAGTCAATGGATCTTGGATATAACGTTTTTGTCTTCCAGAACCAAGTTTGCGAGCTGTTTGGCGGATTCAAGCCAAGTAAAAAATGACATGCCGATCGTCGTAGGAGCATTGCCACACCGATAGGCGATCAGCCACTCCCGTACCGCATGCACGAGTGTTGCAGCGTCCAGCCCACGAAAGTAACTCGCGTGCGCACCAACGACCTCGTGAAAGACCTGTAAATCACGGCAGAGGATTGGCAGATTATGTCGCGCAGCCTCGATGAGGGGTAAGCCAAAGCCTTCGCCTTCAGAAGGCGCCAGTAGTGCGGTGCATGTCACGTACATTTGTTCGAGCAGTGCATCGCTTGCTCCCACGAACCAAAACAGGCGTCGACCGAATTCATCGTGGTGCCGGATACGCCGCTGCACGACTTCGGTCATCCATCCCGGCAAACCGACGATCACCCAGGCAACATCTTCGCCCTGCTCCCACAAAAGCTCGAAAGCCTCCAGCGCCTGCGCGTATCCCTTGCGCGGCTCGAGCGTGCCCACTGTCAGGAATGAAGGCATCGCGCGCAAACGCTCCATTGTCGCGGCCCGCTCCGGCGCGATGTGGGCCTCAGCAGTGGCGGAACCCGTGGGCATGTCGGCGCCAAGATGGAAATGTCCGAGTCGAAGCGGCCGTTGCCGAACAGGTTGCAACTCATCCAGTCGACGCCGCAACTCGTCTTCGGTCGCGCGCGAAATGCAGGCGATGCCGTCGGCGATCCGCGCGATGGTTCCAAGCCACGCCTTGAACGCCGTATGCACCTCTGGCGGAAACCATTCCGGGTGCGACAAGGGGAGGCAATCGTTGCAAACGAACCACAATCGTACCCCCTGCTGTCGCATGGCCTCCAGGGCTGCAGCCTGTTCGGCCGTCGCGTCCATCGAATGGTCGAGCCCCAGGAACACGTCTCCCTTTTTTGTTTGGATGGGAGCATCCGGTCCCGGTACGGCCGAATCGGGAGACAACCCGCGCGCAAACGTGCGGGCATACCGATACGATAGCCCCGGCGCGGCACATACCGCCTCGACGCGATACCCATCCGGGGGGCTGGTCAGCAACGCGCGCAAGATCTCTCTCACCACCCGCTGGATGCCGGTCTGTCCGGCCTTGAGTGCGAGTTCGGTCACGTCAACAAACAGGCACGGGGTGGCGTCACGACATCCAATGGGAAAATCTTCGACCGGCGCGTTCTCGCCCGGTGAAGCTCCCGCAGAAATCGGGCGCATCGGCTCATGACGCAACTCAGCCAATTCGTCCTGCAACGCATCCACCCGCGCCTGCAACGCGGCAATCCGCTGACCGCGCTCACCTGCAACGTCCCGCAGGTAATAGATTTCGTCCAGCAGGTCGCGGCGCGACCTCTCGGAGTTTCTGGGGGCCGCTGCGGCAAGACGACTGCGCAACCGCCAGCGCATACCGCCGAGCCACCGCAGCCAGTTCGTCACAGCTTCAATACCTCGATGCAAGGAGGTACCCATGCGCTGCCTACGAAGGGGTCACGGTTCTGGTTGGCCACGCTGAATACCAGTGCCAGATCCCGCCATTCGTAGTTGTTGACCAGATGGGTGTCGGTGCTGCACAGCGCGGTCGAAACCGAGTAACTGCCGGGTCCGAAGTTCATGGGGAATGCAATGCGGTACTCCACCGTCTGGCCATTCCGCAGGTGTTCCAGCGCTTGGCCGGTGTGGTGGGTGTTGGTGCCGAACACGGGCTGGCCGAGGCGGTCCTTGATCATGTAACCGAAGACCAGCCGCGGGATGTCGCCGCGGACGAAAGCCTTGACGCGCAGTTCCACCGGCTCGCCCACGTTCACGAACTCCACCGGCTCGCCTCCCGCATTGAACAGGCCGATCGATTCGACCACTGCTTCGCGGGTGCCCGAAATTGTTTGCGCTGCGCCCGATTCAAGCTCGCGAACCTCGACGGTTGCGTTCTCTCTCTCGGCGATCAAGGCATTGTAATAATCCATCACCTGGCTCGGCTCACCATCCATCAGCAAGCGACCGCGGTCGAGCAGGATCGCACGATCGCACAGCGACTGGATGGCACCCGGATCGTGCGAAACAAACAACAGGGTGGTCCCTTCCTCACGGAAACGACGAATACGTGCCATGCTCTTGTGTGAGAAGTAGGTGTCGCCCACCGACAACGCTTCGTCGATGATCAGGATTTCCGGCCGGATCGCCGTCACCACGCTGAAAGCCACGCGCATCTGCATGCCGCTTGAATAAGTACGCAGTGGCTGGTCGAAGTACTCGCCGATCTCGGCGAATTCCTCGACAGACGGAATGATCGCGTCGATCTCGGCGGGGCTCATGCCCATCAAGCCCGCCGTGTAGCATGCATTCTGGCGGCCGGTCAGATCCCCATTGAATCCCATGCCCAGTTCCAGGATCGCCGCAATCCGGCCCGCAACGCGAACCGTCCCCTCGGTGGGCCGCAACGTGCCTGTCACCAGCTTCAGCAAGGTACTTTTGCCCGCACCGTTCTGGCCGACGATCCCTACGCTCTCGCCGGCGCATACCCGGAATCCAATGTTGCGCAGAACCCAAGACTCGCTCTGCGGCTTTTGCCGTCCGCCGAACCAGCCAAGCATCCGCTGCCATTCCATCCGGTATTCGCGGAAGGCCTTGCCGAGATTCTCGATTTCCAGTACCGCACCGCTCACAGCACGTCCACCATGTCGGGCGATGCCCGCCGGAACAGGAACATTCCGGCTGCCAATAGCACCAACGACACCACCACGATCACGCCCAGGGTCCTTAGATGGGGCAGGTGCCCCCACAGCAGTACCTGCTGGTACGAGGAGCAGATCGCGTACATCGGATTGAGCCTCAGCACCAATGCAAAGTGTCCAGGCAAAATATTGATGAAGTACACGATCGGCGTGAGCCAAAACCACAACTGCAACACGACATTCATTACCTGGGCCACATCGCGCACGAACACGTTCAGCACGCCCAGGATCAAGCCCAGCGCCAGCCCGAACATCAACGTGATCACAGTCAGGATGGGCAACCACAGCCACATCCAGGCGGGGAAGTGCCCGACCAAGGCAAAAATCAGCAAGGTCGCGACCAGCAGGAACAAGTTGTTCAGAAGGCACGACCCGGCGACGATCAAGGGCAGGCAGATCCTGGGGAACACCATCTTCTTCAGCAGGCTAGTGTTGTCCACGAAAATCGTCAGGCAGCGGGTGATCATTTCTGCGAACAATGTCCAGCCGACCAGCCCCGCCAGCAGGTAAATCACATAGGCGTACTGATTGTTGATCCCGGGCAATTTGCTGCCCAGCACACGCGCCAACACGATGGCGTAGATGGCCCCTTGCGCCAATGGTTGCAAGATCATCCAGGTCGCACCCAGCTTGCTGCGCGTAAAACGCGTGCGCAGATCGTTCCGGATCGAGGTCAAGATGAAATGGCGATAGTGCCAAATCGCCAGCAGCATGATCTTCATCGAAAACGGTTCCCACGACCGAGGGAGGCAAGTTGCCTCATGGCGAAACGCGGCAATTGTCGTGGCGCAAGCCTGAACGCGGCAAGCGTCACGGCGCCTTGCCAGCCGGAACTGCCTGCATCTTCAACACTCGCAACTGCAGCGGCCTCGCATCTTCGGCTTTCGGATACGGGCGAGGTGACGCATTCGGACGCGCAAAACGGAGATCCAGGTGCGCCACGCAGGTGCCCCGGATATGGATGGGCGCCTCGACCTCCAGCACCTCATGTTTGTCCGAGATGCCATCTTTGGTCTTGGCGAAGGCGCCATCCGCCTTGAAATGCCAAGTGGTCGCGAGCTCGCCATTGATCCACACTTGGGCATCCAGGTTCGGACGCGAAGGCGGCAGGTACGGGTCAACCTGCATCCGCACTTTGGCGCCACGGCACAATCCGTCCGGCAAGCGGAACCCCAGCGTAGCCTCTTTTCCGATCGCCCAACTTCCAAAGGGCCTGGACCGCAACCAGCCAAAGCCCCGCTCGAGTGCATGCGAGTCGGATTGGGTGAAGTCGATCGACTCCGGCACGGCCGGCAGCACCGGCGGCTCGGTCACCGTGGTCTTGAACTGCCCGCTGAAATCGAAGGACTGGCCCGCAGGCGCAGCATCGACCTGGGCCATCAGCTTCCCGCACTGTGGCGACGCGATGGTCAACCCCTGCAGGCGCCGCACATCGGCCAGATGCGCATGGGCGCCACGGCGCCCGAGCCAGTCCACCGTGAACAGCCCGAGAGAACGCTCCGACGCGGGCAACGCCCGTATCGTCAATACGCTCGCATCCCCGCGCATGGCCAGCAACGATGACTGCCCACTTTCACGGGCGATCACCAGCTTGGCGTTGGCATTGTCGATGAAAAAGTCGAGAACCTGGTCGTCATGGATGCCGACTTGCGCCTCCCCCAGATAACTCATCCCCAATTCGCGGCCCCCGACGTCGAAATTTCCGTCGGGCGTCCAACCGATCAAAGTGTCCTTTTTGCACAACTTGAATTCATTGACACGCGACCAAAGCGCCTTGCGCAGCACCGCGTCGGCGACCGCATTGTCCACCAGTTCGCTGCCGTCAGAACCCGGCGCGCTACGGTCCTCGCCCGCGATGAAAGTTGCATTGGTGCGCACACCCAGCAGGTCCAGCAAGGTCGGCGCGACGTCCATGTGATACATGCGCACCGGTCGCACACCTTGTCCTGCGTTCAACACCAGCAGCGCAGGCTGGCGGTGATAGTCCTTCGGATACAGCGGTTCGGCGTCGTTGCGCATCATCAGGTGGTCGCTCATGATCACGACCACGGT
>JACZCT010013750.1_pt1 | contig 16835 bp, 6 predicted proteins | sample 8641871 | NCBI WGS metagenome assembly JACZCT01 (sample SAMN15324604, study PRJNA640507) | soil metagenome | isolation source: monocropping sugarcane control | place: China: Luxin town, Laibin City, Guangxi Province | collected 2019-07-25 | depth 10cm m | reverse complement strand
TCAAGTCCTGTTGTCGGTAATATATTTCCGCCTTGTAGCTTAATGGTAGAGCATCTGATTGTTAGTCAGTGTGGTGTCGGTTCAACTCCGATCAAGGACTAAAATGTGCAATAAATATTTTAATTTGATTGATGAATAAATTAGCAAAAATGTTTTGTTTTCTTCAAAATTTAAACAATTAAGGGTTAGATGAGTAAAACATATATATTTTAGAATTAATAATGAAATATTTAAAGTTTGTGAACTGAAACATCTAAGTAACAAATGTAAGAGAAAAAATAATAATGATATAGAAAGTAGTGGTGAGCGAACTCTATTTATTTTGGGTTATTGATATTAAAAGATCTTAAGTACTACAGTGGGTATTTTAGTCCCCTTAGTTTTCTAGTTAGTATCTTTAGTTTATGTAAAACGGTGTAAGTTTAGTCTGTTTGAATAGAAGTAGTTCCACCTACTTAAATAAAGATTATGTTTTTGACTGATAGTGTATAAAGTACTGTGAAGGAATTTTGAAAGGCGAACTTCTTTTAAGAAGATAAATTGAAATAGTGTTTGAAATCGATTAAATTATGCAATAATTAATTTTTTTTTTATTTTGTACCTTTTGCATCATGGGCCAGCGAGTTTATAAAGAAAGCAAGCTTTTCGAATTTTTAGTTAAGCGTAAAGAAATTAATTTTATAAGTTTTTTTTATAAGACCCGAAACCAAGTGAGCTAGCTATGAACAGATCGAAAATTATTAATTTAATTGGAGGATCGAACTTGTGTATGTTGCAAAATGCTAAGATGATTTGTAGCTAGGGGTGAAAGGCTAATCAAACTTGGAGATAGCTGGTTTTCTACGAAATTTATTTAAGTAAAGAGGAATTTTTTTTTTATAAAGGGTAGGGCTTGTTAGTTTTTAGGTTGTTTAACAATTTTGACTACTAAAACACTGAATATTTATAAAAATAGATTCTATTCGGAATATGGGTGCGAAGATTCATTATTCGAGAGGACAATAGTCCAGATTACTAGCTAAACTATTAAAATTATACTAAGTACCAACGAAGATTTTTTAATTTTTTTAACAATTAGGAGGTGGGCTTGGAAGCAGCCATCCATTAAAGAAAGCGTAATAGCTCACTAATTATAAAATTATTATTAATCGAAAATGAAAGTTGTTAAGTTTTAAGGTAAAGCTGTAAGTCTTTGAACGGTAGTAGAACGTGCTGTAGACTAATTATACATTGATTTGTATATATTTTTTAAAAAAAATATTGTATCAGTATTGCGGATGTTGGCATGAGTAACTATAAATAATTTTGAAATAATTATGACCGAAAATCTACGGTTTCCGTTATAAAGACTTTCTTTAACGGGTTATACGATCTTTTAGTTTAAGTGTAATTGCGAAAATGATAAGAACGTCTTTTAATAGTAATTGTATTAATTTTAAGGTGACATTTTATAATGAATGACAATGGCATTCATTATAGGGTTTAGAAAGAGCTTTAATTTTTTTCTTTAAATCGTACTTAAACCGCCACAGGTAGATGAGTAGAGAATACTAAGGTTTTGAATTAATTATATTGAAGGAATTCGGCAAAATAACCTCGTAACTTTGGGAGAAGAGGGGTGCTTGATAAAGTACGGTTTCGAAATAGTGGGGAGCGACTGTTTATTAAAAACACAGGACTCTGCAAAATTGAAAAATGATGTATAGGGTCTGAGGCCTGCCCGGTACTATTAAGCTAATAGAGATTGTTGACGCATTTTTTTTAAGCTATAGTAAACGGCAGCTGTAACTCTGACGGTTCAAAGGTAGCGAAGTCCCTTGTCGGGTAATTTCCGACCTGCATGAATGGTTTAACGACTTCCTAGCTGTCTCCAATGTAATTTCAGTGAAATTGAATTTTTTGTGCAGATGCGAATTTTAAAATGGCAAGACGGAAAGACCCCATGCACCTTTACTGCACCCATTCATTGTATTATTTGTTTTGATCTGTAGAATAGTGGTAATTGTGCTTTTTAAGTTTTAACGTTAGTTAATGGAGTAGGCGTTAATGAAATTTACATGTATGAAATATTTAGTTCTTGTTTTGTTTAGATAAATTAAAGCGTGAATGGGGGGTAGTTTGACTGGGGCGGTGGCCTCCTAAAGTGTAACGGAGGTGTACAAAGGCAGTTGTTTAATTACTAATTTGGTTTTTAAAAATGTAATGGTTTTTGTAAATTGCTTAACTGTGACACGTGCTGGTGTTGCAGAAATGATTTTGTTTTTTACAAAATTGTTGGTCATAGTGATCCGGTGTTTTCTTGTGGGTTTGGCATCGATTAACGGATAAAAGGTACGCTGGGGATAACAGGCTGATAATTCTTGAGAGCTCATATCGACAGAATTGTTTGGCACCTCGATGTCGGCTCATCACATCCTGAAGTTGAAGAAGGTTTCAAGGGTTTGACTGTTCGTCAATTAAAGTGGCACGTGAGCTGGGTTTAGAACGTCGTGAGACAGTTCGGTCCCTATCTACCATTTTTTTGTAAACAAAAAAATTTCTTTTTTTAGTACGAAAGGATTGAAAAGGATAAATCTATGGTTTTTTAATTATAGAGATATAGGTTTATATAAATCTATAGATTTGTATGTTAATTAGCTAAATTTAAAATTATAAATATTGAAGTCATCTGAAATATGAAGAATAGTTTTTTTTGTTTGTTTTGGGGAGACAATAGATAATTGTTTTTTTAAACTGAAGTTAGTCATAACAATCAGTGTTTTTATTAATATTAAGCTTTTTTTGCGTTAATAGTTTAATAATGTTAATTAGTTTTGTGTTATTTTAAGTTTTTAAGTAGCACAAGCCCTTAGATATTTTTGCTTTTTTGTTATTTATGTTTTTTTTTAAGTAGTTTTTAGTTAAATATTATGGAGTTACAAATTTATCAATTTATTATATTATCAACTTTGTTATTTTTAATAGGTTTATGGGGGATTATAGTGTCACGTATAAACTTTATTATAATCCTTATGTCAATTGAATTGTTGCTTTTTGCAATAAATATTAATTTCGTTACGTTTTCTATTTATTTGGTGGATATGGTTGGGATTGTGATTGCATTATTTATATTGACGATTGCAGCTGCGGAGTCAGCGATTGGATTAGCGGTTTTAATTGTGTATTACAGGGTTCGGTCAGTTGTTTCATTAACGAGTGTAACTTCTTTAAAAGCTTAATGCTGTTTTTTTTTATAATAGGTTTACCGTTTTTATCATTTGTACTAATAAGTTTTTTTAGTTATTTTTTTGGTCAAAGAGGTTCAATTTTAATTAGCCTTGTAAATATGTTTATTTCATTTTTTTTGTCTTTGTTATGTTTTATTAATTTTTTTGGGGTTCAAACGGTTTCATTGTTTGAAACGAATTTTGTGTGGTTTAATATTGGTTTTTTATCGTTAAACTGGGCGTTTTTGCTTGACCCGTTGAGTGCAACCATGTTTTTTGTTGTTACTTTTATTTCGCTTTTAGTTCATTTGTATTCTGTTAGTTATATGGGTTCAGATGTATCATTGAATAGATTTTTGGGTTTTTTATCTTTGTTTACTTTTTTTATGTTAGTTTTAGTGAGTGCGCCGAATTTTTTACAATTGTTTTTGGGGTGGGAAGGTGTAGGGTTAAGTTCTTATCTTTTAATAAATTTTTGGTTTACGAGGGTTCAGGCGAATAAGTCTGCACTTAAGGCGATGTTAATGAATAGGGTGGGTGACATTAGTTTGTTGTTTGGAATTGCGATTATATATTACATTTTCAAAAGTTTGGATTTTTCGGTTTTATTTAGTTTGGTGCCATTATATTCTCAAGTTTTTATAAATTTTTTAGGATTTGACATACATGTTGTTAGTCTTATTGCATTTTTTTTATTTGTGGCTGCGGTAGGTAAGTCCGCTCAATTAGGGTTGCATATGTGGTTACCAGATGCGATGGAAGGTCCAACTCCAGTTTCTGCTTTAATTCATGCTGCGACAATGGTTACCGCAGGAGTTTTTTTAATTGTAAGAGCGTCTATTTTTTTTGAGTTTTCCGTTTATATACTAGATGTGTTACTTGTGTTGGGTTCTTTAACGGCTTTATTTGCTTCTACAACTGCGTGTTTTCAGAATGATTTAAAAAAAATTATAGCATATTCTACATGTAGTCAATTAGGCTATATGGTGGTGGCTTGCGGATTATCACGTTATGATTTGGGAATGTTTCACTTGTTTAATCATGCTTTTTTTAAAGCGGCTTTATTTTTAAGTGCGGGTGTAATTATTCATGCCTTAAGTGATGAGCAGGATATTCGACGTATGGGTGGGTTAATTCGATTGATGCCTTTTACGTACGTTGTTATGTTAGTTGCATCATTATCACTTGCAGGTTTTCCTTTTTTAAGTGGTTTTTATTCTAAAGATTTAATTTTAGAGTTAGCGTACGCTAACGCTTCTTATAGTGGTTTTTTTACTTATCTTTTTTGTTTATTTGCGGCATTTTTTACAAATATATACTCTTTTCGATTAATTTATTTGGTGTTTTTGAATGCGCCTGCGGGATTTCGAGTCTACTACAATTCACTCCACGAGTCAAATTTTTTAATGGGTTTTCCGTTATTTTTATTAACTATCTTAGGTGTTTTTAGTGGTTTTGTTTTTAAGGATTTATTTATCGGGTTTGGGTCTTTATATTGGTTAAATACTATTTATTTATATAATGTGGAAGGTGGGTTTATACTTTCAGAATTTTTAGACCCGTTAGTTAAACTTATTCCTTTTTTAGTTATAATGGGGTGTTTAATTATTAGTAAATTTTTATTTGAAAACTTTTTCGTTGAAGCTACAAGAAGTTTACAGGTTTTTTTTAAAGAATTTGATTTTGTTAGGCCTTTTTATTATTTTTTTAATCAGAAATGGTTTTTTGATTTTTTAATGAATGTGTTTTTTGTGAATGGGGCACTTTATTTTGGGTATTCAGTTTTTTTTAAGAAAATTGATAAAGGTTTGCTCGAAATTTTTGGTCCTACAGGTCTTAATTATGTTGCGCGGTTTTTGGGGGATTCTTTTTTAGGCCTTCAGACTGGCTATATATTTAATTATCTATTTTATTTTGTTTTGATTTTTATTTTTTTACTTGCAGTGCAATTTCATTTGTTAGTAGGTTTAGAATTAATTCAATTAGGTGAGTTTTTTTTGATTTTTGTTATTTTTATAGTGGTAACAAGAAAATTTGAATTTCAATAAAAAATAAATGTTTTAACACTATTATATTATTATAAACGTTGGATGAAATTTATATTAAAATATTTTTTTACAGATAAGTTGAAGGACGCATTTTTAAAAAAAATTAGGAAAGTGATTTTTTTTTATAAAAAATTAAAAAAAGAAAATGAAGAGTTGAGGAAGTTTAGGGAAGAAGAAGATTCAGATTATATTGAACCATACCTTCTTGATTTAATTTTCGATTTATTTATGTTTGTGGTCGAGAGAGGATTTTTGTTTAATAAAAGATTGTTGCAGTTTGAAAGTTTTCGTGCTTATGCCAATAATATGCAGAATTCGGTTTCTAGTAAAAGTTATGCAAAATTTATTGCTTTAGTTTTTAATTTGATAATTTATAGTGCACTAATTTTCTATATGCTCCCTTATTGGTGTGGTGAGCTTGTTTTTGTTGTTTGTGCTTTTATTAAACGTTATTTGATCTATATCCCTGCCATTATAATTATTATTTGTGCTTTTATTACAGTGTTAATTCGACCCATTTACTCATTTAGTATTTTAACATTTTTTTGTGCGTTATGGTTGTTTCAAATTCCACTTTTTCGTGGTACGTTTAAAGAATATAGAGTAAAATTTCGTACGCGTGTTTATTTTTTATTTTTATTTTCTTTGGAAGTTGCATTAATTTTTTTTTTGGATTATTTTTTTCTTTTTTTTGATCGAATGGCCACAGGCAATTTATTTAGTTTGTTTTTTGATTTGCCGGGGTTTTTGGAGTTTGTTTATGATTGGCCGTTTTTATACGAATTTTGTAATTTTATTTTTTTTATTTATATGCAAGTGTGGTTGTGGGCAGTTTTTTTTTGGGGTTCGATTGCTTACATATTTGATTTTATGCTTTTTGTATTACTTCCAAAATTATTTTTGGGTTTTTTTTTTATGTTTTTTAAGGTCTTGTTACCTTTCGTCTTTTTATTTCTTTTTTTTTATTATTTCTTATTTTTGTACCAAATTTTGAAATCTCAGCGTATAATTAAGCAAAATTTTTTTATTTACGCTACGCTTAAGCTTTTTATTGACGAGGTTGAGAATACTAAATATGGTTTTTTTTATGCGTATAATTTTTTGGATTTTATTATATTTTTTTTTAATGTTTTTGTTGGTTTTGTGTTATTAGTGTTTGAGAGAATTTTTCTGTTTTTGTGTACATTGTGTGGTTTAACAGAGGTTCTTTGGCTTTACTCAAAAGGTGGTTTAATTTATAGTTGGGTGAATTTACCTTTAAGTAGGTACACAGGTGCTTCTGTTGGTAATCGAATGTCAGTTGATGAATTGCGATTTGTATTGGAGGAGCGTGGGGATTTAAAAATAAGTTATATTATTTCATATCTAACTCGTCCACCTTTTTTGCATCCTCAAGTTCGTTTAGATTATATTCTTTCGGCATTGTCATGTCATCAAAATGGGTATCGATTTTTTTTTGGTCTGAATAATGAGAGAAAATTTGGTTTACAAAATCAAGTTCTTGGATCAAAACAGGTATTAAATTTCAGATGGGTCGATTCATTAAATTATAAGTTTCAATATAGTTTTCTAACGGTTAGCTTTTTGAGTTTATTATATTTTTTTGTTGGACCTTTTTTTTTTTTTAGCCTTCCAGATAATGAGGTTGCGGAACACATGGCTGAAAAATGTAATATGGCGTCGTTTACAAAGTACAATCTTCAACTTGGGGATATGCAATTGTTTTTTTCGAATTTAAATATTTTTTTAAATTTCATTCTCAAGAAGGATTTGTTACAAATCCTTCTTGAGAATGAAAGTTTTGAAAAACGGGCTGTTTCTACTTACTTACAATCTGATGTAAAAATTTTGTTGGAAGGTAAGGCAAGTTTAGATCGGGTTAGAATGATAATGGCATTTTACCGTGACTTTGGGGTGCAGTTTAAAGACCTTTTAGTAAGTTATTCAGAGGAAAGTAGAAAAGACGCTCAAAGTGCCTTAAGTCCAGACCAGCAAGTAAAATTAAGGCACTTTGAACATAAAATTGATAATATAAAAGATGACTTGACTTTAAAATATTTGTTCCAAGATATCTACATTCCGCGAACTATATTTAATAGGTTTGTGGGAAATCCTGTTGCTGAAAAAAATTCGACTTTTGGTTTTTTAATGCCTTTAAAATCTTTGACAATTTTTGAGAAAACACCAATTGAGTTATATAACGATTTTTATGACTATAATAGTTTGACAGATTTTTACAAGTCTGAATTAAAACGGAAGGTTAGTTTGAATAATTTCGGTTGCGAAGTTTTAGAGATGAGTGACATTGCTTGTAAACTAAATGATTTAAGAGATGCGTATTTACTATCGCAAAAGGATTTTGTATTCGTTGTATCGCAATTAAGCGATTCAATTTTATTTACCTTAGATGAAATTAATTTGTTAATATTGAATTTTGAAAGATTACAAGAGGCGAAGGGTTTCTCCCAGAAGATGGCGGAAAAGGTCCGTATTAAATGTGTCGAATTTGTGTCGAAATTATGTAGTGTTCGATCTGTTTATCAAAATTATCTTTTAGTGCTAACGTCGACGTTAAAACGCTATAGTGAAGACAAGAAATTTTCTGGTGATTTGTATAATACGATATCAGTGTTACGAAATTTAGTGCGTTTTTATGAGGAAACAGTTATTCCGACATTTGTGGTTGATCAGTATATTGCACGTTCTGTCTATTCGGGTTCATCAGCCGTATTACTTAAGAACTTTGCAAAAGGAAAACGTTCGGGCGTTGAGGATGGAGATTTGAATTGGGATTTTCATTTTGGGGTATTGTTCCAATTACCAACATTTTGGTCTTCCTCTAAAAAGTCAATTACATTGCTTGTAGATAAATTGCAACAAGGGGATCTTTTGTCTAGTAATAATACTAATCAGATGGAGTTTTTTGAGCCCCGAAGTCGAAACATTGACAATTCGGTTGACAATGATGTATTGGTTATTGATAAAATTTATAAGTATTTGAGTTTAAGCAATTTGGAATGGGATAATGTTAGTGCGGAGGGTGCCTCAGCTTTTGAAAACATTGATTTTGAAACAACCGAATACCCATCTGAAGACTTTGATGAAGATAATCTAGAAGAGCCCGTTCAATTTCGATTTCGTTGTAATTTTGTTTATAATGGTAAAGGTTTTTTCTATAAGAGTAGAAATCGTCATGATTTGCAGTGGGCTATAAACAAAAACATGTATGAGACTGCTGGTTACATGTTTTATTTAGATGATGACCTTTTGGCAGCAGGAACAAAAGAACAATATTTTCAAAATGGTTTTTTTCAACTAACACAAGCGTGGGATACTTCAATGTTACGTCGTATTCGGCGAGATTTGATAACTATAATTGCGCGAAGTCCGGAAGGTTTTTTAGCTTATCTAAGTAAGGCTGAATTATTGGATAAGCAAAAATTAACGCATGATTTTTTTTTAACAAGTGAGTTTTTTTTAGAATTTTTGGCTTATTTGGAAGCATGTGCATTGCGTTTAGTTGATCGTCATTATCTGGATCACTTGTGTGCACAGGGTAGTTCTTTTGATCAGATTCGTTTAGAATATTTGGAGGATATTTTAGATGAGTTTTTAGAGTTGTCGGAAGGGGACGACGATGATCGACTTAAATATTTTGAGCATCGGCGTATGACGATTAATGATACTTTTTTTGTTGAGGATCCAGATGAGGAAAAAGATTCTTATTCTATCATAGAAGGGGATTTTCTGGTGGATCCTAGTTTTGACTCTTACATTGACTTAGCTGTGGATTTACTTCCTCTTGTAGACGATAAATTTGAATCTACGGAGCTTTTTAAATCGGAATATAATTTGACCGATAAGAAAATTTTAACGGAATTGCGTGATTTTCGTAGGTATTATCAAGAATTTAAAAGCAGTTTTTTAGAGAAGTTGGCTGATGTAGCACGAATGAATAATATATCTATTAATTTGGAAGAGATTACATCTGATCTGTCAGTTTTAGAACAGTTTAGATTCGTTGCTGCGGTTTTATTTAAAAGGAAGTTATATTTTTTGGTAATTAATGTTTATTTGTCTAATTATTTTAAGTATTATAATAGGGTTTTTTTTTTGGAGAAGTATTTTAGAGATGAACGTGACGTTGAATTGCCTCGAAAATATTATGTCGGTCCTGCGTTTAGGTCTGCGCCGTTATTAACAACTCGGGCGTATGAAAGTTCAGTTGGTGTTTGGGAAGATCATTCTAGAGTTGCGGATGTGTTCGTTTCTCATAAATTGGATTTTTTGGTAAATAGAGAGAAAACGAATTCGTTAACAGATCGTGGTTTTACTAGTCATTATGGTTATGGCGCCGCGGCGAGGTTGAAGCTTTTTTTTGGTAGTTTTTTTAATTTTATATTAAATAAGAATTTTCGTTGGTTTGGTATAAATTACTGTGTGGGTGAAGGATTATTTTTTTTTTTGTTTTTTTTTTTTTTTTTTCCTGTGAAATGGTTGTATGAAGAATTAAGTTTTGCTGTAAGTGATTTAGATCAGTTTTTAGACGATATAGATGAAGAGGATGGGATAGTAGAAAATTGGATGGATGAGCGGGATGATAGGGTTAGTAATTTGGAATTTGACTTAAATAATTCGTTTGATTCTGAAGTTCAAGATGATGATTCTTTGTATAATACAGTACAAGCATCAACAGAGTTAGGGGTAGATGATGAGTTAGCTTTAGATGCAAAATATTATAATTCATTAGGTGTAAATGGGACGTACTATGACTTTGAATCGCGTTATGTAGAAAGACCAGGTCATGTGAGTCCATTTGTTTCGGCAAATAGTGAACAATCATTCGAACATTGGTTCTTTTTTTTTGAGTGGCGGGATTTTTTGATTACGTTATTACAGCGTTTATACTACATTTTCTTTTTGAATAAAATTTCGCTAATGTTGTATAATGTTATTTGGTTTGTGTTTTCTTTGATTATTATTCCGTATTGTTTGTTGATACTCTTATGTTGTTTGTTTGTGCGATTATGTTTTTCGGTTTTAAAATTTTTAGTATTTAATGTTTTTTTGAATCCTTTAGTTCAATTAAGTGAGCTTTTCTTTTTCGGGTTGTCGAAATTATGCAAGATTCTTATCATTAGGAGATTATTAGAAGTAGTTGTGTGTTTGAATATGTTGCCGTTGTTGGTAGGGTATCGTGTACGTGATTTTTTTGTTTATTTACTTTACAATGCCAGGGGTTTTAATTGGTTTATTTTTAAATCGGCATATGTTTTTTTATTTAAGCGCTTTTTGCGAACATTTTTTCGGTTTTTGTTTTTTTCAGTTAAATTATTTTTATTTATTAGTTTAAAGGTTTTCTTGGTTTACTTTTATTTTATAATTTGTTTTCAGTACTATGATGTTATAAGAGAAGGTTTTGAAGTTATTTTTTTTATGAAGTTGGATTTTCGTGATTTTTTTTTGTTATATATGATGGGTGTCTTTCTTGTTATTGTGCTTGTTGTTGGTCCTTTGAATCGGTTAGGGAGTGCAGTTTGGGAGTTAAGGTACGATTATTTGTGGTCGTTGGTTGTACTATGGGTTATGATGTATTTTGTTAATAATATAGATTACTTGACAATGCATTATTGGCATATTATGGATAGTAAAATGCATATTTACGGACCAAAGTATTTTGAAACCTTTTGGGAGCATCAAGTGGGGTTTAGAAATGTTGCTAAAGGTACAAAAAGTATTATGGCATTGCCTTTGCATTCGAAGTTACTCTTGACTTTCAAACCTGAATGGTATAATTTTCATTTAAAACGTTTTAAAAAATATTTTACACACAGGGATAGCGATATTATTTCTGAAGTGTCTATTGTACATTCCGCTCGTGAATTTTTTTATTACAGAAATTGGGCTTCGCGTGGTTTGATTAAAGAATCGGATTACAATTATATTAAGTATCATAATATACATAATCTAGAAAAAGTTCAATACATGTCTTATTCACTATTGAATTATTATGATATGTTATATAGTGGGTTTAAACCTGATCCCCTACATTATATTGGTTTAACGGGTCATAGAACTCATTCTTGGTTTCGGGATCATTCAGATATGCAACGACTTACAGGTGATTTTTTAAATCCCGGAGAACGAACGCATCCGCATGCTATTAAATTTAAACGTTATGGTCCTAAAAAGGCCATGCGTCGGGTTGGTCTTGAAAATGGTGTTTGTAAGAGGGTTTATTTAAAGTATTATCAGGACGTAAATATGAAAATGGAAGATTTGTCTCGTACTAATGATGTGTATTCTAGATCTGTTGTTTACACGAAAGTTATTCAGGATTTTTGGTATGGTCGACGTTTTACACAGCATTCAAGATTTTTTTATTGGAAAAGTCGTGTTGCACGTGTTCATCTTACCCCGTTATTACACGGTTATATGTACGTTCCAGATTTTGTTTTTTTTGGGGCAGAAGGTTGGGGTATCGATTTAGATATGTTAGAATACGATTATGTTAATAATACAACAAGTTTGGATCGTCGTCGTATTTTTAGAGGAACAATTATAAAAGATCGGTTTAGTGTTTCAAGAAATTATCGGAATTTATTTGAAGCGCTTTTTTTTGGTCCGCCTGTGTAGTTTTTTTTCGGTGAAATTTTTTTGGAGTATGGTTTAACTGGTTAAAACGCTAGCTTGTCAAGCTACGTGATGCGGGTTCAAGTCCCGTTACTCCCGTTTTTTTTTTTTTTTTTTGCTTTTTTTTTGTATTTTATAAAGATGCGGTTTGTAAAGAAAATATTAGTCTTAAATACTGTTTATGATTTTTTTTTCAGTTACCCTGCCCCTACTAATCTTCCTTATTATTGGAATTTTGGGGTGTATTCGTTTTTTTGTTTGATAATTCAAATTCTTAGTGGAATTTTTTTAGCGATGCATTATGTTCCAGATCAGATGTTAGCATTTGACAGTGTAGAATATATTATGCGAGAAGTTCAATATGGTTGGTTACTACGTTATTTGCATGCAAACGGGGCTTCAATGTTTTTTATTGTTGTGTATATCCACACATTTAGAGGTTTGTATTACAATTCATATGCTCATCCGCGCCAGTCTTTATGGGGGGTTGGTGTTTTAATTTTATTACTTATGATTGTTACAGCGTTTATGGGTTATGTGTTACCTTGGGGTCAAATGTCTTTTTGGGCTGCAACTGTTATTACAAATTTAATGTCAGCTATTCCTTTTATAGGGTCTGATGTAGTTATTTGGCTGTGGGGGGATTATTCAGTTGGTGGTGCTACGCTTCAACGATTTTTTAGTTTACATTTTGTATTTCCATTTGTTATCTTAGCTTTAGTTTTAGTGCATTTTATGATCTTACATAAAGTAGGCTCTAGTAACCCGTTTGGGCCTGAGTTTAAAGCTAGTGATAGTACGTTTATGTATCCTTACTATATATTAAAAGATTTGCATGGATTATTAATTTTTTTTATATTTTTTGCTTTGTTTCTTTTTTTTGGGCCGAATTTGTTAGGGCATACAGACAATTATATACCTGCTAATCCTATGGTGACTCCAACTCATATTGTCCCTGAGTGGTACTTACTTCCGTATTATACGATTTTGAGATCAATTCCGGATAAATTAATTGGGGTGTTAGCGTTATTATTTTCGATTGTTGTTTTAATGATTATGCCTTATTTTTTAGAACCTGATATTAAATCAAATGATTTTAAACCATCATCGAGAGTTTTATATTGGATTTTTTTGTTTAATTGTTTAATTTTAGGTTGGATTGGTAGTCAACCTGCAGAATTCCCGTATGTTCAAGTAGGTCGATTTGCAACTTTTTTTTATTTTTTTTTTTGGTTTGCGATTATGCCGCTTGCTTTTTTTTTTGAAAATTTTATGTGGTCAAATGTTTGGTACCTTTTTGCTACAAAAGGAACTTTACCTGATGAGGATTTACATACGATGTTTCATCGTATGCCCGTTGATACGCACGATGTAATGGATGGTATTCATAGGATTCCGTTTTTACATAGTGAACGTATTTAGGTTGTAGTGGTTGGTTTTTATTTATATTTGAATAATTTAAGTAAAGGTATATTATTATAACAAATACATTATAAAATAAAATGGTTGATATATTGTTGTTGGAGTTAGATCAGTATCAGGCATTTTTGTTATTTATATGTGTTACAGTTGCATATTTTTGTTATCAACATTTGGTTGATGGTGACTTTGACTGGATGTGGGTTGGTTTGTGTTTGGGGTTTTTGATCATTGTGCTAGTTGGTTTAGAATCAGACACGATTGATTTATTTCGCCCTGATATGATCGTTGAGTGGTATAATGAGCAACCTGGAAAAGTGTCGTTGCGAAATTATAATACTTATCTGTACCCCATAGGTAACAGTATTACAGATGCTTGGTTAAAGGAAAATGGTGTAACTTCTAATAAAAAATTGTTTTTAAGTACGTCCGGACTTCACCAATTTACAGATTATTATCAATTTTATTCCATTTACCCTTTACGAAAAGATCCTTTGACCCCAACAATAGATAAATTATATTATTTTGCAGTTGTCATTGTTAATAAAGTTTTTGATTTTGCAAATATTTATATTTATAGTTATTTTTGGGGTTATAACAAGTATGAGTATATTGGTTTTCGACCTGTTAACTTGTATAAATATAAGTATAGGGTTTCGGGCGGTGATTTTTTTTTGTGGAGGGATTTCGTTCGTTTTGATTATACAGGACCATTTTTACCGCCTTATGATAGGTTTGGAAACAAATTGCCTGGGACAATTCATAACACTAAATATTGGATAGCTTGGGAACCTAGAAAGAATAGCCCTTGGTCAAAATTGATGAAACTTGAAGAAGCGTTAACGCATGATGTGTATCGTGAACGTTATTTTTTTGAGACGCGCGGAGATTTATTTCCAGATCGGGTTTACAGGCGTTTGCGTAAGCATTTGAAACTTCCATATACAGTCCACACACGGCGAGCAGATTGGGTGTTACCATTATCTTATGATTTTTATTTAAAAGGGTTTTTAGGTACTGGACGGGGGGCTTTGGCAGAGTTGTCGCCGCGTATTGCGTCCGAGGTATCGTGGATTTATTATTTGTGGGATGGTTTGAATAAGTGGATAAATCCTTTTTCTTTTAAAGCATCTTATTACTTTAGATATAAATTGTTTTTAAATTGGGCTGAAGGGGGTTTGCGTGACGAATTTCGAGATAGTTTTTTGGCTTTGGAAACCGGTGAGGCGTACGCAGCGTTGTTTAAAGAAAATAATAGGTTTAAAAATTATTTTGTTGATTATCCACGTTTATTGCACCGGAGGCCCGACTGGGTTCGTTTGTCTTATCAAAAGGTACCGATTCGGCGTGGTTTTGTTGATTTATGGATGAAAGGTTGGAATCAGCGTTGGTTAAAATTAAAATACATATATGTTCCTGAGCCGTTAAGTTTACGATTCATTTTTTTTCGTGTAGGGGGTAAAGCTATGGATGGTTTTTTTTTACCTGTGAAACATTATGTTGGAGATTTAAACAAGGATTTAAGTTTTTTTGGTTTATTTGATTTAGGGTATGGTTCATTGAAAAGTGCTTTTTTGTTACGTAGTACACATAGTGTTTACGTGACAAATTTGCAACGATTTGATCTGTTTTCGTTGGATCAGCAGTATTATCGTTATTACGATGATTGGCTAAGGAATCGTAGTTCTAAGTATTTACACATACCTATTCGAAGAGATTTTTATGATGCAGGTGTATTTCAGTTATATCCGTACTTACCTAAGTTGGGTTATGTTGGTCATAAGGTGGCAAATTTATATCCGAATAACACTTACCAACCGTATGCGACGTATCCTACAAGGAATTACTATTTAAAGAAATTTTTTAAGTTAATGACTTTTAATGAGGAAGCTAAGTATTACGTTAAAATGGCACGAGATTTTCCTGAAGTTATTAGATCGTATATGTTTGGTGAGCTTGGGTATGAAACTTTTTATCCTGAAGTTATGGCTGGTGCAGTGAAGGTTTGGGTTTATGTTGTTATAGGGTATTTTTTATTAAAAAGAGTTTCTGGTATATTTAACCATAATCAATATGATTATGATTATTTAGACGTACATTACGTTAAAAATCCCTTTACCGCTTTTGCTAATTTTCTGATGTTTTTGTTTGCAACGAATTTTTTGTTAGCGTTAGCGACTGGAGCTGGAATGGGTAGTGATTAACTTTATTATTAGTATTTTTTTAAGTAAATGTTTCGCTTTATTCTTGATTGCTTTTTATATACTAAAGGGTTAATATATTTTTTTTTTTGTCGTCATTACGAAATTCATAAAAAATTGATTGGATTTGATTTTGATGTAATGCGTCATGATTTTTTAACAATGCCTCGTGGTGATTTTTTTTTGTTATATGCGGATTTATTTCAGGACTCAGAATTCTTAAATATTGCTGTTATAAATTTTTCGTTAGAAACGATAAATACTTTAAAGGATTTGCAGTGGGTTTTTTATTATAAACTTGATCCATTGATTTTTTTAGCTATTATTTTTTTTAATATTCTTTTTGTGTGGTTTTTTTTTTCATTTTTTTCGCGGCGCGAGGTGGCTCGACATGATAAAGTCGATTATTTTACATCGTATCAATTAAACTCAAAGAAATTTGATTTTGATTTAACTTCTAGAGGGGTTATTATTGTTTTTTTTTCTTGTGTGTTTTTATTTTATATGGTATTATTACTTTACCAGCCTTTGTATATTTACGGTTTTTTGGGAAAATTTTTTATCTTAAAAGAATATTTATTGTTTTGTATTTATTATTTTACATTTTCAAATACATTAATATTGGTTATTTTTGATAAATATTATGCACCATATTATGCTGTGGGTTATCATCAATATGTTTATTGGTTAACGATAATTGTGCATATTGTACTATTATTAGAGCATTCTCTTAGTGTTGTTTTGTATTTTTTATATTTATTTTTTTTGGTTTTTTTGTTTTCACCAAGACCTCGCCATTCTGTATTGTCTAAACGACATAAACTTGTTAGTGATTCACGAAGCGTTAATTCTTATAGTGAGCAACTTGAAGTTCAAAAGTCTTCTGGTATTATTCAACGTTTAAATGAAGAAAGTTTAGAAAAGGAAATTGCGTTGAAAAGTGTATTTAAATCTAAAGCTAAGAATTCATTTTGAATTTATATATTATATATATATGTTGTAGCTTCGTAGTTTAATTGGCAAAACGATGACCTTCTAAGTCATATTTGTTGGTTCGAGTCCAATCGAATTCACGATAATTTTTTTTTAGGTAAGCTTATGTTTATATGATATAATTTTTTTAAAAGAAACATAGCCAAGTGGTAAGGCGGTGCACTTTGAATGCATGAGCGGAGGTTCGAATCCTCCTGTTGGTTAAATTCTATAAGCATTAATTTAATTGGGATAGCCAAGCGGTCAAAGGCGGTAGACTGTAAATCTATTCCAATTGGTTCGTAGGTTCGAATCCTACTCCCTTTAGGTGGTGTTATTGTTTTTTTTTTTTTTTT